>Ga0137306_103944_pt2 | contig 10439 bp, 8 predicted proteins | sample Inofroosms_March_FD_97187 | JGI IMG/M metagenome (GOLD analysis project Ga0137306, IMG submission 97187) | Mouse cecal microbial communities from Vienna, Austria - N-Acetylneuraminic and N-Acetylglucosamine D2O microcosms_March | ecosystem: Host-associated > Mammals > Digestive system > Large... | reverse complement strand
TCAGGGCATTTTCCGCTGCATTGGGAGGATGCCTTTTTTTATTGGGAAAGGAGAAAAGGCGAAAAATAGGTTTTTTCGCAAACTGAACAAAGTTCAGTTTACAAGTATTGTGCGCATACGCCCAAACTTGGTTGGAACTTTAGTTCCATATATGCGACAAAAGGCGTGTGCAAAAGGAGGTTATATGCAGGATTTAACACACATCAGCCTGTTTACGGGCATCGGCGGGCTTGACCTTGCGGCGGAGGCGGCAGGGTTCCGTACCATTGCACAGTGTGAATGGGCTGATTTTCAGAATGAGATTTTACAGAAACACTGGAAGGATGTGCCAAGATTCAAGGACATCCGGGATTTGAACAGGGAGGAATTTTATGCGAGAACAAACGAACGAAATGTCACACTCATCTCAGGGGGATTCCCCTGCCAGCCGTTTTCCTTTGCCGGGAAGCGAAGGGGCTTTGAAGATGACCGTTACCTCTGGCCGGAAATGCTTAGAGTCATCAGAGAGCTCTCCCCCGCTTGGGTGCTTGGAGAAAATGTTGCTGGATTCCTCAACATGGGCCTCGAACAGACGGTTTCTGATCTGGAAGGAGCAGGCTATGAAGTCCGGGCCTTCGTACTACCTGCTCTCGCCGTCGGCGCGTGGCATGAGAGGAAACGGGTATTCATTGCCGGACACCTTGCCGACGCCGGTGGCTTCCATTGGGAAGATGGATGTTTCCACTGCCCTCATTGGCAGGATGAAGAAAACGGGGACCTTAAAGAAACTCAACTCAACGGGAACGCTCTGGAACCCCAACCTGCAGATGAAAGTGTTCTGCACCCCGGAAGTGATGGAGCAGACGGGGGCAGCGTTCCACGAACCGGAGACGGAGCAGCAGAGGGAACTGTTTACGGAGGTTGTGGACCTCACCATGAAACAGCACAAAATCAACCCGGAGTGGGTGGAATGGCTGATGGGGTTCCCCATCGGATGGACGGACACAGGCTGTGGGAAAAAGAGCCGGCAGGAGTAAGCCGCATTACGGAACCGCACCCGCTGTGGGGCAGCCGTATGTTTTCGCTCGGAAATGCGGTGGTGCCGCAGCAGGCCTATCCGATACTGAAGTGTATTGCGGATATTGAGACGGGCAGGTGTGCTTTATCCTGCCCGGAGAGGAACCAGTAAAACGAAAACAGTGGGAGCCGGTAGGGGATTTTTCAGCCGACTTCCATTGTATAAATTTTATTCTATTTATCTGTTATAAAAGGCATACGGGGTATGCAGAAAAGAGGTTAGATATGGGATTATTTTCAGATGGGTTTAAGGAACTGAAAAAGGCGGATGTACCCCTTTACAGGACCCCCAAATCCATACAGGAGACGATTGAGATTGTATCGGTGGCAGAGAACGGGATTTTTGAGGTGGGCAGGGGCAGGAATGCGTCCATGAACAAATATTCCAAATGCTACCGGTTTACGGACATTAACTATACAACGGCAAATGAGGAAGAACAGGAAAGCATTTTTGAGAGGTACTGCAAGTTCCTTAATTCGCTGGACTGCCAGTTCAAGATAACGATCAACAACAAAAATAAGGATATGGCAGACTTGCGGAAGGAGGTGCTTCTGTCGTATAAGCAGGACGGCTTTGACCGGTTCCGCAGGATTTACAATGACATCATTGAGGATAAAATCCGTGAGGGCAGGCAGGGGATTGAACAGGAACGCTACCTCACGCTGACAGTGGAGAGAAAAAATTTTGAGGAGGCAAAGGCGCAGTTTGCCACGCTGGAGGCTGTGCTGCATAAAGGGTTTGGGGAGCTTGGCACGGAGATCGGGCCCCTTTCTGGCAATGAGAGGTTAAAGGTGCTGCATGATTTCTACCACCTCGGCAGGGAGGACGGCTTTGATTTTGACATCAAACATGCAAAGAAAGTGGGCGCAGACTTCCGCAACGATTTGTGTAACGGGATGCTCAAATACTTCCCGGAGCATATCGAAGATGAGGGCAAGTTTGTGAGGGCGCTGTTCATCAAGAAGTACCCAAGCAGCCTTTCCGACCGGTTCTTAAATATCATCACTTCCTTACCGGTCCACTCGATTGTCAGCATTGACGTGGTGCCGGTGCCAAAGGACATGACGACAAAGGAATTGCAGAAAAAGTACCTCGGCATTGAGAGCGATATTATCAAGCAGCAGAGGGTACGCAACAAGAACAATGATTTTTCCTCGGAAATCTCCTATGCAAAGCGCATGGAGAAAAAGGACATTGAGGAAATCATGGACGACGTGCGGGAGAACGACCAGTGCTTATTTTATACGGCAGTCAGCATTATCCTTGTGGCAGAAAGTAAGGAGGAGCTGGAGAGTGTGACGGAGACGGTGGAGAGCATTGGCAAGAGCCATTCCGTGACAATCGACACCCACTACCTGAAACAGAGGGAGGCACTAAACACCGCACTCCCCATCGGGGTAAGGCAGGTGGAGACCATGCGTACCATGCTTACCCAATCCCTTGCGGCATTGCTGCCCTTTAACGTGCAGGAATTAAATGATGCCGGGGGCAACTATTACGGCATCAACCAGATCAGCAGGAACATCAATGTGGGGAACCGCAAAACACTGATAAACGGCAACGGGTTTATTTTCGGGGTGCCGGGTTCCGGCAAGTCGTTCTTTGCAAAGCAGGAAATGGGCAGCGTGTTTTTGAATACTACGGATGATGTGATTGTGATAGATCCAATGGGCGAATATTTTGACATTGCGGAAACTTACGGCGGTGCAGTTGTGAATCTGTCAGCATATACAAGGAATTTTGTCAACCCGCTGGAGGCGGATATGGCGCACATCAATGAGAAGGGGCTGCGGGAAGTGATTGCGGACAAGTCGGAATTTATGCTTTCCCTCTGCGACCAGTTATTGGGCAATGCCCTGAACCAGAAACACCACTCCATCATAGACCGCTGTGTCCGGGGGCTTTACATGGCGGCATGGAAGCAGCAGAGGGTTCCGGTCATGTCGGATTTTTACAGGGTACTCAAAATGCAGCAGGAGATGGAGGCGCAGGAACTGGCACTTTCCCTTGAGCTGTTTGTGGAGGGTTCGCTCAACATCTTCAACCACCATACCAACGTGGACGTGGATAACCGTTTCACGGTGTACGGCATACAGGATTTGGGGAGCCAGCTTGCACCGGTGGCCATGCTTGTGATGATGGAGGCGATTCAGCAGAGGATTCTTGACAATGCAAAGCGGGGCAGGGCAACATGGCTGTATATTGACGAGTGCCATGTGCTGCTTGGCAGTGAGTACAGTGCAAAGTATTTACAGCAGCTTTGGAAAAAGGTAAGAAAGCAGGGCGGCCTCTGTACCGGTATCAGCCAGAATGTGTCGGATTTATTACAGAATTATATTGCCACCACACTGTTATCCAACAGTGAATTTGTGGTGCTACTGAAACAGTCTAATGTGGACAGCGCAAAGCTGGCGGAGACCATAGGCGTGTCGGATGCGCAGCTGCGCTTTGTCAGCAATTCTTCAAGCGGTACGGGGCTGTTAAAGTGCGGGAGCGTTGTCATTCCTTTTGACAACAGGATAAGCAAGGATACGGATTTGTACCGTCTGTATAACACGAATTTGCATGAGAAGATAGCGGAGGGGGCATTGCAGGAGAATGATTTTGACAACGGGGCAGGAAGTTCCATGCCGCAACCGACGGTACAGGAAATGGAGCCGTCAGATGATTTTATGCCTGAGTGGGCGGAGCCGGAAGTGGCAGCAACGCAGAGAGAACCGGCGGGGGATTTCATGCCGGAGCTGGAAGTGCCGGGATGGGATATGGCAGAAAGTATTTTTGCGGAAAGCAGCAGCCAGCCGGACAGCAGGGGATTGTGTTCGGAGGAAACCGCACCCACAAAAATATATGAGCCAAAACGCCATAAAAAGGAAGGCGGTTTTGATTTTCCGGTGCCGGAGCAGGCAGCAGGACCGGTGGGGAATGACTGGATGATATACGGTTAATAAAGTTTTATCTTTTGTATGGGAAGGACGCTGGCGGATAAGTCCGCAGTAACAGCGTTCTTTTTAGGTGCGACAATAGCCTTACCTGGCGAGGTGTTTTCGAGCCTGGAAAGGCTTCGCACCTTTTTTAAGGGATATTTATGACGGCAGGGGAAAGGAGGTCCGGAAAGATTGAAAGTCAAAAAAATAGAGGATAAGCCGATGGTAATCCACACAAAGAAAAAGCCCAGACTGCACCTGCATACCGGGAAAAAAGCAGTGGTAAGGAAAAAAGCGGAGAATACTGTCACTGTCAAAAGAAAGAGACCGCATCTGGGTATCCGGGATAAAATGGCAGAGTCCGGGAAATCGGTCAAAGTCCGTAACCAGAGCCTGAAAACGATGGCGGCAGCAGGGGCAAGGGCCGGGGCCGGGCAGATAGAGGGCGGGGAGGAAATAAAGGAGAGCTTTGACTTGGCGGCGGCAGCCGCAGCCCCGGTAATGGGTATTGCGTCCGGGGCGGGAAAACTGTACCGCAGGAAAAAGGCAGAAAATAAGGAGAAGGAAAGGCAGAGTAAAGCGGAGCTTAGGAAAAAGCAGGGGCGGAAAGATACCGGGCAGGCAGAACCTTCCGGCCGTTCCGGGGAAAGTACCGGTAACAGAAAAAGAAAGCGGAAAGAGGGAAAGCAAAGCAGGGAAAAAGACAGCCGCAGGAAAAAGCATGGAAAAGGTTCGCTCAATGGCGCTGTCAAGGGGCGCATGATTGACACATTTCTTGAAAACTTCCGTACGGAACGGGCAGAGCAGAAAGATTTGATAACGTCCACAAAGTCAGCGGCAAAGGCGGCTGCCCTGCTGCTTGTAAAACAGGCGGCGGTGGCGCTTGCCCCCTTACTTCTTATTGTATTTTTTGTGATTGCCATAGCGGGAATTATTGTAGTTGCCATTCTTGCGGTAATTTACAATTCCCCCCTTGCCATTTTCTTCCCCCTGCCGGACACCGGGTATGACAATCCCCGGACGGTGCTCAGTGAGTATTACCGGGATTTTAACAGCGGGATTACGGCACTGGAGGAACAGGGCTATACCGTCACTTACCAGAACAGCGAGGACGGTGTGCCGGTATCGAATTTTAACGATACGCTGATGGTGTATATGGTAAAGTACGGCACCGGGCAGGCGGCTTATGTCAAGGATGATGAGGGGAAGAAACACCTGAAGGAAGTCTTTGACGAAATGAATTATTATGACAGTGCGAGCAGTAAGACGGAGATTCCGGCGGGAAAGTCACTGGGAGAGGTTGTCACTACGGGCTACTGCAACTGTTCCCTGTGCTGCGGGAAATGGGCAGGCGGGCATACTGCCTCTGGCACTGTGCCAAAGGCGGACCATACGCTGGCGGTGGACGCACACAGCCCAAAGGTGCCGATGGGGACAAAAATCGTGATGAACGGAAAGACGTACAAGGTGGAGGATACCGGGAATTTTGCCAGATACGGCACGGATTTTGATATTTATTTTGGCAGCCATGCGGCGGCTTTAGCCTGGGGAAAGCGGAAAGTGGAGGCGTTTCTGGCAGAGGGGAATGAGAACACCGTGGAGGTCACGGTGTCCGGGACGCTGGTACACAACCTGACCTACAGGGATTACCTGAAACTGGACAAGCTGACGGAGGAACAGAAAGACTGGCTGGAGTCCATGATGGATGATGGCATGCAGGAGAATTTTGCGGCAGGCACGGGAGGGCAGGCGGTAGCGGAACTTGCCATGACAAAGATTGGCTGCCGGTACAGCCAGGACAAGCGGTATCAGGAGGGCTATTATGATTGTAGCTCGTTAGTGCAGAGATTATATAAGGAGGCAGGCATTACCCTCCCGGCAACGGCAGCAGCGCAGGGGAAATACTGTTATGACAACGCCATGATAATCAACAAAAAACAGTTAAAGCCGGGGGACTTGATATTTTATTCCTATGAGGAAAACGGGGAGTTCCGCAATATCTCCCATGTGGCAATCTATGTGGGGGATGGAAAGATGGTCCATGCCGCCAACCCGTCAAGGGGCGTGGTGCTTGATCCGCTGCGGACAAACAGTGTTGTATTTTATGCCAGGCCGTATTAAATGGTAATGCCACATGAATGTGGCATTGCATTTTTGGAAAGGAGTGAGGGCGTGAAGTTAAATGACATGCTTTTTGTGATAGCCCGCCGCAAAGAGGCGGAAACAAACATGCTGATGACATTCGGGGAGTACAGGGAAAGGGTGCTGTACTACTGGTGCCAGTCTATGGAGGGGGCGGCAGGGCATATAGAGGAAATCCTGACGGGGCGGCAGGATAAGGATTCATGGGCAAAGATTGAGCATGGGAAGGACTATGGCTATGATGTGCGTTTCTGTCTGGGAGAGCAGGATTTGAAGGATTTTCTGCACGGGCATTTCAACAGTTGGCCGGAATGGTATCTTGACGTTGACAGGTGCAGTGATGCGTGCCTCAGGGCATTGGAGGAATATAATTTTGACCGTAACGGGGTTTCTGTGGGAGATACTTACCGGTATGAGGAACGGGAGCGTCCCTTTGGGCGGGGAGCGCTTTTGCAGGATTTTAACGGCACGGGGTACCGGGTGATGGAATATTACAATCAGGATAACCTCCTGCTGTTAAACCAGGAAACAGGCAGCCTCTTGGTTGCCGTGGATGTAAAGTGCTATGAGCGTTATCCCTGTAAGGGGAAGAACTCTGAGGAAAACCGGGAGACAGGGATAAAATGGGGAAAAGCCGTTTACCTTAACCCGGTTCCGTCGCAGATTGATTTCAAGGCGTTAAAGGAACAGTACAGCAGGATGGAAAAAAGGCTTGCAGGACAGGAAAAAATACAGGGGGCAGTTGCCAAAGCCGGGGATTTGCCGGCGGAAAGTCTGGGGGAGACGATTGACCGGGCAATGGAAGTTTACCGGAAATCCCGGATGGATGGCAGTGGGGAAATGCAGCAGGCGACAAGACACCCAGCACTGAATGGCAGGGGAAGGTAAAACATGGCGAAATAAAATTTTCATCCGTGCATAAAATCTGATTGACACCGTATATGACACCATTTATAATAATGGCAGGGAGGTAAATTTGAAAAATAAATTTTCACATTACAAATTTGTGCTGACGCTCAAATTTGTGGATATTCTACAGCATGGGAGATTATGATAATGTCAAAGTGGGATAAACTATTAGAACAGATAGGTTCTTTGTCAAAAGATATGCGTTTCAATGAACTGCGTAAAGTGCTGGAAAGTTACGGTTATGAAATGCACCGGCCGAAAGGAGGCAGCAGCCATTGTACCTTCCGGAAAGAGGGATGCAGGCCGCTTACAATTCCAAAGCATGAGCCGGTAAAGAAAATATATGTGGAAATGGTTAAGGATGTAATAGAGAGTGAGGTGGATACCGATGACGCTGAATGAATATATGGAACTGCCTTACCGTATGGAGGTTGTGCCTGATAAGGAAGAAGGGGGATATGCGGTGACATTCCCGGAACTGCCGGGGTGCATGACCTGCGGGGCAACTCTGGAATCGGCAGTAAGCAATGCGGAGGACGCAAAAAAGGAGTGGCTTCTGGCTGCACTGGAGGAAGGGCAGGAGATTCCGGTGCCGGACGGCCTGAATGGTTATTCCGGGCAGTTTAAGTTACGGATTCCCAAAAGCCTGCACCGTCAGCTTTCCGAACAGTCCAAACGGGAAGGGATCAGCATGAACCAGTATTGCTTATATCTTTTATCAAGAAATGACGCAATACATTCGCAGGGTTAGGGAAATTACAGGAAAATAACAGAGTGACGGATGAAAGCATCTAAGCTTTATACCGGGTTTGGGTGCTTTTTTCATGGAAAAGGAAAGGAGAGATATATGAGAATACAGGATATGGTTCTTGTGATAGAGAACACCAAAGGCAGCGAAACAAACATGCTGATGACGGTAAAAGAATACAAAGAGGCCTATCTGTTTGTATCGTCTTTATCAAGGGAGGAATCGGCACAGGCATTGAAGGAGCTGTTTGACACAAAGTTTTCAAAGCCGGGGACCGGATGGGCGGAGAGATACATTACGGCAAACCAAAGCTATTATGCGAAGTTTTGCAGCGGCAGTGATGAGCTGCAGTGTTTCCTCCACGGCAGTTACAATGATGATAAAGAGTTCCGTTTTGACCAGGAGGAAAGCAGCCGGGAGTGTATGTGGGCGCTGGAGGAATACAACCTGGATGTGAATGGCGGGGCAAGGGGAAATATGTTCCACTATGAGAAGAAGGAGCATGCGTTTCAGCCGGGGGGAAGTCCTGCATAACTTTAACGGCACGGACTACAAAGTGATGGAGTGTTACAGCAGAAATAACCTCCTGATGATGAACATGGCAGCGGGAACATTTCTTGTGGCGGTGGGAGTGTCCTGTTATGACCGCTACCCCCATGCAGGGAAATACACAGAGGAAAACGCAGAAACCGGCATTGAATGGGGGCATGGGCATTATCTTTCGGGAAAGCTGTCTGACATTGACTTTGCCGCACTCAGGGCGGAATACTGTGAGCCCTATGAGCAGAAAGGCACCAGTTTTCCCATTGAAATCAGAGAGGTTCTGTCAAGGGTGGAGAACATTGAGGCGGAAACGCTTGGGGATGCCATTGACAAGGCAATGGAGATGTATAAAAAATCAGAGGTGGTTCTGGATGCGGATGATTTCAGGGATGTTTCCTACTTTCCGGCAAAAGCGGAAAGCAGATAGGGGGTGCCGTGCATGGGTGTAGAATATATGGCACGCCAGATTTATCAGGACGTGATTGCAAGGGTAACACGGACGGAGGCGGACTGGAAGGCAGTCTGCCGTCTGGCCGGGCAGATATACCGGTATGAGTTTGACAACGTGCTGATGGTGTACGCACAGAGGCCGTCATCCACGCTGGTTGCCGATTACGACACATGGAAAAGGGTGCACCGCTATGTGAAGCCGGGCAGCAAAGGCATGGCCATCTTCCCGTCAAGGGCATTAAAGCCGGGGCTGCGGTATGTGTTTGACATCAGCGATACCGGGGGAAAGAATGTAAAGCTGACATGGGATTTGGAGGGGGAGAACCTGCCGGATTTGCTGTCGGCACTATGGAAACGGGGAGAGATCCCGGAGGCACCAAAAACAGACAGAAAAAGCCAGATGGAGCAGCTAAAAGCCTTTACAAAGCAGGAAGTGCGCGGTATTCTAAAAGAGGATTTCGGGAAACAGTATGCCGAAGCCGTCATGCTTGCAGGACGTGAGATAGCCGGCGGAGGGAATGAATCATCGGAGCCTGCCGCACAGGAACTGGTTTTTAATAGCATTTTCTATGCGGTGGGGACAAGATGCGGATTTGACTTAAGCAGCGGAGAGGCGGACTTAGGTGCAGCCGTCCATGTGAAAGACGAGGGCTGCATCAGCGTACTTGGTACTCTGGTAAGTGACGTATCCTGTACCGTTCTCCGGAATATGAACCGTGAAATTACAAGCATTGAGAAAGAGAGGATGGCAAGGCGGATGGAACATTCGCCTGACAAGTTTGGGGAAGGGCGCCCAAACTTGCAGCAGAACCAAAAGCGGATGGAACAGCCGCTTGGAAAAGGAGGCAGGAATGGCACTGGCAATCAGCTACCACGAAGGGGAGGACGGGATGCTGTACCCGGACATCAGGGCAGCGGAACAGACGGAGACAGGAACATTAGGGAAGTTCGGAATCATGGCAAGGGAGTATCTGGAGGAAAATTACCCGCAGAGATACCGGAGCCTGGTAAGGTTCGGGAACCTCTACACGAAACTGAAAGAAGTGGAGGACGAGGCAAACCGGATGTTAGAGAGCCTCATGGAGAAGTATCTGGAAAAACACAGGCCGGAGAACCCCAATTCCACGATGGAGATGTTCCGCATCCGAAAGCAGGGGATGATGGAGGCGGAGGAAATTATCCGCCACGACCTGATAAACCAGTTTCATTAGAAACACAGGAAGAACTGAATAGAGAGCTGGATGAAATAAATTCATTCGGTACAGAGAGGGAAGCCGTTTTCAGACAGGCTTCCCTTTTTGATTACAAGGAAACGGGGGTTGATGATGAACGGGAAGAAACCGTAGAAATAGATTTGCATGATGAACAGGGGCAGCTTGACGGCTATGCCATTCCGGACGAGGCGGACCAGATGGGGGTACCGGATGCCGTGCGGTTTGAACAGGCACAGCGGGGGCAAGAACAGGAAAAAGAACCGATTTCAGAGCCTGACGGTATGGCAGAAAAAGAGTTGCTTCCGGCAGCAGATACGGAAAACCGGACGGAAGTACAGCCCCGCAATTACGTGATCGACTTCCACCATCAGGAGACCGGAGGGGAAAAGACACGCTACCAGTGGAACGTGGATGCCATCAGAACCTTAAAGCAGGTGGAGGCAGAAGGCAGG
>Ga0137306_100607_pt2 | contig 10441 bp, 7 predicted proteins | sample Inofroosms_March_FD_97187 | JGI IMG/M metagenome (GOLD analysis project Ga0137306, IMG submission 97187) | Mouse cecal microbial communities from Vienna, Austria - N-Acetylneuraminic and N-Acetylglucosamine D2O microcosms_March | ecosystem: Host-associated > Mammals > Digestive system > Large... | reverse complement strand
GCAGGACTTGAGACCGGCGGAACCGGCTCGAAGGTCCGTCCCGTTGTTTCCTGTAAGGGAACTACTTGCCAGTATGGACTGATAGATACATTTGCTCTGTCAGAGAGACTGCATGATCTGTACTATACAGGGTATCATGATGTTTCCCTGCCCCATAAGTTTAAGATTGCCGTGGGCGGATGTCCGAATAACTGTGTGAAGCCGGATCTGAATGATCTTGGAATCATTGGACAGCGTGTGCCGGAAATTGACCGTTCAAAATGCCGCGGCTGTAAGATCTGCCAGGTTGAAAAAACATGCCCGATCCATGTGGCAAGGATGCAGGATGACAAGATTACCATTGATCCTGCGGAATGTAATCACTGCGGACGCTGTATTGCAAAATGTCCGTTTGGCGCAGTAAATGAATCTGCGGTCGGATATAAGGTTTATATAGGAGGACGCTGGGGCAAAAGGGTTGCAGGCGGACAGCCCCTTGATAAGGTCTTTACCTCTGAGGACGAGGTTGTGGAACTTGTAGAGCGCGCGATTCTCTTCTTCCGGGATGAGGGACAGTCTGGAGAGCGGTTCGCGGATACCATCGCAAGACTTGGATTTGATTATGTCCAGGATAAGCTTCTGAATAGCAAGATTGATAAGAAGGAGATACTGAAGAAGGATGTAGTGGGCGGAGCTACGTGTTAAGCAGATCGGGGACGGGGCATTTTTCACCCGGGAAGTTCCATTGGAGCTTCCCGGGCGTGCTATGGCAAAAATGCCCCGTCCCCAACTGGCTACTCTTTTATCTCATCAATCTCAGTAAGATTGACGCCCAAAGAAGTCAGTACTGCTTTTATGGATTTATAATCCTTTTTTAATCCTTCGTATGTTTCAATTGCATGTTCTTTTTTTGCTGTCTTCATATGCTGCTGAATCTTTTGGAAATCATGGACAGCTCTTTCAATAATTTCAGCGCTGTTTGGCATATCTTTTCACCTGCCTTTAAAAATATGTTCATTAACATTATCTGCTGATTTTATTATAATCGCTTAGGGAAAAAGTGTAAAGGGGCGGCTTTCTTTTTTTGCTTGATATTTTGCGTGGAAAGGGTATACTTAAAGAAAAGCAGAGATAAAGCTGCTATTCACGGCTCAGGAATGCGCGTAAGGAAGTATGCCGCTTTGCGGCTGCGGCTGGCGTGATACTCAGGCAGATTTCATCGGTCGTGAGTATATTTCTGAACAGTTCCTAAGGAGGAGGGCATATATGAGGAAGCGTTTCAACACAACAGGACTGTGTTACCCAGATGAGCACTACATGGTGAATATGGAAAAGCGGCTGGATGATACAAAGACCCTGGTGGACCGTGGAGAATATTTCATTATTAACCGGGCGCGCCAATATGGAAAAACTACGACTCTCAATTTGCTGGCGGAGCGGCTGAAGGAAGAATATGCTGTCTTTTCCATCAGTTTTGAGGGGATGGGGAAGGAGGAGTATGCTTCGGCAGACTCCTTTTGCCGGAACTTTTACAGCCTTCTGAATGATGAATTATTATATCATACAGTAGAGGGTATTCCGGATACGCTGTGCGCAGTGTGTGAAAAGCGAAGCAGAGGAGAACTGCCAAGGCCTGGAATGGGAGGACTGTCGGATTTTATTTCCTATCTGTGCAGGGAGGCGGACAGACCGGTTGTACTGATGATTGATGAGGTGGACCAGGCGGGGAACCATGAGACGTTTCTGACGTTTTTAGGTATGTTGCGTAAAAAATTTCTGGCAAGAAGAAAACTGCCGACGTTTTATTCAGTGATTCTTGCTGGTGTCTATGATATAAAAAATATGAAACTGAAGATTCGGGATGACACAGAGCACCAGTACAACAGCCCATGGAACATTGCAGCGGATTTTATGGTGAATATGAGCTTTTCAGTACAGGATATTTCGGGTATGCTGGCTGATTATGAGAAGGATGTCTGCACTGGAATGGAAGTTTCAAAAATGGCAGAGCTTATATGGGACTATACCTCCGGGTATCCGTTTCTGGTATCCAGGATCTGCAAAATCCTGGACGAATATATTCCGGGGAGACACGAGTTCCCAGATTTGCGGTCAGCATGGACAAAGGAAGGATTTCTGGAGGCTGTTAAGATCCTGCAGACAGAATCCAATACATTATTTGACGATATGGTAAAGAAACTGAATGATTTCCCGGAGCTTAAAAAGGCATTATATAGTATTCTGTTTCAAGGCGAACGGGTTCCTTATAATGTTTATAATAATGTGATTAATCTTGGCGTTATGTTTGGCTTCATAAAAAAGAGCACTAACGGCGAAAGTATCGCGGTTTCTAACCGGATATTCGAAACACAGTTATATAATTTGTTTATTTCTGAGGAGCTGCTTAACAGTTCCATGTATAAAGCGGCATCCGCTGATAAAGATTTGAACCGGTTTGTACAGGACGGAAGACTTCAGATGGAGCAGGTGCTGGAAAGGTTTGTAGAGGCTTTTGCGGATATCTATTCAGATGCAGATGAGAAATTTGTAGAGGAAAATGGACGCAGATTTTTTCTGCTTTATCTGAAGCCGATTATCAATGGAGTTGGGAATTTTTATGTGGAGGCAAGAACAAGAAACAGACGCAGGACAGACGTGATTATCGACTACCGGGGACAGCAGTTTGTCTGTGAACTTAAGATCTGGCATGGAGATGAGTATAATCGCAGGGGAGAGAGGCAGCTTATGGATTATCTTGATGCGTACCACCTTACGACAGGCTATATGCTGAGCTTCAATTTTAATAAGAAGAAGGAGACAGGAGTGCATAAAGTCCGGCTTGGACAAAAAGTATTGATTGAGGCAGTGGTCTGAGGACGATTGGGGACGGGGCATTTTTAAAAATGCCCCGTCCCCAATCTTAAAGCGTTTCTCCTGTAAGCATCTTATATCCTTCAAGGTATTTACCGATTGTCTTCTCGACGATTTCTTCTGGAAGTGTCCAGTCGTTGTCCGGGTTTGCTTTTAGCCAGTCGCGTGCGAACTGCTTGTCGAAGGAGGGCTGTCCGTGTCCTGGTTCGTAGGTGTCAGCAGGCCAGAAGCGTGAGCTGTCCGGGGTGAGCATTTCGTCACCGATTACGAGGCTGCCGTTTTCATCCAGACCGAATTCGAATTTTGTATCTGCGATGATGATGCCGCGTGTTAGGGCGTAGTCTGCGCATTTCTTATAGAGTGCGAGTGTGCAGTCCTTAAGCTTTGCGGCGTACTCTTCACCCTTGCCGGGGAAATATTTTTCCAGATGGGCAATGCTTTGTTCGTAGGAAATATTTTCGTCATGGTCTCCGATCTCAGCTTTGGTGGACGGGGTATAGATGGGTTCAGGCAGCTTGTCAGACTCCTTTAGGCCTTCGGGAAGGCGGATGCCGCAGACGGTGCCGTCCTTCTGGTAGCTTGCCCATCCGCTTCCAGTAATATATCCGCGTACAATGCATTCGATTGGAAGCATCTCAAGCTTTTTACACATCATGCTGTTTCCGTCAAATTCCGGTTTCTGGAAGAATTCAGGCATGTCTTTCACATCTACGGAGATCATGTGGTTAGGAAGAATGTCCTTTGTCATATCGAACCAGAACTTCGACATCTGAGTTAGGACAGTGCCTTTTTGGGTCACATCATTTTTTAGGATTACATCAAAGCAGCTGATGCGGTCAGTGGCAACCATAATCAGGCTGTCACCATTGTCATAGATTTCCCGTACTTTTCCTTCTTTTACTGGCTTCATAATTATCATACCTTTCTTTTGCTTATTGCTGGAATAAAAGTTTACTTGTTTTTCAGAGCTTCTATGAGTTCGATATCGTCTGGCTTCAGGCGTATATTGGTGCAGTACGTCTTTTCATCCGGGGTAGTAACATTGATCTCAATAAGAGTTCCCTCCTTAAGAGCTTCCTGTGATACGGCCCGCAGAAACAGCGGAAATTTCGGATGATTCATGCGGAAGCGGTCTATGCCTGCTTTCAATTGCTGCAGCATGGCAAGCTGGTTAAAATTCATATCCATAGACATTCAACTCCTTTACATATTACTCTACAATGTATTATACTGTAATTGCTGGATATCTGCAGCTATAATCGTAACGGATATCCTTACAGCATCCGCGAACCTGGCGGATACTTATATTATACTCAATTTTTACGAGATAGTCAAAATGAATTACAATGGGGAATGGAATATGGATCTGGAATATGCAAAACGGAGATTTGAGGAATACCTGGACGGATATGACAGGGGAAATGACAAGATACGGCTGAAGATTGTGCATACATACGGCGTGATGGAATGCAGCAGGCAGATTGCAGAACGTTTGGGACTTTCGAAAGAGGATGAAAGTCTTGCAGAGCTGATCGGGCTTCTGCATGACATCGGGAGATTCGAGCAGCTTAAGAGATTTGACAGCTTTGAGCCCGGAACCATGGATCATGCAGCATTTGGCGCAGAGATCCTCTTTACAGAGGGGATGATCAGGGAATTTGTCAGGGAAGATACAGAGGATGATATTATCAGGACAGCGATTCTTAAGCACAGTGATTTTAAGCTTGAGGGAATAGATGAGGAAAGAACTCTCCTTCACGCGAAGCTGATCCGTGACGCAGACAAGCTGGATAACTGCAGGGTGAAGCTGGAAGATCCCATAGAGACGCTGCTCGGAGTGTCGAAGGAGGAAGCCGGAAGAAGCAGAATCAGCCCGGAGGTCATGGAACAGTTCATGAGCGGGAATTCCATACGGTCAGAGACACGGAAGACGAAGATGGATTACTGGGTATCCTATCTTGCATACTTTTTTGATATTAATTTTGACGTGTCCCTGGATATTATACGGGAACAGAAGTTTGCAGAGCGAATGATAGAAAGGATTCCCTGCGAAGATCCGGATACGGCACAAAAGATGGAGATAATACGGAGGAAGCTTAAGAGTCTGCCTATAAGAGGGAGAAGGAGAGAATGATATGATTAAGACTGTTTTATTATTTATAATCGGACTGGTTCTGATCTGCGCCGGGGGAGACCGCCTTGTGGAGGCAGCGGTTGCAATCGCCAGAAAGCTTAAGATTTCCGAGATTGTGGTGGGGGCGACGATTGTGAGCCTCGGCACAACCCTTCCGGAAATACTTGTCTCAACTACTGCAGCCTTTGACGGCTCTTCTGCCGTTGCCGCAGGAAATGCGTTTGGCTCTATTATATGTAATACATCGCTGATCGCCGGGCTTACACAGACAATCCGGCCATCAAAAAAAATATCACAGGCCTCCATTGGATGGAGATGCAATTTCTTTTTCCTGGTTGCTATAGCAATGTATATCTGGGGAATCGCAGCAGGGGCATTCAACCGCCCGGCAGGTCTCATGATGTTAGCCGGGTTTGCATTCTATGCATGGATGAATATCAAAAGTGCGTCCGGCGTGGAAGAAACAGCAGAGGACAACGGACAGACATCCATCTTAAAGCAGATTTTGATTCTGGCAGTATGCGCGGCGCTTCTCTACATAGGTGCAAATCTTCTGGTGGATAATGGCATCCTTATCGCCCGGGAGGCAGGAGTGCCCGAGAGGGTAATTGCCGTAACATTCATCGCGCTGGGAACCTCTCTTCCGGAACTTGTAACCTCTGTCATGTCATTAGTAAAAGGATACGGGAATGTAGGCCTCGGCAACATCATTGGGGCCAATATTTTAAACCTTCTGCTAGTGATCGGCATCCCGGCAGCCGTAACAGGAATCCCCCTGGAGCAACAGACACTTGCAGTGGATATCCCCCTTGCCATTATAGTCATGGCAGTTCTTTTAGTGCCGATCCTGATCCGGAAGCGGTCCTCCAGGATACAGGGGATTGCTCTTTTGGGAATTTACGCAGCCTACTGCATTACATCCTTTTTGGGGACAGGTCATTTTTAATCTGGGACGGGGCATTTTTAAAAATGCCCCGTCCCCCTTTACAAAAATTTTACTCTTCATTATAATGTATTTATTGAGGAATTCCCAGTATCATAAAATTACGATATTTAGAAAGAAGAATGAGAAATGAGAGAATGGAAGAATGCATTCCACCAGAGTACACTGGACCAGGGGAAGGAGTTTTTTGAGAGAGGAAAGGTTATTGAGTTCAAGGAGCAAAACGGTGTTTACACCGCGGCAATTATAGACAGGCAGCGATACAGCATCAGAATTGTTGCTAAGGGAGAAGAAGAGCCCTATAAGATGAGCTGCAAATGCCCGCTTGCAAAGGGAGGCGGAAAATGTAAGCATATGGCAGCACTTCTATATGCGATTGAGGCAAATACGGCTGAGGCAAAGGAAAATACGCAGGAGGCAGGGCAGAATGTGCTAAAAAAACAGGAAGCTCCAGAGACAAAGTCTGTGCCAGAAGCAGAAGAGCAGGCTGAGGTGCAGGAAACCAAAGAGACAACGGGCACAGAAGAAAAAAAGGAAGAATCCAGGGCCCGTAAGAGGGGCAGGCCGAGAAAAGAAAAAAAGGAAGAAAACGTACGGAAAGAAAAGGCGGATAAAGTAAAGAAAGAGACGACAGAAGAGGGCAAGGCAGGGCCTGGGGAGACAAAGCAGATAAAGGCAGAAGTACAAGAAGAGACACAGCAGGATGAAGAGGAATTCTATATTTTATCCGAGGACGGCATTCAGAAGAAGCCGCCTGTAGAAAATGTGGTTCAGCAGGCGGCTGCGGCTTATGAGGACTATTCCTATTTTGACTGCAGGCAGATTTTTGATTCCTGTGGATTTACCAAAAGCTACGTCAGGCATGCGATGGAAATTAAGCGTGGGGGTCTTGTGACGCTTAAGGATGTCCATACAGGATATACATATAATGAAGAAGAGCAGGTCGGAGAGGCGGAGGCAGTTGGAAAGGAGGGAAAATACTCCTTTCCTATGCGGATTCTTTTTTCCAGGACAGCGATTCTGCATGCAGAGTGTCACTGCAAAGAGTGCGAGAGGAATTACTGGAGATTTTATGAACAAAAATACTGTGCATATACTGCAGCAGCCCTGAAGCTGGTGGAGGAGCAGCTTAAGAAGAATCCAATGGGAAATGCCACAGACAGGCGGGGAAACAGTCTTTTGTGGTCGTTCAGACGCAGGCAGGTGAATCAGGCAGTATCTGATACGATGGGGCAGAGCGTCATGCTGACTCCTCGCCTTATGGTACGGGAAGGAAATCTTGCACTTACCTTTAAGGTTGGTCAGGGGAAGCAGTATGTCATTAAGGATCTCCAGGAGTTTTATCATAATGTCAGGAATTCTGCCATGGATACCTATGGAACAACAGGTACGCAGATCAGCCACCATATTGATAACTTTACGGATAAGGGCAGGGAATGGATTGCATTTATCGGGAGTACAGTGCAGGAGGAGAAGCGGTTCGAGGAGAAGCTGATTGAGGCGAGAACTTATTCGAAGCGTGCACTGGGCAAAAAGAATGAAGTGGAGCTCTATGGATGGAAGCTGGATCAGTTTTATGAGACAGCGCTACAGGAGAAGGTGGCTTTTGAGAACCGGGCGGAGAAAAAGAGGGGGGAAATGACATTTTCCAAAGGGAATCCCCGTATTACCATGACGATTCGGAAAAATTATATGAAAAGTAAGATCTTTCAGGGAATTGAAGTGGAGTGTAATCTTCCATATCTTTTCTTTGGGGCAAAGACGGCGTATTACATGAAGGATAATACTTTTTTTCAGATGGATGAGGAATATGTGAAGCGTATCCGGCCATTTACGGACTATGCAGACGGGACGTCATTTACCTTTCAGATCGGACGCCGTGAGATGGCGGACTTTTACTATATTCTCCTCCCGAAGCTCAGGGATGTGATTGACATCATGGAGGAGGACCCGGAGGAGATTGAGAAATATCTGCCGCCGGAAGTGGAATTTGTCTTTTATCTTGACGCAGAGAAAAGCACAGTAACCTGCCGCCCGATGGCGCGCTATGGGACAAAAGAAATTTCAATTCTGGATGATTTTGCAGACAGCAGTGTTCCGAGACAGAAGGCGAGAGAAGAGGAGGTTCTCTATCTTCTCAGCCAATGGCTGCCATACCATGAGACGGAGACGAATGAGATTCACTGCGGGGAAGATGAGGGGCTGCTGTATCAGTTTCTGGAGAAGGGCGTGGGGGCGCTGCTGACCCTGGGGGAGGTACAGTGCACAAAACGATTCTCCAATCTGAATGTGGCACGGCAGATCAAGATGACAACCGGAGTCTCCGTGTCTTCGGGTCTTCTGAACCTGGAGGTCTCGGCAGAGGATATCTCGCAGCAGGAGCTGCTTGACATTTTAAACAGCTTCCGCCTGAAGAAGAAATACCACCGTCTGAAAAACGGTGATTTTATGGGACTTGAGGATGATTCCCTGAAGATGTTGGATGAGATGATGCGCGTCATGCATCTGTCACCAAAGGAATTTATGAAGGGAAACATGCAGGTGCCGTTGTACCGTACCCTTTATTTAGACAAGCTTCTGGAGGAAAATGAAGATATTTACAGTGAACGGGATGAATATTTCCGTAATCTTGTGAGAGAATTTAAGACGGTCAATGATTCTGATTTTAAGCTTCCGGCATCTCTGAAAAAGATGATGAGAAATTATCAGAAAAGGGGATACCGGTGGCTCCGGACACTGGAGAGCTGTCAGTTTGGAGGCATTCTGGCAGATGACATGGGACTTGGGAAGACCCTGCAGGTAATCGCAGTCCTCCTTGCCGCCAGAGAGGAAGGAAAGAAAGGGACATCCCTTGTGGTTGCGCCTGCGTCCCTTGTATTTAACTGGGGAGAGGAGATCAGAAGATTCGCACCAGAGCTTGAATTCTGTCTGGTTACCGGCATCCAGAAGGAACGCCAGCAGAAGATTGACCGCTACAAAGACTATGATGTACTGGTTACATCCTATGATCTGCTGAAAAGAGATGTGTCTTATTATGAGGACAAGGAGTTCTTCTATCAGGTCATTGACGAGGCGCAGTATATAAAGAACCACACCACATCCGCGGCAAAGGCAGTGAAGGTGATCAAAAGCCGGATCAGATATGCCCTGACAGGTACGCCGATTGAAAACCGCCTCAGTGAATTATGGAGCATTTTTGATTATCTGATGCCTGGATTCCTGTATGGCTATGATACCTTTAAAAAAGAATTCGAGATGCCGATTGTAAAGTATGAGGACGGGCAGGCAATGGAGCGCCTGCAGAAGATGGTGACCCCGTTTATCTTGCGCAGGCTCAAGAACCAGGTGTTAAAGGATCTCCCGGATAAGCTGGAAAAGACTCAGTATATTCAGTTCCAGAAAGAGCAGCAGACACTGTATGACGCCCAGGTGGTACATATGCGTCAGACCATCGCGAGCCAGGACGGAGAAGAATTCCAGAAGACAAAACTAAAGATACTGGCAGAGCTCACAAGGCTTCGCCAAATCTGCTGCGATCCGGTATTATGTTTTGAAAATTACAAAGGCGACTCTGCAAAGCTTACAGCATGTGTGGAATTAGTCGGCAGGGCGATAGAAGGAGGACATAAGATTCTGCTGTTTTCCCAGTTTACCTCCATGCTAGAAATCATCGCAGAGCAGTTTAAAGAAAACGGGATATCCTTCTACACGATCACAGGCTCAACACCGAAGGAAAAACGGCTGAAGCTAGTAAAAGAATTCAACGAGAACGACACAAAGGTATTCCTGATCTCGCTGAAAGCAGGAGGCGTAGGGCTTAACCTGACCGGAGCAGACGTCGTTATACATTACGATCCATGGTGGAACTTTGCAGTACAGAACCAGGCAACAGACCGTGCACACAGGATCGGACAGAAGAATAAAGTTACGGTCTACAAATTAATCGCAAAAGGAAGTATCGAAGAAAAGATCGAAAAGCTTCAGGAAACAAAGAAAAATCTGTCAGAGCAGATCATCCAGGGAGACGGAAGCGGACTCTCCGCAATGAGCAGGGAAGACTTCCTGGAACTGCTGGGATAATCCAATTGGGGACAGGTCATTTTTAATCTGGGACGGGGCATTTTTAAAAATGCCCCGTCCCCCAACAGGAGGATGAGAGGTATGAAAAAAAGTAATCCGGTCGCGTTATTGCCCATCGGCGTGTTTCTGGTAATGTATTTAGGGCTTGGTATTTTGTTTGAGTATGTGCTGATGATTCCTATGGGATTCTACAATATCCCGATTGTGGTGGCGTTTCTGGCGGCGATTCTGGTCGCCTGCCTTCAGAACCGGGAGGTGGGATTTGATGATAAGCTTGAGATTATGGCGCAGGGACTGGCGGATAAGAATATTATTACGATGCTGTTGATTTTCCTTGTGGCAGGCTCCTTTGTGGGTGTTGTGGGGAGGAGCAGCGCGGAGAGGGTTGCGTATTTTATGCTTTCGCTGATTCCGGCGCGGTTTGCGGTAGCCGT
>Ga0137306_104002_pt1 | contig 10447 bp, 10 predicted proteins | sample Inofroosms_March_FD_97187 | JGI IMG/M metagenome (GOLD analysis project Ga0137306, IMG submission 97187) | Mouse cecal microbial communities from Vienna, Austria - N-Acetylneuraminic and N-Acetylglucosamine D2O microcosms_March | ecosystem: Host-associated > Mammals > Digestive system > Large... | reverse complement strand
GTCAAAGGCAGAAGCTGAGGAAAAGAAAGAAAACGAGCCAGAAGAGAAGAAATCAATGGCTCAGGAAAAGAAAGTGCAGGCTGAGGCAGAAACCACTGAAAAGGAAGAAACAGAGGCAGAGGCAAAAGCAGAGCGGGCAGAAGCCGATGAAAAGAAGGAAAACGAGCCAGAGGCAAAGGAAGAGCAGGCAAAGGCAGAAGAAAAGAAAGAAAACGAGCCGGAAGCTAAGACACAGCAGGCAGAAGCCACTGAAAAGGAAGAAACAAAGACAGAGAAATTAGAAGTCGCTAAGGCGAAAGAAACAGAGGCACAGGCAGAGAAAGCAGAAGGCGAAGAAAAAATAGAAAAAGATTCAGAAGTAAAGGCTGAGAAAACAAAAGCCAACGAGAAAGCAAAAAAGAAAAAGAAAAAACAAGCAGCCGAGAAACAGGAGACTGCAAAAAATGAGCTGGTAGAGAGTGGGATACAGGAAGTTTCCCCGTGGGCGGAGAAATTGATGCCCAATGTTGAGGAATACTTAAATATTCGTGCTGAGGCTTCCGAGGAGTCGGAACTTGTGGGAAAGATTCATAAAGGTGCGGCAGCAGATATTCTGGAACAAGGTGATGGCTGGACTAAGATCAGCTCAGGAAGTGTAGAAGGTTATGTCAAAGATGAGTACTGTGTCACTGGACTGGAAGCAGAGAGTCTTGCAAATGAGCTTGGAACCACATATGCCACAGCAACAACTGGAGGAGTGCGGGTCAGACAAGCAGAATCTTCTGCAGAAGATACACCGATTTTAGATGTCTTGGAAGAAGGCGGCAAGATTAAAGTAGATAAAGGAGCTGAGGCAGCAGAAGGCTGGGTTCCTGTTAAGGTTGATGATCAGGTTGGCTATATCAGTGAAGAGTTTGTAACAGTTGAGTTAGAACTTGGCAAAGCAATTTCTATTGAAGAGGAACAGGCTGCTATCGCAGCTGCAGAAGCTGAGGCCGAGGCAAAGAGAAAGGCTGAGCAAGAAGCGGCACAGCAGCAGAGCAGCAGTGATAACAGCAGCAACGGCAATGAAAACAGCAGCAGTTCAACACAGCAGAGAGAAGCTGTGGCTGCGTCCTATGATGACGTGACTTTGTTAGGAGCACTGATCCAGTGCGAGGCAGGAAGCGAGCCATATGAAGGACAGCTTGCGGTAGGGGCTGTTGTAATGAATCGTCTTCGCTGCGGCTATGCAGGAAGTATTTCAGGCGTGATTTACCAAAGCGGACAGTTTACACCAGCATCTAATGGAATGTTGTCAGGGGTACTGTCAAGCGGAGTAAGCGGAAGCTGTATACAGGCGGCACAGGAAGCAATTAACGGTGTTGACAATGTAAACGGAGCTACAAGTTTCCGGCGGGCAGGCTCAGCAGAGGGACTGGTAATCGGAAATCATGTATTCTTTTAAGTTGAATTTTGAGGCAGATATTTCAGAAGTGAAATATCTGCCTTTTTTCTATCGTAAGATTAGGGTGTCAAAAGGTTTGAATTTCCTATCGAAAAGCTTTGTCCGAAAATGATTAATTGTTGTAATATGAGGGAAAATATAGTAAGATAGCTAACAGAGAACCTTTCAGTTATAGTGCTTGTGCAACAGGCATAGATGTTGAGATAGGAAAAGAGCGAGAAGGAACTCTGAAAGGAGGAAAGCTTTGTATGGAAGGTATTTTTTGGCTCATTGTGCTGGTTGTAATGACAGTCATTGAGATTATCACGTTGGGGCTTACTACAGTTTGGTTTGCAGGCGGGGCCTTAGCAGCCTTTATTGCCAGTTTGTTGGGAGCTAATATTGTAGTGCAGGTTATTTTGTTTGTTGTAGTGTCTGTTTTGCTGTTGGCTCTGACAAGGCCTTTGGCGGTGGAGTATCTGAATAAAGATAGAATCCGTACCAATGCAGAGAGTTTGATTGGAAAGACTGCTGTGGTTAAACAGGAAATTGATAATTTAAATGCCCAAGGACAGGTCAGTGTCGATGGGCAGGAGTGGACTGCGCGTTCTGTGGAGGAGCAGGTGATTCCTAAAAACGTGCAGGTAGAAATTGTGGAAATCAATGGGGTCAAACTAATGGTAAGACAAAAGCCGCTGATTTCTGAAAAATAAGAAGGAGGTAAATGTATGGAAGCTGGATTTGGATTTTTGGTATTAGTGTTATTGGTGTTATTTGTACTTATTTTGTTGTCATCTTGTGTAAAGATCGTACCGCAGGCACATGCGTTAGTGATTGAACGTTTAGGAGGATATCAGGGGACTTGGGGTGTTGGTCTGCATTTTAAAGTGCCATTTATTGACCGTGTGGCAAAGCGAGTGCTCTTAAAAGAGCAGGTTGTGGATTTTGCTCCCCAGCCAGTGATTACCAAGGATAATGTAACAATGCGGATTGATACAGTGGTATATTTTCAGATTACAGATCCAAAGTTGTTTGCCTATGGAGTGGAAAATCCGATTATGGCAATTGAGAATCTGACAGCAACCACATTGCGAAATATTATTGGCGATCTGGAGTTAGATGAGACCTTGACTTCCAGAGAATTGATTAATACGAAAATGCGTGCGTCTCTGGATGTGGCAACCGATCCTTGGGGAATTAAGGTAAACCGTGTGGAGTTAAAAAATATTATTCCCCCTCAGCAGATTCAGGATGCTATGGAAAAGCAAGCCAAGGCAGAACGCGAACGCCGTGCAGCGGTTACTCAGGCAGAAGGGGAGAAGACAGCTACTGTATTAGTGGCGCAAGGAAAAAAAGAATCAGCGATTTTGGATGCAGAAGCAGAAAAGCAGGCGGCGATTCTGCGTGCGGAGGCAAAAAAGGAAGCTACCATGCGGGAAGCAGAAGGTCAGGCAGAGGCAATCTTGCGGATTCAGCAGGCCAATGCAGATGGTTTACGTTTTTTAAAGGAAGCAGCGCCAGACAGTGCTGTGCTGCAGCTAAAGAGCTTAGAAGCCTTTACAAAAGCGGCAGACGGCAAGGCAACGAAAATTATCATTCCCTCTGAGATACAGGGGATGGCTGGACTTACTAAGTCCATTACAGAAATTGCAAAAGAATTATAAGGAGAAGATACCATGAATTTAAAAGGGCGGAATTTTTTGAAGCTAAAAGACTTTTCACCGGAGGAAATTGAATATTTAATTACACTTTCAGAAGAATTAAAACAGAAAAAAAAGCAGGGCGTTTTACATGAAGAATTAAGAGGGAAAAATATTGCCTTGATTTTTGAGAAGACAAGTACAAGAACAAGATGTTCTTTTGAAGTGGCGGCTCATGATCTGGGAATGCATGTCACCTATTTGGATCCGTCTGGTTCTCAAATTGGCAAGAAAGAGAGTATTCGGGACACCGCAAGGGTGCTCGGCAGAATGTATGATGGCATTGAATATCGGGGATTTGGTCAGGAGATTGTAGAAGAGCTGGCAGAATATGCTGGTGTACCAGTGTGGAATGGTTTGACGAATGAATTTCATCCCACACAGATGATTGCAGATATGTTGACGGTCAAAGAAAAACTTGGACAATTGAAAGGTGTTAAGTTTGTATATATGGGAGATGCCCGCTATAATATGGGAAATTCACTGATGGTTACATGTGCAAAGCTTGGCATGGAGTTTGTGGCATGCACTAGTAAAGCATATTTTCCAGAACAGGAATTAGTAGATTACTGCAAAGAAATTGCGAAGCAGACCAAAGCCTCCATTACCTTGACAGAGGATGTGCAGGAGGGAACGAAGGACGCAGATGTAATCTATACAGATGTTTGGGTGTCTATGGGAGAGCCAGATCAGGTGTGGGAGAGCCGTATTAAGGAGCTTATGCCTTATCAGGTCAATAAAAAAGTGATGGAAAATGCCAAAGAAAGCGCAATTTTTATGCATTGCCTGCCGGCGTTCCATGATCTTGAGACCACAATTGGAAAACAAATCTATGAGAAATTTGGACTGACAGAGATGGAAGTGACAAATGAGGTATTTGAGAGCAGCCAGTCAGTGGTGTTTGATGAGGCAGAAAATCGGATGCACAGCATAAAGGCTATTATGTATGCAACATTGAAATAAGGTACTAGGATGAAGACAAAGATATTAAAGATTTTGCGGCAAAATCAGGAAGAATATGTATCTGGCCAAGAGCTTTGTGAGCAGCTGGGAGTATCACGCACAGCAGTATGGAAGGCAGTCAAGCAGTTAAAGGAAATGGGCTATGTGATTGAGGCAGTACAAAACAGAGGCTATCGCTTGATTGGGATTCCAGATATCCTATCAGAAGGTGAGATAGAAAGCCAGCTTCATACCAAGTGGCTGGGGCATGTGATTTATTATTTTGACGAACTGGATTCCACCAATACAGAGGCGAAGCGGATTGCTGAGACCGTGGACAATCAAGATTGGCATGGAGCAGTGGTGGTTGCGGATATGCAGACAGCAGGGCGTGGACGCAGGGGGCGCGGTTGGAGTTCTCCACATGGAATTGGGATATTTTTTACCATTTTATTGAAACCAGAAATGGATCCTGGCAATGCTCCAATGCTCACCTTGGTAAAGGCTATGGCTGTGTTAAAAGGAATTGAAGAGATTACAGGTTTGCATCCTGAGATTAAATGGCCCAATGATATTGTTTTGAATGGCAAGAAAATCGTGGGAATTTTGACAGAGATGAGTGCCCAGATTGATTATATCAACCATATTGTAGTGGGAACTGGAATCAATGTCCATCAATTAGAATTTCCAGAAGAAATTGCAAAGACGGCAACTTCTCTGGATTTGGAGCTGCGACAGTCTGGGCGTAACATTGCAATCTCCAGAGCACAGCTTTTAGACGCAGTCTTAAAATATTTTGAACATTATTATCAGATATTTATGCAGACACAGGATTTGTCCGCCTTGATGGAAGAGTATCATGCAATGTTGGCAAACAGGGGGCGGAGAGTCCGCGTACTGGATCCGCTGGGAGAGTACGAAGGTACAGCACTGGGAATTGATCAGCGTGGACAGCTTTTGGTTGAGCGCAATGGTGAAATCATAAAAGTTTCTTCTGGTGAAGTGTCTGTGCGGGGAATCTATGGTTATGTATAAATTGTCAATGATGAGGAAAATAAAATGAATCAGGAAGAAGTGGTACTGTGTGCTTCCAGTGCATATACCAAGAAATATTATTTGAATCAAGAATTTTATAGTCTTCCAGAAGGGATTAAGGATGAACTGAAGATTTTGTGTGTGATGTATACGGAAGATATCGGAGGCACATTAACCCTTATGTTTGATCAGGAGGGACAACTGCAGTTTCAGACAGATGCGGATGAAGGCGATCTGTTGTATGATGAGATCGGAAGTGTGTTGAAAATCAAACAGATTCAGCGGACAAAGCGAGAATTATTGGAAGCCCTGGAAATTTATTATAGAGTATTTTTCTTAGGAGAAGAGTTGACAGAAGAAGATTTGGAGGAATAGGACATGTTATTAGTTGTGGATGTGGGGAATACAAATTTTACATTTGGTGTGTTTCAACTGGATAAGTTGGAGGCAACCTTCCGAATGACAACAAAGCTTCAGCGAACCTCTGATGAATATGGGATTTCGATACGTGATATGCTGGCACATAATGGGATTTCTTATGAAAATGTGGAGGATGTAATTATTGCTTCTGTGGTGCCCAATGTCATGCATTCCCTGTTAAGTGCGTTTATCAAATATTTTGATATCCATCCAGTAGTTGTGGAGCCAGGCATCAAGACAGGAATACGCATTGCTACTGAGAATCCAAGGCAGATCGGTGCAGACCGGATTGTGGATGCGGCAGCGGCATATGAATTGTATGGTGGTCCTGTGTTGGTCATTGATTTTGGAACAGGGACTACCTATGATTTGGTGGATGAGAGTGGCGCTTTTGTTTCTGGGGTAACAGCGCCAGGAATCCGCACTTCCGCGAAAGCACTTTGGGAGGAGGCAGCAAAGCTTCCTGAGATTGAGATCCGCAAGCCCAAGAGCATTCTTGCCAAAGAGACGATCAGCAGTATGCAGGCAGGGTTGGTCTATGGGCAGATTGGACAGACAGAATATATTATCAGGCAGACCAAAAAGGAGATTAACTGTCAGGATTTGAAGGTGGTAGCCACTGGAGGATTGGGGACGATCATTGCAAATGAGACTGATACCATTGATATCTACGATCCTACTTTGACGCTGCAAGGGCTTCGTCTGATCTACAACAAACAAAATCGTGTAAAATAGATTTGGGATAGAAAAGAAAATATGATACCATTGAAGATAGGAAATGTAATTTTAGAAAATAATTTAGTTTTGGCGCCAATGGCAGGTGTTTGCGACCTGCCATTTCGTCTGCTCTGCAAAGAGCAGGGGGCAGGGCTTTTGTGTATGGAGATGGTCAGTGCAAAAGGCATTTACTACAATAATAAAAATACAGAGATTTTACTGACGACAGATCCCAGAGAGCATCCGGTATCTTTGCAGCTCTTTGGTTCTGATCCAGATATTATGAGCGAGATGGCAAAGCGTATCGAGGAGCGCCCTTTTGATATTTTAGATATCAATATGGGTTGTCCTGTGCCAAAAGTAGTAAACAATGGAGAAGGTTCTGCACTGATGAAACAGCCTAAGTTAGTAGAACAGATTGTCTCTAAGGTAGTAAAGGCGATTCAAAAACCAGTGACTGTTAAGATACGAAAAGGATTTGATGACAACCATATCAATGCAGTGGAAATTGCCAAGATTGCAGAGCAGTCAGGAGCTGCTGCAGTGGCAGTCCACGGAAGAACTAGAGAACAATATTATTCGGGTAATGCAGATTGGGACATTATTCGTCAGGTAAAGGAAACTGTCTGGATTCCAGTGATTGGAAATGGAGACATTTTGACAGCTCAGGATGTGCTAAAGATGAGCGCACAGACAGGATGCGACGGGTTTATGATTGGCAGAGGCGCCCAGGGCAATCCTTGGATTTTTCAACAGATTCTACATTATCTTGAAACGGGAGAAGAACTTGCCAAGCCTACTATGCAGGAAGTGACACAGATGCTTCTGCGTCATGCCAAAAGTCAGATTGCATTTAAGGGGGAACTGACAGGAATGCGGGAGATGCGAAAACATGCGGCGTGGTATACCAGCGGTTATAAAAATTCTGCCACACTGCGCAGGAAGATCAATTTCGTGGAGACTTATGCGCAATTGGAAGAGTTGTTTTTAGCAGCAGAAAAATTTTATGAAGATAAATAGATCAGCCTGCTTGTATAGTTATCCATCTGCTATGTATTTTTACTGAGTATCAACGAGACATTATACTAGCTATTTGGAATAGAGCCAATAAACTGATTACGTCTTGATTATTCTATTGAAAAAAGATCACTGAGATTTATAAATAGAGCCAATCAAGTCATACCATTCTGCTTTTCTTCATATAATTGGGAAAAACAGTTGTGGTTCCTGGAGAGGGACAACACTGCATTTTGGAGGTCTGGTATGGAGAGATGGGAGCGTGGAGGCAAAGAATCAAGCAATCAGAAGAAATCCTGGTTGAGCCATATTTTGGCTTTTTTAAAGGGAAAATGGCATAAAATGCCTCAGGATCAGTTTGAGTATTGGGAGGATGAAGAAGAAAATTCCAGAGAAAATCCTTATCTGCACAAGCTAAGAAGAATCTTAGAGCAAGTGCTCAGTCAGTATCAAATGTCTTATCGGGAGTTTCATCCATTGCTGGTTGATACAGATACGCCGCCAGAATCTTTGCTGGATGAAGATCAGGTGGAAGTGGTCTTAGAGCAGATCTCAGAGGATTTGAATTTTCTTAGGATTGCGACGGACCGTCCTGCATATTTTTCAGATTATATTCAAAGAATGTATGAGGACAGCGGCCTTGTAGTGCAGACAGAGCCAAAGGGACAAGTGCTTTCTGAGGATGTAAATGTGATATTAGACATGGAACAGCAGGGAAATTGTCCAGTCAGATATATGCGGGAGCATACACTTTACATTCCTGTATACAAAAGGAAATGGAATCGGGTGGAAACCTTAGAGAATCTTGACATTTCCATACCCATCGGTTATAATACTGTGATTGTTAAGGGAGTATAAGGGTTATGTTTATATTGTAGTAGGAAGGTGTAGTATTATGGAAAAGAAAAACTTACTGACATATGAAGGTTTAAAGAAGTTAGAGACAGAATTGCATGAGCTTAAAGTTGTGAAGAGAAAAGAAGTTGCACAGAAGATCAAAGAAGCAAGAGAACAGGGGGATCTTTCTGAGAATGCGGAATATGATGCAGCAAAGGATGAGCAGCGCGATATTGAAGCAAGAATTGAAGAGATTGAAAAAATTCTCAAAAATGCAGAGGTGGTCGTAGAGGATGAAGTGGATCTTGATAAGATCAACGTAGGATGTAAAGTGAGAATTTTAGATTGTGAATTTGATGAGGAACTGGAATATAAAATTGTTGGTTCCACTGAGGCAAACAGCTTACAAGGAAAAATTTCCAATGAATCTCCGGTTGGAAAAGCTCTGATTGGGGCAAAAGTAGGAGATATTGTAAAGATTGAGACACAGGCAGGCGTATTAGAATATAAAGTGCTGGAAATTCAGCGTTCAAATTAAGAAGTCAGAACATAACCATTTTTATGTTCTGTATACAGAAGGAGGAAGAAAAAATGGCACAGAACAACCAGTCACCAGAACAGGATTTGAATCAATTGATAAAGGTTCGTCATGACAAATTAAAGGATTTGCAAGACAATGGCAAAGATCCTTTTCAGATCACCAAATATGAGGTAACAAAACACAGCCAGGAGATTAAAGATCATTTTGAAGAACTGGAAGGACAAACTGTCAGTATTGCTGGTAGAATGATGTTCAAGCGTGTGATGGGAAAAGCCTCCTTCTGTAATGTACAGGATTTGCAAGGGAATATTCAGGCATATGTGGCAAGAGACAATATCGGCGAGGAGAGCTATAAGGATTTTAAGAAATATGATGTCGGTGATATACTGGGTATTAAAGGAGAAGTTTTTAAGACAAAAACAGGAGAAATGTCTATCCATGCCCAGGAAGTGATCTTGCTCTCTAAGAGTTTGCAGATTTTGCCGGAGAAATATCATGGACTTACAGACACAGACGCCAGATACCGTCAGCGTTATGTGGATTTAATCATGAACAGCGAGGTAAAGGACACATTTATCAAACGTTCCAAGGTACTGAGCAGTATTCGTCGTTTCCTGGATGGACAGGGATTTATGGAAGTGGAAACACCTATGTTGGTGAGCAATGCAGGCGGCGCAGCTGCTAGACCATTTGAGACACATTTTAATGCCTTAAATGAAGATTTGAAGCTTCGTATTTCTCTCGAGCTTTATTTGAAGAGATTGATTGTGGGAGGCATGGAGCGTGTTTATGAAATTGGACGCGTGTTCCGAAATGAAGGTCTGGACACCAGACATAATCCAGAATTTACTTTGATGGAACTTTATCAGGCTTATACCGATTATTATGGAATGATGGATCTTACAGAAAATCTCTACCGCTATGTGGCCAAAGAAGTTACAGGTTCTGAAATCCTTACTTATGGAGAACATCAGATGGATTTATCCAAGCCTTTTGAGCGGATCACGATGGTAGATGCTGTGAAAAAGTATGCAAATGTAGATTTCAATGAGATCAGTAACACAGAAGAGGCAAAGAAACTGGCAGATGAGCATCATATTGAATATGAGGACAGGCATAAGAAAGGCGATATATTAAACCTGTTTTTTGAGAAATATGTAGAAGACCATCTCATTCAGCCAACTTTTGTGATGGATCATCCAATTGAGATTTCGCCGCTTACCAAGAAGAAGCCAGAGAATCCAGAGTATGTGGAGCGTTTTGAATTCTTTATGAATGGCTGGGAGATGGCGAATGCCTATTCTGAATTAAATGACCCGATTGATCAAAGAGAGCGTTTTGAAGCACAGGAAGCGCTGCTTGCTGCTGGAGATGACGAGGCAAATCATACAGATGAAGATTTCCTCAATGCTCTTAATATTGGTATGCCGCCCACAGGTGGAATTGGATATGGTATTGACCGAATGGTGATGATGATGACAAATTCTCCGGCGATTAGAGATGTGTTATTGTTCCCGACGATGAAGTCTTTGGACAAATAAAGCCAGTGTTTTCAATGGTTTGCGGTACTTCGATTCAGATTTTGCAACAAAATTGCAACAAATTTGCAACGCATAATGCGGGATAATGCCTGATAATGCGTTGATTGGTACATGAGCCAACTTAATACAGTAAGCACTTTAAGGACATTTTTCTAAAAGAAATTTTAGGGAAGTGTCCTTTTTTGTTATGGTCAAAAAATAAATTTGAATTGGAGGAAAAGGAAATGGCAAACACAGCGTTAAGGTCAGGAGTGAAAAACCGTTCTCCGGGGCAAAAGCAAATTCGGGTTGA
>Ga0137306_104001_pt1 | contig 10448 bp, 19 predicted proteins | sample Inofroosms_March_FD_97187 | JGI IMG/M metagenome (GOLD analysis project Ga0137306, IMG submission 97187) | Mouse cecal microbial communities from Vienna, Austria - N-Acetylneuraminic and N-Acetylglucosamine D2O microcosms_March | ecosystem: Host-associated > Mammals > Digestive system > Large... | reverse complement strand
TAAGTAATTCATTCAAACAATAATTGTAATATGGCTCAAACAATTGATGATATGTATAATCCCAATTCTTTTCAAAATCTTTAACTCCTTCTGTAAATTCCAGATCATATTCCACAAGCCCATGCAAGTCGCATGGAATGGCCTTTGAAATATTGTTTACATTAATAATTAGCTGTAAATCTTTTGATTGATCTTTACGATCCTGATTTTCACATTCAATAATTGGAGCGTTATTAAGCAACTTCATAGATTCCTCTACAGCATTATGTAGTTTTTCGCAATTAATTATTTTGTACATTTTCCCTCCTGTAATTCTTTTAATCCTTTGCTAAAAATTTCTTTAACATCATCATCCATTGTAATAATTTCAAGGGTAACAATATTACCAATGAGTGATGTAACCCCTAGAACACTTTTTGCATCAATAGTATATCTCTGATAAACCACATCTATATCTTCAGAAAATTTTCTGCAAAATGATACTAGTCTCTCAGCACTTTCGATTCCATAAAGTTCATAACTTAAAATATAAATCACCTCCTTCCAAATTCACACTATACTCTTTTTAATATTTCATCAAAATCCATAGGTATTTCTTTGTTTTTGACATTACATTTAGGATTATTGCATTGAGTATAATATGTTGGCTTTCTTTCTTTTTCAAAGTGAAAATTATTTTTTAAATTTCCCTTTCTGCACACTGGACAAATTTTCATGTTTTCCTCCTTATGCTTCTTCAATTTCTCCAAATAACTTGATATAAGTATCTACATCTGTTTCAATGGCTTTTCTTAAATAAGTTTCATCTATTGGTACAATACATCCATTTACCACCACAAAAATATTATCATTATTTGTTTTATATACATCACAATATTCATAGTGTGCGTGAATACTGGCAGCATTTTCCCAATATATTGTTTTATGTATATTACAATTTTCTTCATGAACTATTTTGATATCAATTCTTTTGTTTTTTTATCTGACAAAACACTTCACATTTGGAAGTATCATAAAGTTTTCCATTTATAATTTCTCTGTATACCAGTTTATACTCTTTATTAATAGCATCATTAAAATATTCAGTATTACGACTATCAAGAAACATGTATTTACTCCTTTATACAAGATGACAAATAATCAATAAATTTTATCTTTAAATCCATAAACAGAATAACAATTCGATAATAAACAATCTTAAAATCATTTATTGTTATTTCAAAACAATTTTTAAAATTCGTTTTCAATATCCCTCCATGCTAGTTCTCATCGTCTGCAATATTTTTATCATCATAACTTCTGCAACTTATAAATATAGGAAATTGAAGCGATTTTCCTCCGTTTTTATTTATTGTTTCTTCCTTATATTTAATAGCGACAACATGATTCTCAATTTCTTCTGGATGAGCCATATAATACTTTCTATGATAATCACTAAACCCAGAACCAATATCTACATTAAAATCACCATATTTACATGTAATTGATTTCATTTTTCCATTGTATTTTCCTGATTCAGCGATATTAACAGCAACGCACCTTAAATCAATTTCTTTGAATTCTTTTACTTTAATAAGATTCTTTGTTCTTTTACACTCGTAAGGCGTATCAAGATTGATGATAATTCCTTCCCAGTCATGTTGTTCTGCGTAATTCAACCATCATCAAATATTGTTAATTTCAGTGAAGTTTTGTCTTTATTTTTACTCATTGCGATTCCTGTACCCTTTTGAAAAGCACTAGAATCTGACAAACCCTCTTGATTTTTATATACTAATTCACCATCAATAAACATATCATTGGCGTCCAATAAACAAAGATCAGCAAGAATATGATCTAGTCCTTGATAAATTTTCCCTTGTCTAGTCATTAATTTATTGTCAACAAATGCACATCTAGTTCCATTAAGTTTTTTGGAAATAAAAATTTTTTCATGTCCTTTTAAATTCACTTCTTCTATGGATTTGCCAAGCATTAAATTAAATACAGGAATTAAATTTGGTATGCATTTATTAACTAATTTGACATTTGCACCCAATCTAAATTTTTTGGTAATCATTTGTTTGTAAAACTCTCTATATTCTTCTGGTTGTTCTTTTAAAAAGCATTGAATCCTATATAATGAAATATCGGAGCCTGTATTGTTATTCTCTAAATATTTCATTACATCTTCAAATGTACGTAATATATTAATTCCAGATAGATTAAGATCAACATCTTTATTAATTTTTTTATCTGAAATACCTGTTATTACATTTGAATCGAGTAAAAATTTCAAACATTTTTTAAAAAGTTCATTATTTTTATTTGCTATAATAATTGCTTGTTTGTCATTCAGGTTACTTGTATTTTGGATTTGCTCAAATAATTTAATTACTTCTACCAATCACATTCTCCTTCCTTGAAACACACATTCTATTGTTCTTATAGTCCGATCCACACTCTATTATCATCACAAAAATCATAAAATCCTCTCAAATTAAAATTAAGATTATCTTCTTCCTCATAATAATTATAAGCATCTGTATCTTCTGGACGTGCCAATTGATAATCTTCTATCATAGAATCAATTTCGTATGTCAAGTCATTTTTATCTCTGCCAATAAGTTTCATCTTCAGTAATTTTAAACAAGTAATCATCTGATTATAAACAGAAATTACAGTTTCCAAAGTCAAATCGCCTTCATCTATTAATTTTCTTAGTTGCTTACCTTCATCTTCTAATTTATATTTCCACTTTCCCATAATTCACTTCCTTTAAAATTGTGATTCTATTAGTAAATTGTACGGCAATAATTTTTATAATCCTCTTTTGTATATCCATATTTATTCGCCATACTCATACATTCTTCGTTTTCCCAAGGGTCACATCCTTCATCTTCCAATGCCAAAAACCAGTTTGCTATTAAGAATTTAATATCTTTCAAAACTTCTTGTTTAGTCATTATATCTAATTCCTTTCTTTCAAATAAAAGACTTGTTTTATCCAGTAATACTTTCTTTATCTATATCAACCTCAATAACAACGTTACAATTAGCATCTAATGATATATCCTTTATTCTGCCAATATGATTTCCTTTGTTTTCAATAGAAGATATAACATATACTTCTTGTTCTCTTTTAAATGTTATATCATGTAATTTTTGCACTATTTCATCATATTTCATTCGCGTTCCTCCTTTGAAAGCGTGGTTTCAAGACTTTGATACTATATCATTTATAACAACAACTTTATACGAAGACACTTTCATTTCATCATATAGTCCCCATTCACTTTCTATATTTTCGATTTTTTCTATAACTACAAATTGACCCTTAAACCCTGTAACTTCTCCTTTATACAAAAAAGATGAAGTTCCTCTATGTCTCATTGCTACAACTTTATCTCCGATTTTTATTTTGTTATTTAAGAAATCTTTCATCTAAACCATTTCCTCGCAATCATTCAAATTAACTTCTTCCATAGTAATAACTTTGAACCATCCAGGATTCAAACCAATCTTTTGATGAAATTCAAACATCAATTCCGATAACTTGTCCTCTAACCATTTTCTTTCTCCATCTGTTACACCGTCATAAATATATGTATCGCATCCAGAGTCATCACAATATGCTTCATCTAACTCCTCCATAATTCTATCTGGGTCAGGATCAGTTCTCAGTGGAATGAGTTCACATTCACCAATATAAATAACAGGATTATCTGTAGATAAACTTTTTTCAATCCATTCTTTACAGCCTAAAGCATCCTGTATTGCTTCTTCTTTTGTATTAAATGTACCATGCGTCCAAGTTTCACTATCTGTTTCATTCCATGACCATAACACCTTCAATCACCTCTCAATCATTTCAAATGCCTCTATCATACCTTCCATAAAGTCAGTACCGTCTTTATTTTCATCTATGTACTCTTCCAGTTTATCTATTTGGTCATTCAGATAATTCAAACTTTCTAATATGTCATCATGGTCATTACATCTTTGTTCTAATTCATCTTTCTCATTTTCTAACTTCTGATATGCTGCATATAATTTTTCGCTTGGCTCTCCACATATCTCTTCTACTTTCCGAGCAAATTCATTACTAATATTTTCAGATACAATTCTGAGAATATCTGATAAATCTTTGACTTGCTCCCAATTTCTGTTTATCATTATCATAATAATCAATTTCTCTTTTTTGTTTATACTTTTATCTTCTCAATGCCACCAGTCATTCAAATTTCTCAAATCTGTATTTCTGTTTAATTTGCGGATATTTTTCACGGTCTACCTTTGCCATAAACATATCATAAGGTCTTGCAAATGCGTTAAAATGCACCCCCTTTTTCTTCATTCTTATACAATGCGCGATATACAACTAATTTTTCATTCGTTTCTGTATGTGTTGCTATTGCTTCAATGATGTACAAATATTCCATGCTATGTTCTTTATCTTCCACCGTTTCACGCTTGAAATGCTGTACAATATCTCCTTCTCTTAATCTTTCCATTTTTCTTGTCCTTTCATTTATTTTTTGTTTATATATTGCATATTTTTAATCTTGAAACGAGCGATTTATTGCCTTATTTCAAAGCCTCATATTCAATAAGTCTAATTGAAAAACTATCGTCTAAAATATGTTTTCCATATCTTTGTATGAGAATATTTTTAAATAATTTTGTACTTTCTTCTGTCATACCTGTAAATGTTAGATAGAACGGTAATTTACAATCAACGATTGTATTAAAGTTCTTCCAGAACAGATTTTCATTAAGATCTATACCAGTATTTTTCTTAAATTCCTCATTGGTTCCACCTTTAATACTGACGGCATACAAAGAATTATTATATTTTGCCAACTCTTCTATTGTTTTCTTTGGGTATTCACTTTCAAGCAATAGTAAATCACTATGAAAAACAAATTGTGGTTCTAATTTCTCCAATATTTCTTTCCAATGATTAATATATAACGCAGGTGCACCTCCCATAAGATGTAAAACAGGTAAATTGGAATTATGGAAATCTTTGATAAGCTGCTTCGTTGGAATTTCGCTATACACTCCTGTATGTACACCGTCTTTTGTAACATAACAATAAGGACATCTAAGAGGGCAACCTTTTAATTGCACAACAAATTGTTCATTATATTCTTTTGTTTGACCTGTTCTATTTTTATAAATATCTGAAAACTTATCATACCCTCCACCGCCTTTATATGTATCACATCTTCTATATAATCCGTTATTCAAAATATTACCAGTATTCACATCACGTAATTGTTTATCGCAAAGATGCATTACTTTCCAATTGTACATTTATATAATTCCTTTCTCTGTATTCAAACAAATAAAACCTATCTTTCATTGGCATATTTCATCATCTTCCAAAATATAAAAGCCACTTATAATTACTTATATTAATAATCTTCTCTTTAAGTTCTTTGATCTTCTTGTTATTCTCTGTGTATATTTCAATTTGTTTCTCTACCAAAGTATCTGCTTTTAATTCTGGATATAGAGATACAAGTGTAATGCTACTTTCATTTTTTAAATTGCCATATGTATCAGACTCATAATTCATATACTGTTCTACCAGAATATTCATATCTTCTTCGATATTTTGATTTTCTTGCATATACATATTTATTTTAGATTCCAAAGTATATCCGCTGATGATATTCCAACTCAGTATGACAATAGTTATTATGCATACTCCAAACCCAATCGTACAAAAACTTCCTGCACTATCCCAATTTTTATTTGCAGCAACAATTAACAAAGCCAAAAATATAATTGTTAATAAAATTAACATATCTCATCCTCCTTATATTGTTTCTCTAATCAAATCTTCCTTTGTTTCTTCAGCTCGCTTTAAAAACCACTCTACTTTTTCATTTACCAAACTATTAAATAACTCTACACATTCCTCATATGTATCAGCATACATTCTTGAATCAATTTGAACTGCTTTTGATTTTGCAAATTCTGTTTCGCTATTTCTTTTAAACGGAACAAAGAATGATGAATATGATTCTTCCTCCGTTATCTTTTCATAATCCCATGCGTAACCTCTTAACATCCCATATACAGGTTTTGATATTAATCCCATTGTGATCTTATTATTGTCAAATTTATAAGCACATGCCCAAAGTTTTGTACCTGGTTTGATATTTTTTATTTCTTTATAGTTTCTATAAATCATTTATTTTTATCCTTTTCTATGATATAATTATTTTTGTGAGTTGGTAGAATTATACATATTTATGAGGAGGTTGGTTTGATGGACTGGAATTCAAATTTATTCTGGTGTCTTGCTGGTGCGTTTCTAAGTTTACTCAGTGGTTTACTTTTTTATTATTTAGGCATAAAAAGAAAACGTCTTTCATATGAAATGAATACAGTATGTCTTATATCAAATAATATTCAGCAAATAAAAGGATTAAAAGTAAAATATAAGTCCAGTAAAATAGATGAATTATATTCCACAAAAATATCAATTAAAAATATAGGTAATTCAACAATCGAAAAACAAGATTTTGCGACCACGTGTCCTATATCAATATCAACAAATGGATATTTTTTACTTAACAAAGAAAATGATATTCATTTTTATCCTGTACATAAATCGAATAATATTTACCCAATATTTGACATCAATAATTCGAACGGAAGATGCAATCATATTATTATAACATTTGATTATTTATCAAAATATGAATCATTTAGTTGCTCCTTATTTCATACTGGAGATATATCATTTGATGGTATTTTAAAAGAAGGTGAAATATTAAATAATGCAGATATCTCAAAACGAAGAGAACGTTACCAATATTTATTTACCACACTAGCAGGTTTATTAGGCGTATTGCTTACAATACTTTATCAATTTATAACAGAGTTTATCACTAATTTAATTCATTGAAAGTCCTATTTCATTGGCATTTTCAATCTATATATAGTGGTTTTTGATTTTACGAACCGCTATATATAGATGTTTTTTTATGTTACATTTGCATTAAAAGTGTCCTTATCGGCTCCCTATCCACCTTCTCTTTCATCCATCTTATATACCCAGGATCAATGTCTCTTATTTCTAACAATGTATTTCCTGAATACTTTCCAAAATCGACACGATATTCTTCTAAAGATATTTCTTTTTCTTCTACCTTTTCACCATATAGAATTTCTTTTAATTCATTTGGAATAATCATGTCTAAATCTGCTCTTGAACTTAATATGTCACACTCATGAATGAAAACTCCATATCATTTCTTGGCTCTGGCATAATTTCCTCGCCAGACCTATTTTTATTCCATTCACCGCTATGTGCTTCACACATACAAGCAATCATTTCTTTATACTGACCGTCTATATCATGTTCTACTGATGTTGTCCTTACCCATTCAGCAGCTAACATTGGATGTTCTGATACGGTATATCTTGATCCGTTCCATCCACATTTAACAGCATCATGAAATACAGGAACACATCTCATGCAATCTCTAATTTCTGGTGTGTTATATTTTTCTCTATTGGCTTTTAATCTAAGCCTATATTCAGAATACTTGCAAACATATACTCATGATAAATCTGTCCAAATTTTTCACACTGTGTAGCATTATGGAATTTACCACTTGTGCTACTTGGCATCGTAAATATGTAATCAGGAATTTCTGCTACCATATCCATGTAGTATGCATTAATTGATTCCGTTTCAAAATTCCTCGCTAGCGGTTCAAAAATTTTCTGCTTATCCTCTCTTGTCATTTACTTCTCCTTATCTCAAATAATTTTTCAAATAATACTCAAAATACTTCTTTATAAACAATGCTGAATACTTGTTATCTGGCATGAAAAACACTGGAATATTGTACTTAAACCAGAAACTATGTAACGATGCCAAGAACGACTTCTTATTATATTGCGTATTATAGTTACCATTTGCCACATCAGAATAATTTGCATTTTCTATTAGCAATACCTTCTCTTTCGGCGCAAGACTCAACTCCTTCTCAAAGCGATCACGTTCTTTTGTCAGATTGCCACTAATTTCTTCAAGGCTTGCTTTCCTCTCGATACAAACTTTCTTATTGAAATACATATCCCTTGGTATAGATAATTCTTCATTCTTTGGTAATGCAAAGCTGTAATCCCCATATTCCAATGCTTTCTTCTTATAGCAAATTCCATTTTTATCAAAACTCGAAATAATGTGATCCGCTTGACGTTCTCTGGTATCAACCAGAATAATCATGGAAGACACCAGTTCATCAATTTCTTTATCTGTATATTTGTAACAACTAATTATGAATCGCTCACCTCTTTCTTTTCATTCGCTACAACTTTATAATAATCTTTGATCCACCATTCATAAGTGTCTGGTACAATTTGCCACTCATCATCTACCTTTATTTTCTTAGGTTCTCTCTTACAATCTTTTATGTAGATAATTTCTCCTTCTTCAAATGGAACTTGCTTGTAACTGACCTTACATCTTTTATCGTTACGTGGAATAGTCTTATGGACTTTCATTTCAGTAATTTTGCCATTTTGAATGCAATATGCACTAAATTTTGGAGAATATGTAAGGTTTAAGTTGGTTATGCAAACATATCTCCATTCCAGTTGCGGATCTATACGATCTACATATCCTAAAACTTCGTATTGATAATTTGCTAATTGAGTTGATTCACATTCATCGTTTGGAATGCTTTTACATAAAGCAGTTACTAATCCTCTCCAATTAGTAATTTTATATTGTTTACTTTCTTTTCCAGACTTTGTTTTATCTGTCACATATTTTAGGTAATCAATTTTATCTAATCCAAGTCTTGTCACATCATTTTTAGATATAGTTTTTCTTACATCTTTGCTTTTTCCTCTCCAATATTCGATAATATCCACACATTGAAGCAATTTTTTTACTGTTCCAAATTTCTTAAAATACCCAATCTTAACCATCTTTCTAAATACAGAAGCATTTATCTTCGTACCTTTAATGGCTAAATAAGCGTCTATAATATTATCATTTCCTGCCTTATAGATATTTACCATATCTTCTACTGCTTTTTCACCTATATCTTTTACACTGGCAAGATTGGGATAAATCGTCTTTGTATTATCATCAACAGTAAACTTTGTATTATCTTTTCCGTATTCGTAAGAACCAATCGAATAGCCAAAGATGGTCATTGCTTCTCTTTCTAAGTCCGCAACTTTATTTTTATTCCCTTTCTCCTGATAGTGATTAAGGGTTGTCTCATAAAAGATTGATGGATAATGTGCTTTAGCCCATGCCTCATATAATGAATCATTCGCCATAGCTAACGCATGAGGAGCATTAAATGAATAACGAGAACTATCTTTTATAACTTTATAAACTGGCTCAAAATTATCCAAGTTACCAATGTTGCTTGACCAATGATGTGTCAAAGTATCTTCTACGTGTTTTAATGCTTCTCCTTTAAGTTTTTTCTTACTTATTTTTTTAATTGTGTCGTAGCTGTCCTTCATTTGTATACCAAGCCACGAAAAAATCTTCATAACCGCTTCTTGGTAAAGCATATAATGAAAACAGTCCTGAAGGAGATCATCTATTGCCTTTTCTCCGTTTGTATATTCAACACGGTTCAAAAATCCATCTATCAGTGATTTAAATCCAGGACGAATTGCTGCAATAAAAGCTGCCAATTCCTTTATCTCTGTTGGTTTATATTTCATAACTCTTTTGGTAGTTGTTGGTTTTTCACACTGATTTAAGCAACATGTAGCCCCTATTTCATACATTCTCCATGTCAGCTCATCGCCCTGTACCATTTTTCTAAGCTGTGATACTGTTGGAACTCCCATACCAATGTTTTGATATAATTTATAAATAATACCTACAACATCTACAATTAAAAAATCGTCTTTTACATAACCATATGAATCAAGTAAACCACCTTCTATGTTTGCTACAATTGTTGATTTTCCTGTACTTTCAGACTGGCATCGGATTAGGCCAATTTCATACCTAATGTCTCCATATCCGATGACATCTTTCTGGTTGGGATTACCGTTGAATAATAAGAATCCACACGCATGACATTTCGCTTGTTCAATAATTCCCTGATATGGTTTACTATCATTGAATATCTCAAGATATTTAGGATTGGTAATATAGTCTTCGATATGGATATCCTTTTTATCTTCTTCGTCATCAACCTGTTTCAGTGCTTCATTGTACTGGTCAATACATTTTGAAATATCATTTGCAACGCTTGGATCAAGACCTCTTATATCTGCATAAAGTTTGAAACCAGACTTCTCACCTAATTTACCAACTGCAAGAAGCGGATAACAACCATGTTCCCCAAACAGTTCTTTTGCAGCATCTACAAAAGGTTTCTGATCCGCAACATTAAAGTCAATATCTGGCATCTGATGAGAAGCAAGAATACGTTCTTTTGTAACAAATCGTTCTGGAT
>Ga0137306_104000_pt1 | contig 10450 bp, 8 predicted proteins | sample Inofroosms_March_FD_97187 | JGI IMG/M metagenome (GOLD analysis project Ga0137306, IMG submission 97187) | Mouse cecal microbial communities from Vienna, Austria - N-Acetylneuraminic and N-Acetylglucosamine D2O microcosms_March | ecosystem: Host-associated > Mammals > Digestive system > Large... | reverse complement strand
CCTTTTGCTTCTGCAGGTCGATGGAGGTATAGATCCGGTATCCATTGTTGAGAAGCATTTTCTGGGCAGTGGCATACTCATTGGTATACTCGCTGTCATAGATCTCTTTCTCGCTCTCGGAATCAAACTCATTCTTAAATTCAAAACCGTTTACCTTCATCAGCGCACGAGTGGCACTGTAAGTAACAAATGTCTGGATATAATCCCTCTTCTTTACCTGCTGGATATTCAGCTTAATCTTCTCATTGTACGCTTCGTCGTATTCCACCTGATTGATCTCGCCGTCGCTGAGCATCTGATCCAGCATACGGTTTTTTCTGCTCACCGTATTGTCATAGTGTGTCTCAGGATTATACAGGGTGGGATTGTTGGGGATGGCACATAGAAATACCAGCTGTCCCAGGGACAGCTCCTGGCAGCTCTTGCTGAAATATCCCTTCGCCGCCGCCTCCAGGCCATAATATCCGTTGGCAAAAAAAATCGTGTTCAGATAAAATTCCAGGATCTGATCCTTGCTGTATTTCTTCTCCAGCTCCATGGCAATAAAGATCTCCCGGATCTTCCGCTCATACGTCTTATCCGTATTTAAAAATACCCCCCTGGCCAGCTGCTGCGTAATGGTGGATGCCCCCTGCGTCTTCTCCCCGTTATTTTTCACCAGTTCCCAGAAGGCCCGGACAATCCCCCGGAAGTCAATGCCGTTGTGACTGTAAAACTTTTTATCCTCGGTGACGATCATGGCCTTCTTGGCATAATCTGGAATGGAATCGATATCCAGATAATAGGCATCCTTTTCCCCCTTTAAGACTGCGATCTGCTTTCCCTTGCTGTTGTAGGCGATGGATGTCTCAGAACTGCGGAATGTCTCCGTGGTGGACGCCCTCACCAGCGCCTTCGCCTCATCCTGCATTGCAAATATATCATCGCCGTATTTAAAATATAGGATCAATCCTCCCACCAGGATCGTAGTAAGCAGCAATAACACAAATATCTTTATGACGAGCCAGAATTTCCTGTGCTTTTTATGTTTTCTGGTTTTCTTAGACTTATTTTTCGCCATCTTAAAACCTCCCTTATGAAATCCACACCCCTGTAACCGATTGTGCCGGAACGGCGGAAATCCAACTCCGCCGGACTGGTATCTCTACATTATACCGCATTTCATCCTATGTTGCAAAGGATTTCTTTGTGAAGGCGCTCTGCCCGGTCCGCCCAGGTATGGCGCTCTCCTGCCGTCCTCCATGCCCGGTCCTGAACCGCCTCCCACGCCTCCCGGTGTCCCAGAAGGCTCCTGACACGATCCGGCAGCTCCTCCCGTGCATCCAGCTCATAGAACATAACATCCTTCCCGTCCTCCAGCTCCTCCTTTAGGTAGCGGCTCCAGTCGGTAAAGCAAACCGCTCCGTTCAGCATGGAATTAAATACCCGGTCATGAGCTCCATCCTTAAACCAGGGCATCACGTTCAACGAGATCTTGGCGCGGCTGAGCTCTCTCAGGCAGGCCGCCGAATCCACCAGCCCGCTCTTTCTAATATTCTCCGGATGCCGGCACTTCAAGCTGTCCCATCCGGAGCCAAGACAGGTTACTGCAAGCCCTGCATCCGCCAATGTCCTCACAATCTCTCCCCGGAAATAGTTTCTCACATACAGATCGATCATAACCATATTCGGCATGATATCCCGGATCCCCTCCTCTGAGATATCCTCTACCCCCTCCCAGAGATGACGTATGATCCCCTGTGTCATATCTAGATGTGGATGCGCGATAAAATCGTCTATAATGCCATGATAGAAGGCGGTATACTCATCGTTGATCCTCGTTATATCCTTTTCAAACCGCTCCGGCGGCGTATAATTTCCCGTAAAGATCAGGTCGATGGGCCTCTCCTCCCACCCCGGGAGCCTTCCCTCCTCCCATAACGTGGTACCCGCCAGCGGCAAAAAGGGGCCCCGTTTCAGATCCGGAAAGAATCTCTGCAGATACCTTTCATGCTCCCTGTCAATGGAGATCTGGGTATAGTCCGCCGGCAGGAAGGGAAGGAACCAGTGATAGTAGAAGGGATGATCCACCACAATGTTGATAAAGGGAATCTCCCGGGCCTCAAAAAAATTTATGCCGTGTACGTCCACCATATAGTCTTCTCCGCTGCAGCCGTCAAAATTGAAACTCACTGCGGCCGTCACCTTCGGCTGACTGAAATCCATCAGACGGGACAGACTGTCGTAGCTGTGGCACTGATCAAAGTAGAATATCTCATAACCCAGTTTCGCCAATGCCTTTCCCATCTGCAGGCTGAAAAACCACAATGTCTCAATCCCATGAGTAAAAAGTACGATCCTCTGTATCATGGCGCTCTCCTTTCATTCGAAAAATGCGCCCCCAGCGGACGCATTTCCCTTATTCCGGACAGGACTGCCTGTCACGGCAGCTCTATCTGTGAGTATTCCTTCGGCGGCAGAGCCGTGGTAGAATCCTTGACAAATTTCTTAACTGCCTGCGCTGCCTTTGGTATGGCAATGTTCGTGCCCACACCGGCGACGCAGCCCCCCGGACAGCCCATTCCCTCGATCATGCAGCCGTCCTTTTTCCCTGCCTTGGCAAGCAGCAGCATCTTCTGACAGTCAGCCAGACCCTCCGCATGCTCGATATATACTTCCGTATCCGGGTAGTATTCGTTGATACAGTTCTCGATGGCGCTGGCAACGCCTCCGGCCACAGCATACCCCCGCCCGGTACCGGTAGCGTCATGGATCGGTTCCTCACAGTCGTAGGTCTCCATATCGATCCCCTTTGCTGTGAAGATGGCATCCAGTTCTTCAAAAGTGATAACAAAATCCACATCGCTCCTCACCGATGTACGGGAGGCTTCCAGCTTCTTCGCCGCACACGGGCCCACGAACACGATCTTGCAGTCTGGATGGCGTCTTTTAATGGTACGCGCCGTCGCCACCATCGGCGTCAGGGCGCTGGATACCGTCTCTGCCATATCCGGCAGCGTCCGTTTTGCCAGCATGGACCACGCCGGGCAGCAGGAAGTCAGCAGGAATGGCAGTTCCCCTGTTTTTACCTCATTCACATAATGCCGCGCCTCGGTAATTGCTCCGATATCGGCCCCCAACGCCACTTCGTATACATCTGCAAAACCAATCTCCTTTAGCGCCGCCTTGATCTTCCAGAGACGTACATCATCCCCGAACTGGCCGATGACAGCCGGCGCCAGCTCCGCGATAACAGGCCCCTTCTTCATGGCCTGGATCAACTGGAAAATCTGTGATTTATCTGCGATGGCGCCGAAGGGACAGCTGGCCATACACTGACCGCACTTTACACACTTGTCATTGTCAATATATGCCCTTCCCCTCTTATCCGTACTGATGGCATTTATGCCGCAGGCAGCAGAGCAGGGACGGACCTTTTTCGCAATGGCACTGTAGGGACAGATCGCCTTGCATTTCCCGCATTTGATACATTTTTCCTTGTCGATATACGATCTTCCGTCCACCATGGAAATAGCGCCCTTGGGACATACCTCCACACAGGGATGCGCTACACAGCCCCGGCACTGGTTTGTCACCTCATACACATTATCCTCGCACATGTCACAGGCAGACGGGATCACCTGCATCAATGGCGGCTCATAATATTTCTCCGCCACATTGCTGGCGTCCAGGCCGCTTGTTACATGGACGGGTTCATCGTCCGGCCGCAGGGACAACCCCAGCGCCAGGCGCACGCGCTCAGAACAGATCGCTCTCTCCCGATAGATGCTCTCCCGGTACAGCGGCGTATCTCCCGGCGTGATCTTATAGGGGATCGCCTCAATGTCATCATTGACGCTGGTGGAGTCGAATGCCACTCTGGCCACCTCTGTAAAAACCTGCTTGCGCAGCCCCTTGATCGGGGTATTGATTCCTCTCATATGCTTCCTCCATCCTTCGATTGATATTCTTGTTTACTTCTGGACCACAATCTGATTGCGGCCGTGTTCTTTTCCAAAATACAGCAGCGCATCCGCCCTGTTGATGGCTGTCTCGAAAGTCTCCGTCTCATTCCATGCCACGACGCCGAATGTCATACTGATCTGGAATCTCTTTCCACTGTGCTCGAATTCCTTGCCTTCCAGCTCGTCACTGATCCGGCAGAGTTTATCATACAGCGATGAGAGCTTCCCCTCCATAACAAGGAGAAATTCCTCTCCGCCCCACCGGGACACAAAGCCGCCGTCATCGATACTCTTCTGCAGCACCTCCGCCACATAACAGAGAACCTCATCTCCCTTTTCATGACCGTACTGGTCGTTTACCTTTTTAAAAAAATCAATGTCCCCCATGGCCACGCCGTACTCCTCCCCAGACTGGCGTTTCCCAGCCTGGATCATACAGGCACGGCGGTTTAAAAGCCAGGTCAGCGGATCCCGTGAAACCATATTCTCCAATGAACGGCTGACGATCACGGCGTCCTCCCCGATCTCCGCCAGCTCATCCCGGCGTATCATGACATTCTGCGGAATCTCCTGTGAGAAGTCCCCTTTTGCCAGACCGTCGAGAAAACTCTTAATGGACTGAATCGCCACTGCGATCCTGTGGGACAGGGCGTTGCAGAGGGCACTGGCCAGCAGGATCACAATGCTGCAGAGAATCACGTTTCGCCAGATGATAGAGCTGACCGAACGATTTATGGCATCTACCGCCTTGCCAGCAAAGCTGATCCCGGTCACTTGTCCTTCCCCGTTTCGGATCGGAACATAATAACCATAATAATTTTGACCATTGATGCTTATTTTTTTTGAAAAGTACTCCTGCCCCTGTTCCAACACCGCTTCCCGGACGGAATCCGGTATATTCGTCCCGATGATCCGCCTTCCCTGCTCGTCCTGTATCGTGGTGAGACACCGCTTTTCGCCAATGCAGATGGAAGCATCTGCCCCGGTATCCCTCTTAAAATTGTCAAGTATGTCATAATCCGAGGTAAGCTCCGCTTCCCCCTTCATCACCTTTCCATCCCGATAGGAAAATTCTCCCTCATATGCCAGATCGTAAATACTGATCAGGCTGTGTGCCAGTCCGGAAAGGCTCTGTTCTACCTCATAGCCCATTCCCTCCCGAAGGGATCTCTGGGCGTATACGGTCAGTATAACTCCCAGAATAATAACTGGTATTACCGATGCCAGCATGATAGAAAATCCAAGGCTCTTTTTCTTTTTCTCCCCAGCCATTTTCAAATCTCGCCTTTCACTCAATGTATCCTTTCTTCATCCTCATCCGGCAGCGCAAGCTTCTGCTCGACAGTCACCTTTGCATCCAGGCATGTAAAGATCCCTTCCACCTTTTCCGGATCCGGTTTCGGCGTCAACAGACTTACCACCGGTACCACCACAAGCCCTGCGATCATGGCGACAGCTCCCGCATTGATGGGGGATGCGATATATTTAATAAACATATTGGAGACCGTGATCCCCACACCACAGATAAAGCTCGCCCAGACAGCCGCTCTCGTAACGCCTTTCCAGTAGAGGCCATAGAGAAACGGAGCCAGAAACGCACCTGCCAGTGCCCCCCACGAGATTCCCATAAGCTGTGCGATAAATGCCGGCGGATCAAGAGCGATAACCACTGATAAAACAATAAAGAATGCCAGCAGGATCCGCATCCAGACAAGCTGCTTTTTCTCGTCCATATTTTTCACAAATAACGGCTTGATAAAGTCCAGTGTCAGGGTGGAGCTGGATGTCAGAACCAGGCTTGACAATGTGGACATGGACGCCGACAGAACCAGTACCACCACGATCCCGATGAGGATATCCGGGAGGGAGGAGAGCATGGTAGGGATGATCGTATCATAGGCAACCGATCCGTCCGCCGCCGGAGTCACTCCAGAAATCTGACTGAATCCCCCCAGAAAATAACAGCCGCCGGATACAACCACCGCAAAGAGGGTGGAAATGATCGTTCCGGTATGGACGGCCTTCTCATCCTTGATGGCATAAAACTTCTGGATCATCTGGGGCAGTCCCCAGGTTCCCAGAGAGGTCAGAATCACCACCCCCAGCAGATTCAGGGGATCCGGTCCCAGGAAGGAGGCGTAGGCTCCCGGCATCACATCGCTGGGCACCGCTGCCAGTTCCTTCACCGCCGCCATAAACCCGCCGTGTCCGCTCAGGACGGCTGCGATCACAGCCACGATGCCAAACAGCATAATGATCCCCTGTATCAGATCGTTCAGCGCAGTGGCCATATAACCTCCAATGATCACATAGGCCCCTGTCAGCACCGCCATGACGATAACGCATACCCGGTAATCCACATCGAAGGCAATGGCGAAAAGATTGGACAGGCCATTGTAGACGGATGCCGTGTACGGGATCAGAAAGATAAAAGCGATCATGGACGCCGCCACCCGCAGGCTGCTGCTGTCATAACGTTTTCCGAAGAAATCCGGCATAGTCATAGATCTGAGATGCTTCGTCATAATCCGGGTTCTGCGCCCTAGCACTACCCAGGCCAGCAGGGACCCCAGAAGGGCGTTCCCGATACCGATCCATGTGGATGCCATTCCGTAACGATATCCAAACTGTCCCGCATATCCTACGAATACAACTGCCGAGAAGTAGGATGTCCCATAGGCAAATGCGGTGAGCCACGGTCCCACGGACCTGCCCCCCAGCACGAAGCCATTTACATTGGTGGCATGCTTTCTGGCATATACTCCCACGCCGATCATCACCGCAAAAAAGACGATCAGCAGCAATACTTTCACAACCATATGTACCTCCAAATATAAGAATATATTTTTATATCTTTCCTCTGTCCGGGCCGGGCAGTTTCAAGGGTCTCCCCGCCACCGGAGACGGTGCAGCTCCCCGGCCCTGTTCAGATCCTCAAAGCCCCGCTGCCGCAGCGCCTCGTACAGCACAACCGCCACGGAGTTTCCCAGATTTAGGGAACGAATCTCCCCGAACATGGGAATCCTCACCGCAGTCTCTTCATGCTCCACCAGAATCTCCTCCGGTATGCCGGCGCTCTCCCTGCCAAACATTATATAACAGCCGTCCTCATACGATACCTCGCTGTACACCTGTCTGGCCTTCGTCGTGGCCATATAAATCCTTGCACCGGGATTTTTCTGAAGAAAATCAGGATAGCTGTGGTAGATGCGGTAATCCAGTTTATCCCAGTAATCCAGCCCCGCTCTCCGCACCTGCTTCTCATTGATCTGGAACCCCATGGGTTCGATGAGGTGCAGCCGCGCCCCCGCCGCTACGCAGGTCCTCCCAATATTCCCCGTATTCGCCGGAATCTCCGGCTCCAGTAATACTATATTTATCACAACGATATCCCCACTCTGAAACTCCTTTTACAGTATTATACAACAAGTTTGTGCCAGAGCACAAACTTGTTCCTGATGCTTTCGATTCATTTCACTCTTCCGGGCGCACAGCCAGAAACAGATCGATATGCCCGTCTGGAATCTCCAGCGGCACACATAAGCTCTTGGCATAACTGCCCATAAAATTTAACTGTCCATGGGATAACACCGGCGGGGTAATATCAATCCCAATCCCCTTGGAAGAAAACACTGTGGCGGCATTTCCCATAACCATATTGCCCAGCTCACTCAGCGCACTGGCGGAAAAATCATTTATCTCTGTAATCTCTGTCATACACATCTTTGACGCGATCCGGCAGGCGTCCTCCTTAGTAAATACGAGCATGACCTGTCCCCGCATCTCACCTGTCACGCCGATCATGATCACCCACATATCCGGTCCAAAGGATGCCTCTCTCAGCGTCGGCTTCTGTATCTTCACTTCCACAAAGCACATGTCCTGCAGTATTTTCTTCGCAGCCATGAGAAATGGATTTATATATTCGGCATTTAGTGTTGCCATGCTGCCCTCCTGTTTACACTATAATATTCTAATCATACCATAATTAGAAAAGCGTGTCTATAAAATTCTGTATCTTCCCCAGTGCCAATTTCAGGTTGTCAATGGAATAGGCATAGGAGATCCGGAGATACCCCTCTCCGCACCCGCCAAAGGCAGAACCGGGCACTACAGCCACCTTCTCCTGATGAAGCAGCCTGGTGGCAAATTCCTCCGAGGTCATGCCAAAGCGGCTGATATTGGGAAACACATAGAAGGCGCCCATGGGCTCAAAGCAGGGTATCCCCATATCATTCAGCTCCTTTACCAGAAAGCGCCGTCTCTCATCGTAGCTCTCCCGCATCCGCGCCACGTCCTCATCCCCATAGCGCAGGGCTTCCACTGCCGCATACTGACTTGTAGTAGGGGCGCACATTATTACATACTGATGCACCTTCAGCATCTGCTTAATGATCTCTTCCGGTCCCGCCGCATAGCCCAGCCGCCATCCCGTCATGGCATAGGATTTGGAAAATCCATTGATCACAATGGTTCGCTCTGCCATCCCCGGCAGGGAGGCGATGGAGACATGATCCCCCTGATAGCTTAGCTCCGAATAAATCTCATCCGACAGTACAAAGAGATCTCTCTCCTCTATGATCTCTGCGATCTGACGCAGCTCGTTCTCCGTCATAATGGCGCCGGTAGGATTGTTGGGAAAAGGGAGCACCAGGATCTTCGTCCGATCCGATATGGCAGAGAGCAGCTTTTCCTTCGTCAGCTTGAACTGGTCCTTTTCTTCCAGAGGCAGCGGCACTGGCACCCCTCCCGCCATCTTCACGCAGGGAAGATAGGAGACAAAGCAGGGTTCCGGGATGATCACCTCATCCCCCGGATCCAGCATGGACCGAAGGGCGATATCGATGGCCTCGCTTCCCCCCACCGTCACCAGAACCTGTTCCGGGGTATAGGGAAGATGAAATCTGCGATCCAGATATCTGACGATCTCTTTCTTCAGCTCCATCAGGCCGGCATTGGATGTATAGAAGGTCCGCCCCTGTTCCAGAGAATAGATCCCCTCCTCCCGGATATGCCAGGGGGTATCGAAATCCGGTTCCCCCACACCCAGCGATATCACGTCCTCCATGGTATTTGCCACGTCGAAAAAACGCCGGATGCCGGAAGGCTGCAGCTGCCGGACGGTTTCTGAAATTGGATTTCTCATGGTGTGATCAACTGCCTTTCATCTCTCTTCTTTCCCTCCACCAGGGAAAGTCCGTATTCTTTATATTTCTTCAGAACAAAATGTGTCGCGGTACTCTCAATATCATCCATGGGCGCCAGCTTCGTCGCCACGAACCGCGCCACCTCCTTCATCGTCCTGCCATGTACGATGACAGTCAGGTCAAAACCGCCCCCGCTCATCAGATACAGGCTCTCAACCTCATCAAACTGGTAGATCCGCTCCGCCGCCCGGTCAAAGCCTCTGCCTCTCTCCGGTGTCACCTTCAATTCGATCAGTGCCGTCACACGCTCCGCATCAATCTTATCCCAGTTGATCAGGGTAGGATACCCGCAGATCACGCCCTCTTTCTCCATCTGCTCCACTGCTCCCCGGATTTCCTCCGGCGAGGCTGACAGCATCGCTGCCAGATCCTCCGTGGACAATCTGGAATTTCTGGCGATATTCCGTAATATTCTCTCTTTCATCCGTTTTCCTCCCTTCCAGCCCGAAATAATTCATCGGTTTTCGGCGGCTCCAGAAACCGCCGTTCCTCTCCGTTTACGACGACCCTGTCGTTGCCCTCTGTGGCGTATCCTACCACTGCACTGTGGATCCCCGCCCTCTTCAGTTCCTCCACCAGACGGCTGCCGTGATGGGTCCCTATCAGCATCGATCCACTGGATATAAGCATATAGGGGTTGATGTCAAAAACCTCGCAGACCTCCACTGTCTCCTGACGGATGGGGATCTTTCGAAGATCCACCTCCAGCCCGGTTCCAGAGGCCGCCGCCATCTCCCACAATGCACCGAAGATCCCCCCCTCGGTCACATCGTGCATGGCGGTCACTCCCACATCCATGGCAATACCGGCATCCGGCACCACACTGAGATACTGGTCGAAGCCCTTTGCCGTCTCCACCAATTCCCCAGGCAGCTTTCTCCGCAGCTGTTCCTCTCTTTCCTTGGCCAGAATGGAGGTCCCCTCCAGTCCGATCCATTTTGTCACAACAAGATCCTGCCCCGGCCTCAGTCCGCCGGTCTGTATGATCCGGCTGCCGGCAGTCCTGCCGACGCCGGTGACCGACACCAGTGTCTGGTTCACCGCGGCGGATACCTCCGTATGCCCCCCCAGGATCTCCACACGATACTGCTCCGCCAGTCCGGTGATATCCGTCATAATTTCCTTTAGCTCATCCTCACCGCTGCCCGGCGGAAAGATTATGGTCACCAGCATGCCGATGAGTTCCGCCCCGGAAGAGGCAATATCATTCGCGGTGATATGGAAGGCCAGTCTTCCGATATCCTGTGCGGTGCCGGTAATGGGATCGGTGGACAGGACGATGGCGTCATCCACCTGCAG
>Ga0137306_103996_pt1 | contig 10460 bp, 11 predicted proteins | sample Inofroosms_March_FD_97187 | JGI IMG/M metagenome (GOLD analysis project Ga0137306, IMG submission 97187) | Mouse cecal microbial communities from Vienna, Austria - N-Acetylneuraminic and N-Acetylglucosamine D2O microcosms_March | ecosystem: Host-associated > Mammals > Digestive system > Large... | reverse complement strand
CGGTGGCCTGGGGCAGCGCCAACATGACCAGGGCGATATTGCCGACGCAGTACGTCGGGTTGTCCCCCTGCATATCCAGGTAGCGGGCGTAAGCCTCCGGGCTGTTGGTGATCTGCTCGATGCCCGCGTCCTGCATGGCGACGGTGTTCTCCCGTTCCGCCTGCTGCTGCTCCCTCCAGCGGGTGTCCTCCTCTGCCTTTTGAGTGACAATTTGCTCCAGATTTGCCATGAAAAATTACCTCCATTTTTATCGAGTTTTGGGTGGGTGCTTGGTGGGCTGGCGCTGGGGGGCCTTCCCCGGCTCCTTCATGCCCTCGGACGCAGCGCGCAGGGCAGCCAGCCGTCCCTTGACGGTGGGGATGTCCCCAATCTTGGCGGCGGGGGCGTCAGTAGTCCTCGTCGTCGTCCTCCTCTCGCTCTGCGATGGCGTCGAGCCACTCCCGCGCTGTGGTGAGGAGCTGCCGGGTCGAGCGCGGGGGGCGTCTTTTTTTTGCGCGGCGTCCTCCCTGGCCGGAGCGCCATAGCCTCGGCGCTCCATGAACAGGTTGACCTGGGAAACAAAATCCACATTGGTCACAAGGTCCACCACGCCGTCCGTCCTCCGCTTGTCCTTTACAACTGAATAGAGGACGTTTTTCTTGGCAAAATGCCGGAACTCCGCAAGGTCGCTTTCCTTGATCTGGAATACCTTCAGCTCCTTGTTTTCCCGGAGCAGGCGGCCCATACCGGCTTTTCCTACCAGCTTTTTATCCTCCTTCGCCAGCGCCCACAGCAGCGCCGCCAGACTGGTGCCGCCTGCTGCCAGCAGCTTAATGCTGGCCTCGGTAAGTTGGATGCTCTCCTTTACCATCAGGTCAGCCACATCACCGCTTACATCCATTGACTTTCACCTCCTCCCGTTTTCAGATATTGGATAGCCTCCAGCATGGAGCAGTAGGTGACGCGCCGCTGATACCGTTTGACCATCAGGCGGATATGCCGTTCCCGCTGGCTCTCCGGCAGGGCGGAGAAGATACGCACGTCCTCCACGGCGGTCCGGTGGTCCAGCAGGGTGACGCTGCCCCAGGGCAGTCCCTCCACCGATTTATCCGTGTGGAGATAGAGGGCAACCACCGGCCATGGTGTGACGCTCCGGCAGGCCAGCCAGTCCAGATTGGCCGGGGTGTCCGGCTCATAGACGGCGGGCAGGGTGGACAGGCGGCAGCGCCCCTTCCAGGCCAGAAAAAAATAGTCGGTGTACCGGGAACTTTGCAATATGGCAACCTCCCGTTCAACGTCCGGGGCCTCCACCGCCTGATAAGCTCCGGTCAGTCTCAAAATGCCGCTGAGGTCTGCTTTTATCAGTTTTTTCATGGATCACGCTCCTTGTCTCGTTGGTATTGGCCTGCACCGTCTCCTGTACCGCAGGTATGTCTTTCTCAATGCGGGCGCACAATCTCAACTCCCGGCGCAGCTCCCGCACTCTGGCGGTCAGGCCGGTGATCTCATCCGTCACGGCCTCGCCTCCATGACCGGCGCGGCGAATCTTATACAGCTCCCGGCGCTGGTCCGTCAGGGCGTCGATCTGTGCTTGCAGGGCGTCATACTGCATGGAGAGCTGGTCCGCCGTCTCAATGTGGTTTTTCATCAGATATTGAAATTGCTGCTGATAGCGTTCAAATTTGATGATCTCCGTCCGGGAGACAACCGCCGCCCGCCGTTTGGGGCGTCGTTCCGGGATGGCCCCCAGCAGATGCAGGTACTTGAAGTACAGGGCGCGAAAGCCTTTCAGCTTCCGGGGCCTGCCAGATATGCCGCCCCTGGCCTGGTATCGCCGCCCCGGCGTCAGCGGCTGGAGGATGGGGCAGAAGGATGGGCCGGGGGAAAGGGGCGGCGGGGCCTCGCCGGAACGGACAGCCGACAGCCGGGCCTGAATGTCCGCTTCTGTGTAGCCGCTGCCCAGGCCGTCCAGCCGGAAAAACCGTTGGCCGCCGGGGAGCTTGACGGCGGTATGCTTGACATTGGCCCCGCGCTTGACGGTGTAGCCCAACTCCTCCAACCGCTGCCAGAAAGTTTTCATGGTATAGGCGTTGGCAATAGCCGCATCAATATCCTGCCGGACAAGGGCCCGGAGAGTGGGCCTGCCCTGGGCCTCCGCGTCCCATTCCGCATAGTGCCTGCCGCCCTCGCCCGGTTCGATCACAGACAGGCCGTGGGCGCGGCTGACTTCGTTGGAAATGCCGCGAATATCTCCAAAGTAATCCTTGAAGGTGTTTTTGTACTTGGCCCCGTCCACAAAAGAAACAGAGTTGAACAGGATATGACAATGCAGATGGTCCCGGTCTAAATGGGTGGAGACAACCGCCTCGTAGCGGTCTCCCAGCAGCCGGGCCGCGAACTCCACGCCAATCTTATGGGCCTGCTCCGGGGTCACTTCTCCAGGGGCAAAGGCGTGGATCAGGTGATAACCCAAAACGCCGCCGGGCTTTCCCCAGCGGCGCTTGGTCTCCTGCATATCCTGATAGGCGCTCTCCAGATTACAGTTGATGGCCGTTTCCAGAACGGAGCGGCCGTCCGGCAGGGCGTTCTTATCCGCCCGGCCAATGTAATCCAGCACAGCGGCCATATCGGTTTTTTCATGGTTCAGCACATAGTCCACACAATGGTCCAGACGGGAGCGGACGGTAATGATCTTATCATAGGCCATTACAGGGTCTCCTTTATCAACCGGTATGCCTGCCGCACCAGCTTCACGGCCTCATCAATATCGGTCTGGCCCGCCTCCTTCCTGGCGTTGGTGTTGTGGGCGATCTGGTTGATATTTGTCCCAATGGCGTTCAGCTCCCGCAGCAGGGCGGCGTAGGTGTCAGGGGGCCGGGGGCGGAGGTTCACGCCCATAATGAGCTGGCGGAGCAACGGCTCCATTTTCAGCCCGGACGCCTCCGACTGCCGTTGCAGGTGGCCGTACTGGCTGGCGGTCAGCCGCAGGGTGACGGTCTTGTAGGGCTTTGCCATAGGCAGCACTTCCTTTATAAAATGTGTCGAAAAAATGCGTCTCAACTTGAGACGCATTTCCGGGCGGGGGGGTATTAGGGGCTGGCCCCTAACAAGTGGAATTTTGCTGTCAAAATTCCGTACTTGCTGGGACAGCGGAGCCAACGGCTCCGCTGTCTACCGTATCGGGGCCATGTCCCGGTGTTTATGGGGTCTGGCCTTTTTCGGGGCCTTGGGCCGGGGGCGGTACGGAGTTTCCAGGCCGTCCCGGATGAACTTCTCGCCCATGGGAATGGTCAACGGGCGGCTGAAATCCGCTGTGATGGTGTTTTCTTTGACATTGGTGGGGCGGTATTGGCCGTCCAGCTCGCACTCGGTAGAGGTCACGACACGTCCATCGGTTTCCTCCAGAATGGCGCGGATTTTTTTGAACACCCGGAGACGTTCATCAATAGAAGCGTCAGCGCGGAAAGAAAGTTGCGGACAGTACACAAAACGTCCTGATACTTCCTTTGAAAGAAAACCGTAGGTTATCATTTTCCTGCGCTGGCGTTCCCGCGCCCGTTCGGTGTGCTTGACATAGCCGATTGCCGCATCGGGGCCTTTTGTTAAAGAGAGGATACCAACCTCCCGCCGTTCGTCCAGGGTCAGCGGGATAGCCTTGCGGGAGTCTTTTGTGAGCCCTTTGCTGGCTCCAAAATTTTCCGGGGCCCAGCGGTAGCCTCTGATAAAATAGTGAAACCGTTTCTTTTTCGTAGCAACACACCTCCTATCGGACCGGGCTGGCCCTTTGGGGCCGGGTCTTTTTGGGGGCCGGTCTCCGGGGCGGGGGTGCCGGGGGCGGGGCCGGTTCCTCCGGCTGGGGCAAAGCGTCCATGTCCCCGTCCTCCAACAGAGATAACAGATCCTCCACATTCTTTTCGTCCGGGAGGTCTGGCACAGGGGTCTCCACGGTGTAGCCGGGCAGCAGTATCCCGTTGACACAGAAGCGTTTCCGGGCGTCCTCCGGGATGGGTGGGGAGATTTCCGTAAACAGGTGGGAGTAGGCGGCAATTCGGCCCTGGAGGTATTTTTCCATGGCTGCCCTGTCCTTGAACACCTTCCGGTCCTGTCCGGCAAGCCGCCGCCCAGAACCGGAATAATCTGGGTTTTGAGTGGTGTTGAAATGCAGGCTCCAGGACAGGTCCCACGCGACAACGACAGATTTTTGTTCAGCGCGGCTCCATTCCGTCCGCTCATATTCCCGCCAGGAAAAGCAGTAGACCATGTTGCTCATTTCATGCCGTCCGTGCTGGTCTACCGTCCACTGGTTCGAGGTGTGAGAAACAGGACAGACCTTCAAATATTCCTGGGCCTTTCTGTAATTGATTGTCTGCGCCGCCTGTGCGTACCATTTTTGGATCACAGCCTGCGCTTCATCGTAAATAACCTCCTCCTGCGCGGCGCTGGCCTCCTCCCGTTCCTTCAATGTCTCCGGGGATAACTGGACCAGCGAGGACATATCCGCGCTGGCTGACTCGAAATAGGCCCGCGCCGTTATCTCCAGCTCCACGCCGGGTTTCAGATGGGTATATGCCATAGCTGCGCCTCCTATCGAACCGGCCCCGATTTTTTAGGGCCGGTTTTCTTCTTCGCCGCTGGCTGGACGGGTTTTACGGCGGCGGACTTCTGCTTGGGGGCGGACGGCGCTTCCGGTTCGGAGACGGCTGGCGCAACGTCCCCGTCCTCTAAACAATCCAGCAGGTCCTTGACGGCTTCCTCCTTCGTCCGCTCTGGAGGCGCAAGGGTGTAGCCGGGGAGAAGGTGGCCGTTGACCATGAACATCCGCTTGCAGTCGTTGGGTACAGGCGGGGACAGCTCCGTGAACAGGTGGGCGTACAGGTTGAACCGGCCCTGGATATACCGCTGGGCGGCCTCCACACTGTCATACGGCTTTTTCTCCTGCCGGACGATATAGCGGCTGTCTCCCCATGAGTTGGCGTACCGGGGATTTCCCGGCTGCTGGGGGGTGTTATACACAATTCCCCAGGTGACGCGGACGGCCTTGGACTGCGGTACAGGTACAAACACATAGCGCATTTGATAAACGCGGTTGCTGATCTCCCAGGCCCCGCCCTGTATCTGCTTCCACTCGTTGGAGGTATGGGACACCTCCGGGGTACGCACATATTCCAGCACCTTTTCCAGCAGCAGGGTTTGGGCGGCCTGGGCCTCCCACTCGTCCGTTGCTGCTTTCAGTTTTTCAAAAATGGCCTTCTCTGCCGCTTTACTGCCTTCGAGCTTTTCTTGCAGCTCTGCCGCAGGCAGTTCCACCAGCGGGGCCATATGTGGGCTTGCGGTATAGTCCGAATAATTGAGAGAGTGTACGATTTTGAGCGTTGCGCCGGTTGTCAGGCTGTCTCCCCAGGCATTGACGGAGAAAAACGGTTTTATGTCCGGCATGGCGTCCTCCTATCTGCCCTCCCGCTGGGGCGGTTTTTTTGTGGTGGTTTTTGTGCGCCGTCCTTTTTGGCAGCGGTGCTCCTCCGCCAGCACTTGAGCCAGGTCCGCTTCATTCTCAGGGCAATAGCGAAGATATTCCAGCATACCGTATTCATTGAAAAGCCACTCGCGCTCTTTCTTATACCGTTCCGGCGCAATTTCCCTGACTTGACCGGAACAAAAAAACAGCTCCAGCCTGACAGTGGGGAGAGCGCGGGCCTCCACCCGCTTGACCTGTTGGGCATAGTTCAGCTTGCGCACTGTACCCAGCGGCCGCTCCCGGCTCCCGCCGGTCACGGCTACACGGTACGCCCTGATCCCCTTCGGCTCTCCCGCATAGTGCGTCCAGATGGTATATCCGTTGCTTCCACGGAGAAAAGCGTCCCGCTCTGTAACCAGCCATGTACCGGCGGGCCGGGACATCCAGTAGAAGGTGCGGCGCTCTGGATCAGATTCCAGCGCGGCGTCCCGCAATCGGGCAATATCGTACTGAAAATCGCTCTGATAGCTGCGGGTGTTTTCCAGCATCACCTGTTCCAGAAACGCCAGAATATCAATACTTTCCTCCATGGCCCACCTATCTTTCCGGGGAGGGCCGGGACTTGACACGAGTGGGAGCCCTTGACCGCTCCTTCTTGATCTGGTGCAGCTTCACCTTCACCGACTGCCGGGGCCTGTCACCGCTGCGGACAGGTGCGGCGGAAACGGGGGCGGCGCGCTCCTGAGACGGGGCGATGGTCTTGCTGGTGTTGGCGGCCTTCCGCAAATCCGTGACTGCCGCTTTCGCATATTCCAGAAATTTTTCTTTTTCCTTCTGGGGCATAGCCGCCGCCTGGGTCTGGAACTGCTGCTCCAGTTTCGTGATGGTGTGATGCTGCTGGAAAAAGGTCAATACCCGGCCCGCCAGCTTCTCCAGGTCGTCATGGAGCTGGGGGCCGAACTGCTCATGGAGCAATTCACGCAGGCCGGCGGGGGCGTCCTCGAAAAGCCGGGCCACTTCCTCCGGGCGGTTCAGATTGGCGTCCACATGGCACTCCATCTGTTCCAGCAGGGAGCCGCAGCCCGGCCCGGTGCGGAGGGGGAGCCAGTAGCGGTCCACCTCGCCGTCCAGCATATAGTCGATAGCCACCCTGACCGGGCGCTCCGGCTCGTCGCTGTCCCAATAGCGTTGGTTCAGCTCCCCGATCCGCGTCTCCGCCTCGGATAAGGTCATGCGGGAGCCAGCCGGAATATTTTTGTCCGTGCTCTCAATGACTGTAACAACGGGCTGCTGCTCCGGGGACAGGCCGGGCAGGAGGGCTTCGTTGGTGGAGTTGAACAGGGACACGAACGCGCCGGAAATATCGCGGGTGAAGTTGCGCCAGCGGTTGGCCGCGCCCCGGACCGTACACAGGCCGTCTTTGAACAGGCCAGTGACGATATTGGCGCTCTCGCCCAACAGGTCCTTCACATCCCGGCGCAGATTTCCGGCGATCTCCTTCATTCGATTGTTGGTATCTATGGAGAACACTCCTTTCAGAAAAGTGGCGGGGCGGCGAAGCCGCCCCTGTAAAATGTCGAAATGCGTCTCAAACTGAGACGCATTTTATCGGGCGGGAGTGGACCGCTCCCGGTGCATACGGCGGTAGGCTTTAGGAGGGACAAAGGGCTTTCCGGCAAAGGTCAATTCCCGGATGGGCCGGTATCTGGACAACAGGCCGTCCCGCAGGCTGGCAAACTCGATGTAGTCAGCCTTGGTGAAACATCGTTCCCGCCGCAGCTGCCGCTGGGACAGGGGCCAGCCCTCGCCGTACAGAAGATGGAATATCTTCGCGTTGTCGGAGACCAGCTGCAAGGAATTGTCCGAATTGTCGTAGTAGGATGGCACGCCGTCCTCAACGCTGGGGAAATAGTTCTCCTGCCTGCCCAGGTACACCCGCCCGTCCTGGCCCACCAGCGCGTCCATGCCCTCATAGTTGCTGACGGCGGCGGACACGATAAAAACATCTGTCATGGCGTTACCTCGCCGGAGAAGGGGACTTTTTTCCCGGCCCCTTTCCCTTGCCGTCCTTTTCCGCCTGGGCCTTGGCCTGCTGGCGTTCCAGGGCCTTTTTCCGCAGGTCCAGCGCCTCCAGCACGCCCCGCTTCACATCGGGGATGGTGGTCCGGGCATCCGGGAAATAGGGCCGCAGGTCCTCCTCGCCCAACGTGATTTTCAAAACAGGGGTCTCCTCCCGCTTGGTGGGGGCCACGGCCTTTTTGATATTTTCCGTTGTCAACGTTCCCGCCTGACTCTCTTTTTTCAGCGCCGCCGCCTGGGTGCCGGAGGGCACCTTGTCCTCCTTCTTGATGGCGTCGGCCAGGGCTTTCTGCTCGTCCTTTTTCAAATAGGAAATATCGGCGGCGGTGTGGACCGGCAGCTTTTTCTCGTCCACCATCTGCTGCAACTCCGGCTCCAGCTTGGTCAGGCGGGTGATCTTCTGGATATTGGCGCGGCTCTCGCCGGTCTGCTGGGCCAGCTGCTCGTCCGCCCGCATGGGCTTTTCACCACTGAGGATTTCCGCCTTGGAGCGCCGCCCGGCCTTGCGCTTCATGGCCTCCAGCTTCATGCTGTATGCCCTGGCTTTCTCCATGGGGGAGATATTCTCCCGCTTCATATTGGCATCCACCATGGAAATGGTGGCCTCGTCCCGGTCCAACTGGCGGACGATGACCGGCATGGTCTGGATGCCCGCAAGCTGGCACGCCCGCTGGCGGCGGTGGCCGGACACCATCTCATAGCCGCCCGCCTGACGGGGGATGACCACCACAGGCTCCAGAACGCCGAATTTTTTCACACTGTCCACGAGGTCCCACATATCCTTATCGTCCTTGACGTTGAAGGGGTGGCCCTCAAAGGGGTGGATGTCGGCAACTTTCAGGGTCGTGATGATCTCGGATTGGCCCTCCCTGGTGATGGGCAGCGTGAAGTCCTTGGGGATTTCCTCATCCTGCCCATCGGGGGCGGCGGGGGCCTCGGCCTCTTTGGGCGGCTCGGCGGACTTCTCCGGCTCGGCGGGGTGCAGGGGGACCAGCTTGCCGGGGATGGGAAGGTCCGGCTTGTCCCGGTGCTCCTTGCGGTATCGGCTGGCCTCCGTCAGCGGCATTTCGTACACCTCGGCGCGGACTTCCAGCATACCGGCCTGTTTCAGCGCCTCGCAGCGGTGGAACCCGTCCACAAGCTGGTACTCGCCCTTCTCGCCCTGGCGGAGAATGATCGGCTTTTCCAGCCCGGACTTCTTGATGCTGTCGATCAGGTCCTTGTAGTCCTTCCGGGGCGTGTCTTTGACATAGGTGCCAGGGAGGGGCTTGATGTCGGCCAGCTTGACAAACCGCAGGTCAGCCTGCTCCTGAGATTTACCCTCGCCGCCCTTGGCAGGGGCAGCACCGGCAGCCTTGGGGTCAGGTGCGTCCTTGGGGGGCGCGTCGGGCTTCTTGCCCTCGCTGCCCTTGACGGGGGTATCGCCGGTGGCCTTGGGGTCTGGGGTGCCCTTGGGGGGCGCGTCGGGCTTCTTGTCCTTACTGTCCTTGGCGGGGGTATCGCCGGTGGCCTTGGGGTTGGGCGCGTCCTTAGGGGGCGCGTCGGGCTTCTTGCCCTCGCTGCCCTTGACGGGGGTATCGCCGGTGGCCTTGGGGGCGGGCGTGTCCTTGGGCGGCTCGGCAGGCTTCTTGCCCTCACCATCCTTGGTAGGGGTGGTGCCAGTGGCCTTGGGGGCGGGCACGTCCTTGGGCGGCTCGGCGGACTTTTTACCCTCGCCGTCCTTGCCGGGGGTAATGTCGGTGGCCTTGGGGGCGGGCGTGTCCTTGGGCGGCTCGGTGGGTTTCTTACCCTCGTCAGCCTTGGCAGGGGTAGTGCCAGTGGCCTTGGGGTCAGGGATGCCCTTGGGCGGCTCGGTGGGCTTCTTACCCTCGTCAGTCTTGACGGGAGTGGTGCTGGTGGCCTTGGGGTCCGGTGCGTCCTTGAGCGGTTCGGGAGGCTTCTTGCCCTCGGCGGGTCCGGCAGGGGGCGGTGCACCGGGGACAGGAGCGCGGAACGAACCAATCAGCGGGTTGTCTTTTTTGGTTGCCACAATGTGTTCCTCCTCATTTTAGATTATGTCGAAAAATGCGTCTCAACTTGAGACGCATTTTCAACCGCTATTAGGGGCCAAAATCATGCTGAACCGCCGCCTGATAGTAATTATTGATGGTCGTTGGCGCGTTGTATAAGGTGGTCAGCAGGTAGGCCCGGATGTTGCGTATCTGCGTGGTGTTGTTCCGCAGACAGTCAAAAACGTATTCCAGGTGCCCGGAATCCAGCTTGTAAAAGCGGTCCTTCACCTGAGCGATAGGCAGCTCCTCGCCGCCTATGCGGAGAGTAGGGCGAGTGGTGCATAGCACATCAACGATCAGCTCCGCTATCTCGTCCACGTCCTCCCGGTTGAATTGGCTGCACAGGCTCTCATAGCTAATGGCTTCATCCACTTCTCTCCGCTGATCCAATCTATCCATCCATCCCGCCCCCGGCGGGAAACCTGATGGAAGGATAGATGGATCAGTATAGCTGAAATCAGTTTGATTTGATTTAATATAACTTGGTGCGGCTTTTCCGCAGTCTTGACTGCGACTTCCCCGCACTCTTGACTGCGGTTTTTCCGCAGTCTTGGCTGCGACTTCTCCGCAGTCTTGACCGCTGAAAAGCCGCGGTCTGGGCGAAGGCTCCGGCGGTGGGGGCGGGATGGTACGGGTGGTAAAGCGTTTGACATAGATTTTCGTGGGACGGCCCTGTCCCTGCCGGACACGCTCAATCAGGCCAAAACCGTTTTTTCCGTTGTCCAGCTCCACCAGCATCCTGGTGGCCTTGTCGTGGCCGCAGTTCAGGTCCTCCTGTATCTCGTCCAGGGTATAGTAAATATAGACGCGCCCCTGTTCATCGTACCAGCCGTTCTTGGCTGACAGGCCCATGCGGTCCAGCAGCAGGCCGTACAGCAGCTTTGCGTCCGTGGACA
>Ga0137306_103995_pt1 | contig 10465 bp, 8 predicted proteins | sample Inofroosms_March_FD_97187 | JGI IMG/M metagenome (GOLD analysis project Ga0137306, IMG submission 97187) | Mouse cecal microbial communities from Vienna, Austria - N-Acetylneuraminic and N-Acetylglucosamine D2O microcosms_March | ecosystem: Host-associated > Mammals > Digestive system > Large... | reverse complement strand
GTGAATCGGTTCGTGCTGCCAGATAATGTCTGCAAAATGAGCTTCCACAACGCCTAAATTAGTATCAATCATAAAATCACCTCTCAGTTTATCTATTACTCCGACATTTAACGGTCGCAGTAATAATAATGAACAAAATTAGTTTACTATCAATAAACTGATTTTAGTTTACTATCAATAAACTGATTTTAGTTTACTACCAATAAACTAAATTGTCAATGATTATCTGTGATAAGTTTTTTCTGCCTTTGAAGACGTGCCTTTAAGCTTTTGAGAAATTTGTCATTACCGATTACAGTGAGCATTGGGCCAAAAGACATTACCTCAATCAGCAATTCTGTCTCCATGATTTGATTATAGTAGATCAGGCATTCATAAGTGTTTTCATCTATTTTGGTGGTATTCTTCTCATAATTAGCAAAGTGCAGCATTGCTCGTTCCAGGGCATTTCGTTTGTTGATAATATGTAGTTTCAATGGTTCCCGATAGTAAGAGTTTTGAATTAAGGCATTGAAATCAACCTCAAAAGAAAGTGTTTTTTCGATGAGACTGACACTTTGCATTCGGGAAATATTTAAAATTTCTAGTTTCATATTGTGATCTCTGGCATTTTTCAGAGCCAGAACACGAAATTTATCATTTTTGACAGAGTATTCTAAACGAGCAGGAACATAATGGTGATGGACGCGGTTTCCATTTGGTGAATTATAGTCAATATCTACATATTGGTGATTTTTTTGTGCAGTCAGCAGCGTGCGGAAGTTGCGGCGATAATTTTCATTTTCATAAGGATCTCCATCGATAAAGCGATCATAATAGTAAAATTGCTCTTGTGTCCACAGCGGTGTAACAGAGGAGAGCATCTGTTGTAAATTTTCTAATTGTTCCTGACTTAAGAATAATTGCATCCTTGGATCCGTTAGCAATGCTTTTAGATAAGATTTTTGCAAAGTGGAAACAGGAGTTATAAATGAAGAAGTAAGTTTAGAGAAAAATAGATCGCCGTCTTGGTGAAATAAATTCCATGAACCGTTTTCTAATTTAGGGATAATGGAGAGCAGGCTTTCCTCAAATCCTTCCCCACAAATTTGATCGCCAATCTGCTGCTTGGTAAGTGCTGTTTGTGTGCACAGTAAATGGCGTAATACTTGATAATAACAATTATAGATTTCAGAAAATAATTCCATAATAATTTCTCCTGATTTAAGTTAAATGCATACTATTCCTCAATCTGATACATCTGATACATAGTCTGCAAATCTTCATAAAAACGCCGTTCTACTGATTTTGCACTGCATTCCAATGACAATATTCGCCCGATAAAAGTGCGAATCCAGGGCAGCATCTCATTACAGTCAAAAACCTCTATTTCATATTGATAAATATTTGGCGCTGTTTTGGTGACAGTGCCGCCCCTGCCTTCACGTCTTAAGCGGTCAACAATATAGGATTCTTTTGGTTCAAAGACTTGAATGGTCATTGTCAATTTGTCAAGATGATGTCTTTCACGGCCTTGAAATGATACGCCCCAAAGTTGTCTGCGGTTACGGTTTAATTTGGTCTGCAGTTCCTCATATGCCTCTGTTTTTTCCAGAGGGGTGACTTTCTTAATAGTATCTAAACGAAAACAAGTAAAACGTTTGCTTCTATCTATATATGCGCATAGAAAACGGCGTCCGCTTCTAGTACTGATAAAAATCTGTAATGGCACGCAGTATGTGGTATTTATGACGCCTTTTTTTGAGCTTTTGATTTCAAGCGCAGCAGATTTCTGTTGATGGATGATATTGAGAAGGTCTAGCAGTATTTCATCTTCCAGGGTATGGACAAAAAAACTGTGTTTGACACGAAACGTCTGGTTTTGATAATCAAATTGGTCTGTCAATTGATTCCCAATCATCCCCAGATTGCCAGCCAGCTGAAAAAATGCCAGTGCATCAAGGATAGTTTCATTGGATTTCAACCATTGAGCAAGAGAAGTGTCAAGAGAATAAACTACTGTTTTTCCCTTTCTTTGTTTTTGCAGCAGGCCTTCTTTTTGATAAGCGTTACATTTTCTGCGGACAGTTTGAATATCGAAGAATGCTTCATATTCTGTCAGTAAATCATCTGTAATTTCTTCAGCCGTCATCTTGCCTCCGTCTTGCAGCAGATCCAATATAAAAAAATGAAACACAATATCATTGTCCGTAAAGCTTTTTGTTTTCCATACCCGAAACAAAGGATTGGTATCAAGGAGATTGCTGTCAATGGCCAGAGAGATATTGGCGCCATTCGACAGATGGTCTTTGTGTACAAAGGGGCTAAGCCAGCTCTCTAAGCGTCTCCGTTCATTGTCGTAGGTTCTAGGACTTTTGTTCTTAAATTCATTTCGTGTTTTAAAACCATAGACAAAGAAATCCCGCACATATTCTCTTGTTTTGGGAAAACTTTTAATTAATTCATGAAAATCAGACATTCTTATTTACTCCTCAAACTTAGATCATGTAATAAAACGATGTTATCTGAAAAGGCTACAAAGTAAGTATATCATATCAGAAAAAATAAGTTCGCAACTTTTTTAAAATGATTAATTGGAAAATGTTGTATATAATTACAGCATCAGCTACAGAGCAAAGAAAAGAAAGGGTGAGGATGATATGTTTGTATTATATAACGATAATACAAGATTTCCAGTAAAGATATGGTTGGAAAATCAGGAGCAGTTGGAGGAAAATTGTCTGGAACAGGCATATCACCTGTCACAGCTTCCATTTATTCATAAATGGGTCTGTTTAATGCCAGATACCCATGCAGGGAAAGGAATGCCGATTGGTGGAGTGATTGCCACAAAAGATGTGATTATTCCGAATGCCGTTGGTGTTGACATTGGCTGTGGTATGGATTTTATTCCAACAAATATCAAAATGGAAGATATTCGCCAAATTCAGACCGGAAACGGCACGATCATTCAGGCCATGATCGGTAATATTATGCGGACGATTCCTTTAAATACAGAAAGATATAAAGTGCCCCAGGAGTCAAAAGTTCTTGATCGGGCGAAACAGCAAATGGAGAAGTATGAGGATAATAAAGAATTGCTTCCGTTAATTGAAGATGGATATTTTCAGGTAGGGAGTTTAGGAGGAGGCAATCATTTTATTGAGCTTCAGGAAGATCAGGAGGGTTATCTGTGCATTATGATACATTCTGGAAGCCGCCATCTGGGAAAGGCAATTTGTGATTACTTCCACAATACGGCCAGAGAATTAAACCGCAGGTGGTACAGCGAGGTCAAGGACGAATACCGATTGTCATTTCTGCCGGTGGAGACAAAAGAAGGGCAGCAGTATATTCAATGGATGAATTTAGCTCTGGATTACGCCTTTGAAAATCGCGAATCTATGCTGCGTAAGACTTGTTCTATTGTAAAAGAAGTTATTGAAAAACATACAGAATATATTGTGGATTTTGGTGAAGAAATCAATTGCCATCACAACTATGCAGCATTGGAAAATCATTATGACGCCGATGTTTGGGTACACCGCAAAGGTGCGACCAGAGTATGTCAGGGGGAGTTGGCTGTGATACCAGGAGCAATGGGTTCTTACAGTTATGTGGTCGAAGGAAAAGGAAATAAAGAATCCTTCTGTACTTCCTCACATGGTGCTGGCAGGAACTATTCCAGGTCAGGAGCAATGCAGGCATTTTCGACTGAAAAAGTTATGGTAGATTTAAAGGAACAAGGTATTGTACTTGGAAAACGCAAGAAAAATGATGTGGCAGAAGAATGCCGCTTTGCTTACAAGGACATTGACCAGGTAATGGCACAGCAGTTGGATATGGTGACGCCAATTCGAAAGTTAAAGACAGTTGGTGTTGTAAAAGGTTAGAAGATATGTGATTTTCAGATAAATTAAAAAATCAGCCCTCATCAAACGATTTCTAATAATTTAATTTACAAAGGGGGCTGAATAGTTACAAAATATGGAAATAATTTATTATGCGCGGGTATTGGGAGATACTTCCTGCCCGGCGGTGCCGGCAGCGTGCTGTCAGGTATATCATAAATATTTCACCAAGTTAAACTTAGCATGAAAGTTAAGTTGACATGTGTTGTCAAGGGTTCGAATCCCTTCCGTGTAGAAACGGTAGCTCAGTGGGTAGAGTGCACAAGATTATGGCAAGACCTTAAAAGTCTGCGGTTCAAATCCGCTCCAATCCAAGCTTTTATCCTGACTTCAGGCATAGTTTGATCCTTGGATATAAACATGCAGTTTGTCTGACGCCTGAAAATAGGGGATACCGCAGTTGGAAAAGAGAAATAACAGTCTGTAAAAGATATGTTTGACTTACAGAGATTTCATAGACACATTGTTGTTTGTGGATGTCTGTATTTCCTATTCTTTCACAATCCAGAATAAATGGATGCCAGCATCCAGAACACACTGCTTTAAGGAAAGAACATATATGGTGCAGATTCGTGTTTCTTCTCAACCATCTGCTCAACTGGTTTTCCGTGTCAGGCAAAAGGAGGAAGGATAAAAGCATTTTTCAATGGTGAAATATCCCTCAGCCAAAGATGTAAGCTTATTTAGAAATGGATGACAGTCCTTGCTGGCATGTCTATGGCATGGGATTTGGAATGGTCAAAATAAATTAAAAAAATAGATGGGAGGAATGTAAGATGAAGTATATGATTAAGGATAACCAGGCTGGATTTGTATTAAAAAATGGAGTATTTCAAAAAATGATTACCTCAGGGACTTATTATTTTTCAAAGCTGTTCGGTTATCATGTAGAAATTGAGGAGATGACAGGCGAAGTGGATTATCTGGATGTTCCTTATCAGGTGCTTTCTAGAGATTCTACATTTCTCAATGCTACAATACATATAGAAATACCAGACGGTTCCATAGGATTTCTTTATATCAATGGAAAATTGACGTCCTTTGCAAACCGAAAAGAATATACGTTCTGGAATCAATTTGACAAGTATCAAATTAAGGTGGTATCTATGGAGGAACCTGTAATTGGTTCACAAGTGTCAAAACAGATGATTTCCTTAGTTCCAAAAAGTTATTATACTGAGATGGCGATTGGAGAAGGAGAAATTGGGCTGGTATATTATGATCATGTCCTGCAGAATCAGCTTTCAAAGGGAATCTATCGTTTCTGGAATTTTTCTCATAATATCACAGGTAAAATATTTGATATGAAGCAGAAAGAACTGGACATTGTAGGTCAGGAAATTCTCACCAAAGATAAAATTGGTATCAGAATGAATGTTGCCTGTATGTATAAGATCAGGGATGCAGTGGAATTTGCTTCCACCATCTCTGATTTGAAAGGGCAGCTCTACTCGGCAGCGCAGCTTGTAATCCGTGAGATTGTGGGTAATTATAAACTGGATGAAATTCTGGAAGGAAAAGAGCATATATCCAAGGAGATTTTTGCAGCTTTAAAAGAACGAGAGACTATGTTTTGTATCAACTTTCTGACTGCTGGAATCAAAGATATTATACTGCCGGGAGAGATTAAAGCGATTATGAACTCAGTACTGGTGGCGGAGAAAACCGCACAGGCAAATGTAATATCAAGAAGGGAAGAAGTGGCTTCTACTAGATCACTGCTGAATACAGCAAAGCTGATGGATGAGAATAAAACACTCTACAAATTGAAGGAATTGGAGTATTTGGAGAGAATTTGTGACAGAGTGGGTGAGATATCTGTCAATGGCAATGCAGGACTTCTGGAACAGTTGGGGAAGATTATGTAACAAAAGATAATTCCTATGAAAAATCAAAATGATCGTTTGGAAGTATTTTTATATCATTTTACCGAGAACGGATTGCGGCTCTGATATGCAGTATGGTATAATGTACAAGACAGTAATGGGCAGTGCCACTTTATAAGTTGGAAAAGGACTATTTGCGAGTGATCGCTGTAGAGTACAAAGCAATAAGGCGTCACTTCGTAATACCTTAATTTTTAAGTGTGCATTGTGGCATTTAGGATATAATTATGAATGATAGTTTTGATAAATAATAGTGAGATAGGAGGATATTATAGTGAGATTAGTTACCCGTTCTGATTTTGATGGTCTGGTTTGCGGCGCATTGCTTTTAGAAGCTGGTATTATTGACAGTTGGAAATTTGCACATCCTAAGGATTTGCAGGATGGTTTGATTGAGGCAGATGAAAATGACTGTCTGGCAAATGTGCCTTTTGTAGAAGGGTGTGGATTATGGTTTGACCATCATTCAAGTGAACACGAGAGACTGGAATTAGAAGGTAAGTACAAAGGAGAGAGCCGGATTACTCCTTCTTGTGCAAGAATTATTTATGAATATTATGGAGGCAGCGAGCGTTTTCCACAGTTTGGTGAAATGATGGAGGCAGTGGACAAGGTAGATTCTGGAAATCTTACGATCGACGAAGTAATGAATCCGTCAGGATGGATTTTGGTTGGTTTTTTGATGGATCCTAGAACTGGTCTGGGGAGATGGCGTCAATTTTCTATTTCCAATTATCAACTGATGGAAAAACTGATGGAGGCATGTCGTGTAATGTCAACCGAAGAAATCTTGGAACTTCCAGATGTGAAAGAACGAATTGAGGTATACTGGGAGCAGGCGCAAAAATTTAAAGAGATGGTAGAAAAGTATACCAGGGTAGAGGGAAATGTAATTATTTCTGATTTAAGAGGTGTGGATCCGATCTATACCGGAAATCGTTTTATGATTTACAGTATGTACCCAGAACAGAATATTTCTGCCTGGATTGTCAGCGGCCGTGGCGGACAGGGCTGTTCTGCGGCAGTCGGCTATAGTATTTTAAATAGAACCTGTGAAGTAAATGTAGGCAGCCTGATGTTAAAATATCATGGCGGCGGGCATAAGAAGGTTGGCACTTGCCAATTTTCTGAAGAAAATATGAACACCGAATTGCCGAAAATGCTGGAAGAACTCTGCAAGATGGCAAATCAGTAGGGATATAAATAATTTGTCCATAAGTTTATTCAGTTGGTATTTTAGGTTTTGTGATCTAATCATACCAGTGATACAAACTTATGGACATTTTATTTTTATTATAATTTCGACAATGCTGCCTCATCTGCAACAATCACAACATCTCTGTGAAGCTGCAGTACAGAAGCTGGAACCTGTGGTGTGATAGGGCCATTTACAACATTTTTAAGGATTTCGGCTTTGTCTTCCCCACTGACCACCATAACAATCTTTTTTGCCAGCATAATGCTGCGGATTCCCATTGTATATGCCTGGCGGGGAACATCTGCCTCTGAAGCAAAGAAGCGCTTATTTGCCTCTATGGTGCTGGGGGCAAGATCTACACAGTGAGTCCCACTGGGAAATGCCTCAGATGGCTCATTAAAACCAATATGCCCGTTGTGGCCAAGTCCCAGAAGTTGTAAATCTACACCGCCCATAGTTTCAATAATCTGATCGTAATCGTCACAAGCCTTTTGGGAATCTTCCTCTAACCCATTGGGTACAAAGGTTTTAGATTTATCAATATTAATATGATTGAAAAGATTGGTATCCATAAAATAACGATAACTTTGGTCGTTATCTGGTCTTAAACCTCTATATTCATCTAAATTAATACTGGACACGTTTGAAAAATCTAAATCGCCGTTCTGATACCATTTCACTAAGTTCTGATAAGTTCCCACAGGAGAAGAACCAGTTGCCAGTCCAAGGACACAGTCTGGTTTTAAAATCACTTGTGCCCGAATAATGTTTGCCGCCTTGCGGCTTAAATCCTGATAATCTTTGGTTCTGCAAATAATCATAATTTTAATTTCCTTTCTTAAATAAATTGATGTAACTATTCATTTTCATGAGAGCGATCATATCAAGCCTCAGACACGTTGCTGGCAGGTCTGTGGTTTGGGGCTTTGTAGTTAAAAATTCAGAACAGAGAGTAAATATAGAAAAACCTGACATTTAATTTTATAGAGTGTCTGAATAGTTACAGTATTTGACTCTACCATAAGGGACCATCTAAATTATTTCCATAAAGTTCTGAATAGTTACAGTATAACAAGATTAAAAAGAATTTCAATAAAAATATGTATTATTGGAGACACTTTCAAAGAAGGAAAGAAAGAACAATGTTATATACAAAATGACCAAGGAAAAGTAAAAAAAGTACAACAAAAAACAGGTGCATTTGGAAAAGGATGAAAGAACTTTCTAACATATAAAATACTGTTGAAAATAAATTCTTTGCTGATATACTTGGTCTTACAGAAAAGGAGGACAAAGAAAATGGCAGAAAAAACAGTACAAAGCCTGGAAGGTAAATTGATTGTATCTTGTCAGGCTTTACCCCATGAACCGCTGCACTCTTCTTTTATTATGGGAAGGATGGCGCTGGCTGCAAAGGAAGGAGGAGCATATGGTATTCGTGCCAATACCAAAGAAGATATTAAGGAGATTCAGTCTAACGTAGATCTTCCTATTATCGGAATTGTGAAAAGAGATTATGCAGACAGCAAGGTCTATATTACACCAACTATGAAAGAAGTGGATGAGTTGATGGAGGTAAAACCCGAAATTATTGCCCTTGATGCCACAGGGGCATTGCGGCCGCAAGGTGTGACGCTGGATGATTTCTTTTGTGAATTAAAGAGAAAGTATCCAAATCAGCTTTGGATGGCGGATTGTTCCACGGTCGAGGAGGCCTTACATGCTGATGAATTGGGATTTGATTTTATCGGCACCACAATGGTAGGTTATACCGAGCAGAGCAAAGCCGACAGAATTGAGGCGGAAGACTTCAAAATTCTAAGAGAGATTATTGCTGGGGTCAAACATAAAGTAATTGCGGAAGGAAATATCAATACCCCAGAAAAAGCTAAGAGGGTCATTGAGTTAGGAGCCTTCAGCGTGGTGGTAGGTTCAATTATTACAAGGCCTCAACTTATCACAAAATCATTTGCGGAAGCATTAGGGGAAGGAAACTAAATATTTAATAGAAAAATTAGCTTTAGAAGCATGGGGTTAGAAGTTATCATATTTCATTGATTTTAAGAAGAAAAGGAGAAAGTATTATGAGAAATCTTGACAAGTACAAAGGCGTAATTCCTGCATTTTATGCATGTTATGACAAAGAAGGCAATATCAGTGCAGAAGGCGTACAGGCGCTTACCAAGTATTTTGTGGAAAAAGGTGTCAAAGGGGTTTATGTGAATGGATCGTCTGGGGAATGTATTTATCAGAGTGTAGAAGATAAGAAATTAATATTGGAACAAGTTATGAAGGCGGCAGAAGGAAAACTTACTGTGATCGCACATGTGGCTTGTAATAATACCAAGGATAGTATGGAGCTTGCCCGTCATGCAGAGAGCCTTGGGGTAGATGCGATTGCTGCAATTCCTCCAATCTATTTTAGACTGCCCGAACATGCGATTGCTCAGTACTGGAACGATATCAGCGCAGCAGCGCCTAATACTGATTTTATTATCTATAATATTCCTCAGCTCGCAGGCGTTGCACTTACCTTGAATTTGTTTGCTGAGATGAGAAAGAATCCTAGAGTGATCGGTGTGAAAAATTCTTCTATGCCAGTGCAGGACATACAGATGTTTCTGGCAGAGGCCGGAGAGGATTATATTGTGTTCAACGGCCCAGATGAGCAATTTATCAGTGGACGAGTAATGGGAGCTGAGGGAGCGATCGGTGGAACCTATGGAGCAATGCCAGAATTATTTTTGAAAATGGATCAGTATGTGAAGGCAGGGGATCTGAAAAAAGCAAAAGAGATTCAATATGCGGTTGATGAGATTATTTACAAGATGTGCTCTGCACATGGCAATATGTATGGTGTGATTAAAGCAATTCTTAAAATCAACGAAAATTTGGAACTTGGAGGGGTCAGAAAACCGCTTCCAGAATTGACAGATGATGATATGGCTGTTGTAAAAGAAGCCGCCGCGATGATTCGCACTGCAAAAGAAACTTATCTTGGATAAGAGAAAAACGAGGAGGTAAAAGCCATGCAAGGATTTACAATGATTGATTTGATTATCTTAGTCGTATATCTGGCAGCAGTACTGTTTGCTGGTCTTCACTTTGCAAAAAAAGATATGAAGGGGAAAGAATATTTTAAGGGGGACGGAACGGTACCTTGGTGGGTCACCTCCGTATCAATATTTGCAACATTATTAAGTCCGATTTCATTTTTATCCCTAGCAGGAAATTCCTATGCGGGAACCTGGATTATGTGGTTTGCACAGCTTGGCATGCTTTTGGCAATTCCTATTACCATTCGGTTCTTCCTGCCGATTTACAGTAAGCTGGATATTGATACTGCATATCACTATTTGGAGCTTCGATTTGGCAGTAAGGGGCTGCGCGTATTGGGTGCAGTTATGTTTATTGTCTATCAGGTAGGCCGTATGTCTATTATTATGTATCTTCCCTGCATGGTACTTGGCAGCCTCACTGGAATTGATGTG
>Ga0137306_103994_pt1 | contig 10467 bp, 12 predicted proteins | sample Inofroosms_March_FD_97187 | JGI IMG/M metagenome (GOLD analysis project Ga0137306, IMG submission 97187) | Mouse cecal microbial communities from Vienna, Austria - N-Acetylneuraminic and N-Acetylglucosamine D2O microcosms_March | ecosystem: Host-associated > Mammals > Digestive system > Large... | reverse complement strand
TCTTGCCGGCATCTGAAATCCCGCAAGCGCCTTATTAAGATAGTCGTTAAAAGGCTTCATAACTTGAAAAAGCTCTGATGCCTTTGCAAGAAACGCTTCTGTATCGCTCAGCTCTTCATCTCTCAGAGGATATTCCAGATACCAACTCTTAAACTTTAGATATTCTGCTTGCGGATGCTCTTTCTCGTATCCCGCAGGAACGTTCTTTAATGCCGTTCCCTGTACAGTAAAATATTTCTCAAACTCTGGCTCATGGATAATTCTTTCCCATTCTTCCCCATTTTTGACAATATAATCCCGTATCATCCTTGTTGCATCCTTAAACATATCCGCAAACAAGCCGCCTCCCAAAAAAGACTGATTGTCGGGCTTTATCATAAGGTAATATCCAACAGGAACAGGCAGTTTCCCTTTAGAGGAGATATGGGCACGGAACGCAGGATTATAAGGAGATTTGTCATGGCTGAAACGTGTATCCCTTACAATCTTAAACGTGAGATCCTTTGGATTGTTATGCAAAATACTGCTGTCAAACTTTCCGATTTCCAGCATCAGAGCCTGCAGTAATTCTTCAAACTCTGCATTTGCTTTTTTATAATTTTCCTTGTTCGCATGATACCATTCACGATTATTATTCATGCTTAATTCTGATAAATAATCTATAATTAACTGTATATTCATAAACTGTACTCTCCTTTACGAATTTTTGATGATGGAAAACTGTGCGGAATTTAAAAATTCCTGTACAAAATGTCTTGTGTGCTCGGGTGACTGATAAGGTTTACAGAACGAAAAATCCTGCGATAAATCATCAATATCCTCCATAGCGCTTTTTACATCAAGCATAGTCTCAATAGGAATATCCGTGGCTGTCATATAATCCAGCTGAAATGGGTTTATTCTATGACTTTGTATTGCATAATTCACCCTGTCTTTACATTTGCATCTACCACTGCCATATTCCCCACAATACTGTTCAAGAAAGCCAGCCATTTTTCGGCGTATTCGGGAAAGCCGCTGACGATATGCTTCTGGAGTCATTTCCAAAATATCCCCCGCAATACGGCTGTCAACCTTAAACATCGTTCCCAATATGAAAATACATCTGCTTTCCGTATCAAGGCATTGAAGCATCACGTTGGTACAGGACATTTTCAGTTCCTCCGCTAAAATATTCTTTTCCACATTCTGTGTCAAATCAGGCACATCCTGTATCTTTCCGTTTTCTATATCATCTCCATAATACTCGAAGCTCAACGGATAGTGGGCGAACATATGCTTTTTGTAATTTTTCAGATGATTAACAGCAATGCTGAATACCCATGTTGTAAATGAGCTGTCACCTCTGAAAGAAGACAGGTGCGTAATCATTTTCAGCAAAATGTCTTGTGTGGCATCCTCTGCATCTGCAAATGTACCGAGCATCCGCAGAGATAAATTGAATACAATATCCTGCACACCTGTAATAAGCGTCTCAAGGGCCTTTTTATCCCCTGCTGTGGCTTTATCGACCAAAGCCTGTAGTTCTTCATTCGTTTTTTTATTCATATATTTTTACCTCCTACTTAATTAGACAACGCTCCCTTGTCTGTGTGACAGAAAAAAATTATTTTATTTCTGCTTTAAATGTCGGTTTCATGACGAATCCTACCATATAAAATGCTTCCAATTGTTTATTTCAATATCATAATTTTGGCAAACATTACCAAAGGTCATACGGTAATTATGATTTTCCACAAGTTCATCGGCTCTGCTACCACCATATCGCCCATATACTTGTGAGTCAGAATACCGCTGTATACGCCCTGCCTTTTCAGTTCCTTTGCAATTCACTCCACATATTTCGCCGTGCGCCTGATGTATCCGCCTGTAGTATCATCCCTATGCTCCACAATCTCTGCCATGAGCTTCATCAATCTTTTCATGTCCTTACAGATAACAGCCTTTTTAATCTGAGCATCATATGAGGGCAGATTCCCATTTTTTCATAGAGAATCCGGCTGTGTAAAAAATTTTCCTGCTACTTTGCGTGGCATTTCCTTAATTTATAGAAAATGAACCGGATTCATGTTTCCATAAATCCGGTTCACTACAAATCCCATTACTTCTTAATCCTCATACCCATTCGGATTATTCTTCTGCCATCTCCAGGAATCCGCACACATCTCCTTAATGCCGTACTGAGCTTCCCAGCCAAGCTCTTCCTTTGCCTTAGAAGGGTCACAGTAACACGTTGCAATATCGCCTGGGCGGCGTTCTTTGATGCTGTAAGGAATCTTGATATCATTTGCCGCTTCAAAATTCTTCACGATATCCAGTACGCTATAGCCATGTCCGGTTCCTAGATTATAAATGCAGAGACCTGCCTTATCCTCAATCTTCTTTAACGCCTTTACATGACCGATTGCAAGGTCTACCACATGGATATAGTCTCTGACGCCTGTTCCGTCCGGTGTGTCGTAATCATCTCCGAATACGCCAAGCTCTTTTAATTTGCCGACAGCTACCTGTGTGATATACGGCATCAAGTTATTCGGAATGCCATTCGGATTCTCTCCCATCGTTCCTGACTTATGTGCGCCGATCGGATTAAAGTAACGGAGCAGAATCACATTCCACTCGTTATCTGCCTTATGGATATCCATCAAAATCTGCTCTAACATAGATTTCGTCCATCCATAAGGATTCGTGCACTGTCCCTTCGGGCATTCCTCTGTAATCGGAATCTCGGCAGGATCGCCGTAAACTGTTGCAGAAGATGAGAAGATGATATTCTTGCATCCGTTCTGACGCATCACATCCACCAGTGTTAATGTACCTGCGATATTGTTGTTATAATATTCCCAAGGCTTTGCAACAGACTCGCCGACTGCCTTTAATCCTGCAAAATGGATACAGCTGTCAATGCTCTCCTTTTTAAAAATCTCGTTTAAAATGTCTCGGTCTAAGATATCCCCCTTATAAAAGGTTGCTTTTTTGCCGGTCAATGCCTCTACGCGCTCCAAAGACTTCTCGCTGGAATTAGAAAGATTATCCAATACTACGACCTCGTATCCATTATCCAGTAATTCCACGCATGTATGGCTTCCGATATAGCCTGCGCCTCCAGTTACTAAAATTGCCATAATTCCCTCCTTCTGGCGTGTTTTTCACGCCATCCATGTAGATTTGGAAGTTTTACTTTCAAACTTCCATCTCCTTTTCCATTTATTCACTTCTTATAGGACATTATATCAAACCGTCCGTCCTATTGCAAAGCCAGATTACTTATGTTTTCTTTATACCCGTGTGCTCGTGAGTATAACAACTTCGTATGCTCTTAGTATAGCCATTTTTCCCAAACAATAACAGACGAAAATGTGTACCATATATGTAATTTTGTTGCATATATTGCATAAACCTCTTATACTGAATGTAACGAGGAGGATACATATGAACCCCAAATACAAAAATTCCTATAAAAATAATAAAAAAGAGCTTGTCTCACTGTCTGTCTACAATGCAGGCTTTCAGAAATGCGAGCCCCGCTACCAGTGGGGTCCGGGAATCCGCGACCACTATCTCATCCATCATATCATTGCGGGAAAGGGTTTCTATCAGGCGGGCAAAACAACCTATGAGCTGCATGAAGGGGACACTTTCTTAATCTATCCCCAAACAGAAATCACTTACTATGCCGATGCAGACAATCCCTGGGAATATACATGGGTAGGTTTTAACGGAAGCGACGCCGCCATTATTTTAAAAGCAACTGACTTTTCCCAGACTTCCCCCGTTCTCCCCACCAGTGAATTAAAGGAATCCAGCCGCAAGCATCTTCTGGGCATTTATGACGCCCGTGGAAACAGCTTTGCGGATTCTGTCGAAATGACAGGAAGGCTTTACCGCACACTGGCGCTTTTTATGAAACACTCAAGCGTGAAGGAACATACAAATACGGCGGGCGGCTATGTACAGACCGCCATTGCCTATATCTCTGCAAATTATTCCTATCCCATTACCGTAGAAGATATCGCAGGTTATGTAGGCGTAAGCAGAAGTCATTTGTTCCGTTCCTTTGAAACGGTGCTGCAGAAATCTCCCAAAGAATATCTGACGGAATTCCGCATCAAACAAGCCAGCTATCTGTTAACGCATTCCTCTCTGTCCGTCACCGCCATTGCAAATTCAGTCGGATTCGACAATGGACTGTACTTTTCCAAGACCTTTCACAAAGCGGTTGGAATATCCCCAAGAGAATACCGGCAAAAAAGGACGCCCACAATGTGAGCGCCCTTTATCATCTTATATGCTTGTCCAAATTAAGCAACTTTAGACTTCGCTAGCTCTGCCAAAGTTGCAAATCCCTCTGCATCATTAACAGCCATCTCAGCTAACATCTTACGGTTCATCTCAACGCCGGCTAATTTCAAGCCGTACATGAACTTGCTGTAAGATAATCCGTTCATTCTTGCTGCAGCGTTGATACGCGCAATCCATAACTGTCTGAACTGTCTCTTTCTCTGCTTTCTGCCCGCATAAGAAGTTGCTAAGGCCCTCATCACAGACTGTTTTGCTACTCTATACTGTTTGGATCTTGCGCCTCTATAGCCCTTTGCTAATTTTAATACTCTATTATGTCTTTTTTTTGCGCCTAATCCGCCTTTTACTCTTGCCATGACTTATTTCCTCCTTAACTCTTTCTTATAAATACGGTAAAACCTTTTTCATATTCTTAACATTAGATGCGTCTACCATAGCAGGCTTTCTCAAATTTCTTTTCAGTTTAGCAGTTTTCTTTGTTAAGATATGTCTTTTGTAAGCTTTATTTCTTTTTAATTTTCCTGTTCCTGTTACTTTGAAACGCTTTGCAGCGGCTCTGTTTGTTTTCTGTTTCGGCATGATAAATTCCTCCTTAAACTAAATTATTTTTTCTCTGCCAACACCATACTGATGCTTCTTCCCTCCAGCTTTGGCGCTTTTTCCACTACTGCAATCTCAGCAAGCTGCTCCGCAAAATCATCCAGAATATGCTTACTGGTCTGCATATGTGCCATCTCTCTTCCGCGGAAGCGTAAAGTAATCTTAACCTTATCGCCCTTAGAGAGAAATTTTTTTGCAGCATTCATTTTGGTATTCAAATCGTTTGATTCGATGTTCGGTGACATACGGATTTCTTTGACTTCTACGGTTTTCTGTTTCTTCTTCGCTTCTTTTTCTTTTCTCGCCAGTTCATAACGGTATTTACCGTAATCAATAATCTTACATACCGGCGGCTTTGCTGTCGGAGCAATCTTGACTAAATCAAGGTCTGCTTCCTGCGCAAGTTTCAGCGCTTCTCTTGATGACATTACACCAAGCTGTTCTCCGTCTTCACCGATCAGGCGGACTTCCTTATCTCTGATTTGTTCGTTGATCATTAAATCGCTAATGGTCGTGCACCTCCAAAATAATAAATAATCGGGTAGGGAAAATATATCCCTCTACTCGCCGCGCAGGGCATATGCAGCCTCTGCCGCTAATTTCCTTATACGCCTCTGTGCATAAAAAAAGTGGATAGACAGACTATCCACCCATAATTCCACTGAAATTGAAATTCTGAAAAAACCCGAGTCACTGATAGTGCTAAGGTGAGAGTGGATACTCTACTTTGCCTTGTTTTTCAACTCTGATAGAATAACACAGAAATCAGGTATGTGTCAACTATATTTTTATTTTTCCAAACACTTTTTATAAAAGTTCAGTCTTCGCTCTCACTGCCGCCGCTTTTTATCATCTTACTTCTTAAAGCAGCGTCTTGTCAATCCCGTTTGCAATTCCTTCTACAATCTTGTTCTTGTATTCATCCGTTGCCATTTTTGCGTCCTCGCTCGGATTTGACATATACCCCATTTCCACAATCGTGACCGGAACGCTGCACCAGTTGATTCCGCTCATCGTGTCTGTTTCCCAGACATACTGCTTCCGACAGCCGGTTGCCGCTACAAGCGCATCCAGGATATTTGCCGAAAGCGTATAGCTTTGTGAGTAATACTGTGCATTATACGGATTGCTGCTTGTCTGGCAGATTGTCATTGCTCCATTGTCAGAGGCGTTTGCGGAACTATTTGCATGAATCTGTACAAACGCATCGGCATTCGCACTGTTTGCCACTGCTGCACGCTCACTATTGCTTATGTCAACATCGTTTGCCGTCCTCGTATACATCACTTTGTAGCCGCGCTGCTCCAACTCTGCTCCCAGCTTTAACGACACAGTAAGGGTCAGCTGGTATTCCGCCAGCCCCGAAACCACCCTGCGGTTCCGCTTGACACCTTCGCCTTCTTGACCGATGCGCCCGGACCAATTGGTTCCCGTTTATTATTTCCTTTCGCCTGATGCCCCGGATCAATGACAACCAGCGGAACGTCCTCCTTGATGCGGATTTTTGCCAGCTTACTTTTTGCGCTATAGTATGTCTTCCCACCGGATTCCTTATATGCCCAGACGCAGACATAATACTTTTGCCCCTCTTCAAAGCCGCGCTTTGTAAAGGTACACTCGTTCGTATCAATCCACTGATACGTTGTGCCGGACTTAAAATCCCTGCTCGTAGAAAAGCATACTTTATATCCTGTTACGGACGGATCGTTCTTCCAGCCTGCCCGAACCGTGGTTTTCGTCTGCGTGACCCGCAGTTCAGTCACTTTCTTCGGAACGACAGTCAGCTTGATTTTCTTCTTCGCCGCCTTGTACGCCAAGGTAGAGGAGGCCTTAATTGTAATCGTTGTCACTCCGCACCCTTTGACCTTTACCACGCCCTTCTTGCTGACACTTGCCACCTTTTTATTGCTGCCGGAAAAGGTAAGCTTTCCGTCTCCGTTCGTACTCGCTTTCAAGGTAAATTTCTTGCTTCCCATTGTTTTCTTAAGGGAAGAGGCTTTTATTGTCTGCTTCTTTTCGGAATCTTCTTCCAATGCGCATAATACGTCACGCTTTCTGTAATCAGCGTTGACTCCGTAACCTTTATACCGCCCACAGGCTTTGTATACCAGCCCCTAAACATATAGCCGTCTCTTTCAGGAACCGGCAGAATGCCAAGAGACGCCGGTTCGCCGCCCGCTTCTGCCGCAGCAGTTCTGTCTACGGAATTCCCCATCAGCATTACCGCCATAAGCGGCACAAGGAATAATTTTATCACACCCTCTTTCATCCTGTTCCTCTCCTTTTGAAATCTGCATAGCACATATGGGTTTAATCCCCACATGTACGCCGCAGTCCGTTTTACTTTACCTGAAATGATTTCATCTCAAGCGCAGTCTCTTTCCCCTTGATGCAGTCCGCCGAAACCTCGTCTCCTGCATTTAGATAAATCAATCCCTCGTTATCCGCAAATTTCGCCTTATAGAGCGCCCCGTCTTCTGCCAAAAGATACACCCACGTATTCCCGTCAATCTCCACATAGCGGATTTCCGCAATGACGAACGTATAATTTTCCGTCACAAGATTTTCTTCTTCCTGCTCCTTAACAGAACTCTCCTGCTCATCCTCTTCCACTGTATCTGTATCTTCTGCCGTTCCGATAAGCTTCCGGTACTTACGAAAGCAATCATCTAAGGAAGCTGCCGTTGTCACTTTGTTGTACGACTCCACATTTACCATCGCATATAATTTCACAATTCCATGTGCATCCTTCAATACCATAACATACGTAGGCTGTCCGTCCACATTGATGAGGGATGGGAAGGAAGCCTGATAGCCCTTCTCCTGAACCTCTCCTTCCGCAGCAGACATTGCAGAGCTTTCGTCTGCTCCCGCAATCGTATAGGAATGCGCTTCTGCGGTGCGCTCATTTACTAAGATAAATCCAATGTTGGAAGCGTCATCATTTACAGAGGTGACGCCGGTATAAATCCAGATGTCCCCATCCTTTGCCACATAGCCGTAATCCGGTGCGTAAGAACCATCTTCGTCATCGCCCTGTACGGTTTCCGTTGTCTTCTTGCAGCCCTTTTTGCCAAATACACTGTTCCAGAAACCATTCGAGAGCTTTCCGTTCCAATTATACTGCTCGACCAGAAGGTCTCCGTCAAAGACAATATCCACCCACTGCGGAATTTCCGCTACCGGATAATATTCTGCCGCACCGTCTACCGGATTACAGATGATTGCTCCCTCAATCGTCTCTCCGCCGAATATACCAATTGTATATTTGTAAACACTTGCCACATAATACGGATTTCCCTCTTCATCCACTTCAAAATGCAGATTCCCGAATATCTTCGTCGGATATTTCGCTCTTAAATGTCTCCGCAGATCTTTTGAAAAATAAGCGGATGGCACATAATGCATCCCCTCTTCCAATGCCACATAATCTGCATTCTGTCCCACCGGGTCTACCTTGACGTAGCCGGGGATTCCATTCTCCTTATTTCCCATGTATTTGAAGAATCCCGCATAGTCGAGTGCGGACACCTTCACGGGTGACCCCTGATAATCTATCTGTGAATAATTTTCCGAGACATTATACTGGCTTACCACTTCGGATAATCCTCCGATTTCACGGTTTCCAAGAAGAATGGCACTGTCCGTATCCATCAGCGCTATTTGAGACAACGCCCGTGCCTGGTCAATATCCTCCGTAAAATCATATTCCTCCGCGCTCAAAATAGAGGCATAAGCAGAGGCATGGAACATCTTTGCCCCCTGAATCATCATAATAAAGAATACCAGAAACAATATGCCGGAAATTGAAAAAGCTATATTTGCGGGCAAAGCATAGCGCCCATAATCCTTAACGTCTGCACTCGTCGCACAGATTCCCATCTGTACCAATCCCAAAAGCCCTGCCGGAAGCCCGCAGACAAGGATAAGAAACAGCCATAATCCTGAGGAATGGATATTCCATGCCGGAAGCAGCAGATAATACATCAATGCCACCCAGAGTATCCAGAGAACCACAAGCACTGCTGCGCTTATTACAACTCCTTTTGATTTTCTTTTCTTGTTTTTTCCCATAAGCAATCCTCTTCACTTTCCTGATATTTATAAAACATTCTGCCATATATTTGTTTGTATTATTACAATAATACAATATAATATTTTCCAAAAGTTTGCAAGTGTTTTTTCTCTTTTTATAAACTTTGTGCTATACTATCCATTAGACGAAACAAAAACACTCAATTTTTATATAAAACAGCGAGGTTAACCTATGTACACAAAACCGATTGATTTACACGTTCATTCCACTTGTTCCGATGGAACCTATACTCCTACTGAATTGATTTCTCTTGCAAGCGATGCCGGTTTAAGCGCAATTGCCCTTACCGACCATGACAGCATTGCAGGAATTCAAGAGGCAGTTCAAGCTGCATCACACACCGATATTGAAATTATACCGGGCGTAGAGCTTTCCTGCGATTATGACGGGCAGGAAGTTCATATGCTTGGTCTCTATATCCGTCCGGACGATGAGGAATTTTCCGCAAAGCTGGAAGAATTCGGACGCGTCCGGGAATCCAGAAATAAACATATGGTAGAACTTTTAGCCGAAGAAGGGCTTGACATTACCTACGAAAAACTCATAGCTGCCAACCCGGACAGCGTCATCACCCGCGGAAATATCGCAAGATATCTGGTCGAGAACGGCTGTGTAAAAGACCGCTCCACTGTCTTTTCCAAATATTTGGGAGATGACTGCTGCTGTTTCGTTCCCAGACCAAAGATTTCTCCCACAGAGGCGATCACGTTGATTCATCAGGCGGGCGGGCTTGCGTTTCTGGCTCATCCCCTGCTCTACCATATGAATCTCGAATCCTTGACAGAACTGCTTACCAAGCTGAAAACTAACGGACTGGACGGCTTAGAGGCTGTCTATTCCACCTATCAGCCCGGAGATGAGCGCAACATGAAAAAGCTTGCCGAAGAGCTGGACTTACTGATTTCCGGCGGCTCCGACTTCCACGGAAGCAATAAACCGCATATCCGGCTCGGCGTCGGAATGGGGTGGCTGTATGTCCCCTACGAAATCCTCACTAGGATTCAGGATGCCAAGACCCAAGCCAAACGTTGACAGCAAAGAAAATGCCATGTGCCGTTCTTCCTGCCCGGAAGTACAGTCATGGCATTTTCTTATGCATATTCCCGTTTCCTTACGGTATAATCGTAACCTACCGCATCTTTGGTATAACCTGTTGCCTGATACATAATTTCGCCTTTCACCTGTACATCCTTACGGGTTTCCCGCAGAATCTCTTCAAATGAACTGCTCTTCTTATGTTTTCTTGGCTCTTCTTTTTTCTGTCTCGCTTTACAGTCAACCATTGCTGTTACAAGTATAACCGATGGAACTCTAAACAATTCTTCATGTCCGTATGCGGCTTATCCCTCCCTGGATGCATATTTTAACGGTTCCCAAGAATCCTTTCTTGTATTATATATATCGGCATATTTCGTAAAAACTTTATAATTGGTTATTCCATAATCATTCCTTTAACGCTTAATTAGAAC
>Ga0137306_103993_pt1 | contig 10467 bp, 9 predicted proteins | sample Inofroosms_March_FD_97187 | JGI IMG/M metagenome (GOLD analysis project Ga0137306, IMG submission 97187) | Mouse cecal microbial communities from Vienna, Austria - N-Acetylneuraminic and N-Acetylglucosamine D2O microcosms_March | ecosystem: Host-associated > Mammals > Digestive system > Large... | reverse complement strand
GACTGTCCGGAAATCCGTATGAAAAGGGGAGAGTGGCAGTATGGGCTTTTGGAGGAAGAGAAAGCCAGAATTCTTCGCAAGATTTTAGAACCGGATATGGGAGAACTAATTCCTTCCGGCCGCCGGTGTCAGTTGATTATGCTGCTTTTAGTTATGGAAAGGCAATACATCACTATCCAACAAATAGCAGAAAAGCTGGATGTAAGCAGAAGCACCATTATAGGGGATTTGAAACATGTAAAAGACTTTTGCGTCCAATACGGGATTGAGATTATTACTAAACCAAACTTTGGGATTGTAATTGCCGGGGAAGAACTAAGGATTCGAAATGGGGTTTTAAATATGCTGCTGGATCCGGCAGAGGTGTTTGGGCAGAAGTTTGATCTTTATACTCTGGATCAGACTATGGGAGATGCGCTTTTTAAGGGTGTAGAAATTCAGAAACTTCGGGAAACCTTGCTGCTGATACAAAATCAAATAGTTTTCCGCTTCAGTGAAGAACAGAGAGATAAAATCCTTATTTACCTGATCATTGCTCTGGGACGGGTGGGGATTGGAAAGTATATAGAGATCCAAAAGGAGGATATTCAGGCATTAGCCATAACCAGAGAGTACCAGATTGCCAGGCAGGCCGTAACTTATTTTTTCTCACCTGGCAAAGACTGTGTGAAGGGGGAAAAGAATGGGGCCGGGGAAGGAAAAAAACAGAAGGAGGAAGCAGCATATCTGGCTATCCTGTTAAAAGGAATGTATTCCTTTGATTTTTATGTGGGGAACATGGATCAGTTGGCCGGGATTCAAAAGATTGCGAAAGATATTATAGAGCAGATGAAGGAAAATCTGGGGGAAGCATTTCAAGAAGATGGGGAACTTTATAATGGCCTTGTCCAGGATTTGAACCAGATGATTTTCCGCAAGCGATACTATATCAGAACCAGCGGAGAGCTGTCAGATATGTTGAAAGATTCCTTCCGGTATGTGGAAGCTGCCAGAAAATCAACGGCCAGCCTGGAGCATTATGTCCATCAGGAGCTGTCCATAGAGGAACTGGAATTTGTAGCGCTTCACTTTGTGGCGGCCCGGAGCCGGTATTTGGAAAAGCGCAAGCGTGCCATAAGAACTTTGGTCATATGTTCCAATGGGGTTGGAACTTCCCTGATATTAAAATCCCGGCTTCAGGAGAATGTTGCGATCTTGGACATTGCGGCAGCGGCTCCTTTGGCAGAGGCAGACTATTATATTGGAAAGTACTGTCCGGAACTGATTATTACCACTGTAGCGATAAAGGAATGTGATCTGCCTCAGGTTATTGTAAAACCTTCTCTTCCGATGGAATCCCTTTTCCAGATTTATAAAGCTATCTGGATTTTGAGAGATAACTTGTTTACAAAAGATTTGTGCCCCAGGCCCCGGGAAGCTGGCCTGGTACAGAAGATTATGGATACAATTGGAAAGTATGCGGCAGTGAAAGACAAAGAATCATTGCAAAACGAATTGGAACAGATTTTGAAAGGAACGGATGCGGATATGGATAAAACTCCCACAGAGGTAAGCTTAAAGGAGGTGCTTACTGAAAAAACAATCCAGCTTGCCTGTGAGGCAGAGAGCTGGAAAGAGGCGCTTTTTATGGCCGCCGGCCCTCTTTTAGAGGAGGACTGGATTACTATGGAATATGCGGAGGCGGCCTATGAAATTTCTCATACCATGGGAAGCTACATTGTAATCGGACCGGGGATAGCAATGCCCCACGCAAGGCCGGAAATGGGGGTAAGAAAGCTGTGTATGAGCCTGACTATGCTAAAAAAGCCGGTGGAAATTGCAGAAGGGACAAAAGTGGACATGATTTTCTTTTTTGGAGCGGAGGATCAATACAGTCATGTCCATGTGCTGAAATCTCTGATGAACCTTTTGGCCAGCCCGGAAGCCCTGAAAAAAATCCGGAAAGCAGAGAAAAAGAAAGAGGTTTTGGAGGTGATAAAGTCTATAGAAGAGTGCTGAGAAACTTGTATGGTTTGATTTTATATGGACGGAGGGGAATATGAAAGGACTTATTGAAATTACGCAATTTATCGCAGACAATCTATTTAATCAGCTTTCCATCATGATGGCTCTCATTGCCTTTGCCGGGTTGGCGCTGCAGAAAAAACGGATAGAGGAAGCGGTTACGGGAGCCGTAAAAGCAGCAATAGGAGTGGTGATCCTGACAGTAGGAGTAGGGGTATTTACCGGGGAATTATCCTACTTTACCAATATTATGTCCAGTGCTTTTGGTATGGAAGCCGCCGCTGCGCCGGGCAACATGGATCTGTTTATAGCGAAACAGGGAGGGGACATTGCCCTGGTAGTAGCTTTTGGGTTCCTGCTTCACATATTTGCTGTTAAGGTTCTAAACACCAAATATGTGTATCTGACCGCCCATTTAATGTTCTGGTTTTCTGTTTTAGTATGCGCGGCAGTAATGGCGTCATTTCCGGGGATTGGCTCCTTTGAACTGGTGGCGGTATCTTCCCTGATTATGGCGGCTTACATGACAGTGCAGCCACTGTTTATGGAGCCGTTGATAATAAAACTGGCGAAAACATCCTCTTTTGGGTACGCCCATACCACCGCTTCCGGAACCTGGCTTTCTATGAAACTGGGAATGTTCCTGGGGAAAAAGAAGCAGCGCAACGTAGAAGAGATTAAAATTTCCAAACGCCTGGACTTTATGAAGGATGTAAACGTATCCAGCGCGATTCTGGTGTCCATAGTCATGCTGGCAGCCGTAATTATGGCAGATAAAGAGGTGGTGGCCCGGCAGGCGGCTTTGTATGATGGGAATATTAATCCTTATGTATGGGTATTTATTGTTGGTTTCCGGTTTGCGGCCGGCTTAGGGATTCTGCTTTATGGAGTGAGGATGTTCCTGGCTGAGATTGTCCCCGCTTTTAAGGGGATCAGTGACAGAATTATCCCCGGGGCAAAGCCCGCCCTGGACTGCCCGGCCATTTATCCCTATGCGCCTACGGCGGTACAGATCGGATTTATCTCTGCCACAGTTGTGTATTTACTTTTGATGGTAATAATGGCAGCGGCAGGCTGGTTTGCAATCCCGCCTTCTGTCCTGTTCTTCGGAGGGGCGGCTTGCGGCATTGCGGGAGGAGTGTATGGAGGAGTGAAAGGAGCGGTGTTAGGCGGAGCCATTGACGGAATCATGATGGCAGTGGGAATGGCGGTTACCTGGCCTCTTTTGGCCGACACTGCTCCTCAGATTGTATGGATTGCCAACGAAGATTATTTTGTCATGACGATTCTTTTGCGGCTTTTAGGAAGGCCTTTTAAAGAATTAGGAAATGTCGGTGTATGGGCCCTTCCTGCAGGTATCATCATCCTTTCCCTTTGCTATATCAGCTATTATAAGAGAAAACAAAAAGTCTGAAAGGAGACAGAGCTATGATTAGAAAACCGGACGGAACCCCTATTAAAATATTATGTGTGTGCGGGTGGGGAATTGGAAGCAGCATGATGCTAAAGCTTTTAATTGAAGAGGTGGCAAAGTCCATGAATTTGGATATTGAAATTGAACATACAGACTATACGTCGGCTCAAGCTATAGCAAAACAGTTTGATGTTATTGCCGGTCAGGAGATGCATGTGGAGATCTTTCAGAACCAGGTTCCAGCAGTGGTGGTAATCCGGAATTTTGTAGACAGGGATCCCATCCGGCAACAGATGGAAGAGAACCTGAAGAGGCTGGGATGGCTGGGATAAAGGAAAATACCTTCAGCAGATAAACGTAGAATGGAGAAAATTATGAGAATATTAGACATATGGGGATCTGCCCTGGGAGATTTAAAAGGCAGGGCTTTGGCGGAAGCAATCTTAGAATCAGAGGGGAGAGTAATCGGAGCTGAGGTAGAAGGGGTGACAAGCGGTGTTCCCTGTGGTTATGGATCGGCAGTAAGCAATGGGGAGATGTCTGCAGCCTTTGGAGCCGATTTGATTTTTGTCAATGCAGGAGTTCCGTTTCTGGATAAACCGGTAATACCGGAGCTGGAAAGCCTAACCCATGTGCCTTGTGGATTTCAGGGATTGTCCCGGTATCTTGGCAGACCCTGCGGGCCTATTCTGGAGCCGGATTTGCCTTACGTGCCGGAACCAATCCGGGCATCAGAAGAGACAGTAAATAAGGCGGTGGAAAGCGGCGCGGCTTTTATTATCCTCAGCGCCAACCCCTGCAGGGGGCCGATAGGCCATAAGGAAATAATAGAAAGCGTAAAGACTGTACGCAGGGCATCCGGGGATATTCTGGTTATAGCCGGAAAAATGCATCATTCCGGGATGTGGGAAACATACACCCCGGATGCTGCCAGGGCTTATATGGAAGCAGGGGCTGACGGAAGCATTATACCTGTGCCGGGAACCGTACCAGGGGTTACGGAGAGAATGGCGGCAGACTATGCCGGGGAAATCCATAAAAATGGAGGTCTGGTTCTCTCTGCGATTACTACATCTCAAGAAGGTTCAGACAGGGAAACCATCCGACAGCTTGCCTTGAGTGCAAAACGAACAGGGGCTGATATTCACCATATCAGCACTGCAGGATATCCGCTGGGATCTCCGCCGCCGGAAAATTTATATACCTATTCGGTAGCTGTCAGAGGCGTGCGTCACACCTGGAACCGGATGGCCTGGAATCTTAGAAATCACTGGGAGAGTCTATGAGAGAATATTGGGACAGGATAAAGGAACTGACGGATCAGGTCTTTTTAAAAGAAACAGAAATACTTAAGCTGGCATCCGGAAAGGTGGCAGAGGCAATAGAGCGGCAACGGGTAATTTACGTATTTGGATCCGGACATTCCGCAATATTATGCGAAGAGCTTTTTTACCGGGCAGGAGGGATGGCAGCAGTCTCTCCCATATTTGTACCGGATCTTTTGCTGGCTAACGGAGCAGTTCGCTCCTCCCGGGTTGAGCGGCTCAATGGGTACGCCCAAACCTTTATGGAATCTCAGCCCATTGAACCTGGAGATCTGATTTTTGTGATCTCCACCTCCGGGCGGAATGGTGTGCCTTTAGATGTGGCTGCCATTGCAAAGGAGAGAGGAGCCTATGTTATTGGTCTGACTTCGGAGAGTTTTTCTAAAAGTCAGCCATCCAGACATTCCTCCGGGCTTCGTCTTATGGACATTGCCAACCTTTCTATTGATAATCTCTGTCCTATAGGGGATGGCTGTTTAACAATGGAGAACGGAGTTTCCTTTGAGCCGGCGTCCACCATAATCGGAGGGGTTATCCTCCACACGATTTTTGCCGGGGCGGTTCGGATTTTAGAAGAAAAAGGAGTGGAATGTCCCATATTTGCCAGCGGAAATGTAGAAGGAGGAGCAGCCTTTAATTTGCGTCTCCTTGAGCAGTATAAAAATAGAATCCCTTTATATAGGTAAAAAAGAAGAGGGGAGGAAGGGAATTATGCAGACTGAGATATGGGCTATCATTAAAAACCCGGATGGAATCCACCTGCGCCCTGCAGCAATGATATCCAGCCTGGCGTCTGGATTTTCAAGCCAGATCCGGTTGGTAAAGGAGCAGGAAAACATAGAAGCAGATGCTAAATCCACTATTGATATTCTGGGATTGGGATTAAACAGCGGGGATTCCATTTGTGTCAGGGCTTTCGGAGCAGACTCCAGGGAGGCGGCTGAACAGATAAAAGAAATGATGGAAAAGATGAGGGATTGAACGCTAAGAAAAAAGGATTCCGCCGGTTCTTTGTCGAAACTTGCGGTTGAATTCCGTTGCATGTGAGAAAATCCAAAGGCTATAATACATGGTACAGCACAAAGCGCTGGAAATGTTCAAAAAGTGAGGAGGATTTTTCACATGGCAGAATTAAATGTGGCGATTGCAGATGATAACCCGCAAACTTTAGGTTTGCTGCAGGACATAGTAGAAGGAGAAGAGGGATTTCATGTAGTCGGCAAGGCAGATAATGGGGAAGATGCCTATGCCATGATTGTCAGAACTAGTCCGGATATTGTGCTCTTAGACGTAATCATGCCGAGGCTTGACGGAATTTCAGTGATGGAAAAAGTCAAACAAAACCATTCCCTGGGGAAAGTGCCCTCTTTTATCATGATTACGGCGGCGGGAAGCGAAAACGTGACGGCGGACGCTTTTCGCATGGGCGCCAGTTATTACATTATGAAGCCCTTTAACCGGGAAATTATCATCGACAAAATACGCCGGATTGGCAAAGGCTACGGGGCGGTTCCCGATTTTCCGGAAATTAAAAAAGTACGGCCGTATTTAGACAAAGCAGAGTATATGGAACAGAATCTGGAAAATGATGTTACTCATATTTTGCATGAAATCGGGATTCCTGCCCACATTAAAGGATATCAATATTTAAGGGATGCCATTATCATTTCTGTAGAAGATCACGAAATGCTGACTTCGGTAACCAAGATTTTATATCCCACTATTGCCAAAAAACACCAGACTACTCCCAGCCGTGTGGAACGGGCCATTCGCCATGCTATTGAGGTGGCATGGAGCAGAGGAAAGATGGATACCATTAACGAGCTGTTTGGCTATACAGTCAGCAACGGCAAGGGAAAGCCTACAAATTCAGAGTTTGTGGCATTGATTGCAGATAAGATCCGATTAGATTACAAACGAATTTCATAAAAAATACAGATAAGACTTCCTAAAACCTGAAAAATATTGTATACTGTTAATAATTGAGCATAAGCAAAAGGATTATAAGGTGAGGGAGGTTTTTTCATGAAAAAAATTTTATTTGTGGCATCTGAAGCAGTGCCCTTTATTAAGACGGGAGGTCTTGCTGACGTAACGGGCTCCCTGCCCAAGTGTTTTAATAAAGAATACTTTGACGTGCGTGTAATGATCCCCAAGTATTTGTGCATCAAGGAAGAATGGCGTAATAAGATGACTTATGTGAACCATTTTTATATGGACTATCTGGGTCAGAGTAAATATGTAGGAATTATGGAATACATTCATGAGGGCATTACCTTCTATTTTATTGATAATGAAGGCTACTTCTACGGAGATAAACCTTATGGAGACTGGTATAATGACCTGGAAAAATTTGCATTTTTCTCCAAAGCAGCCCTGTCCGCCCTTCCGGTTATCGGATGGCAGCCGGATGTAGTTCACTGCCATGACTGGCAGACAGGCCTGATTCCGGTACATTTAAAGGATCGGTTCCACGACGGCGATTTCTTCCGCAACATGAAGTCTGTATTTACCATCCACAACTTAAAATTCCAGGGGGTATGGGATGTAAAGACTATCCAGAGACTGTCCGGGCTTCCGGATTACTACTTTACCCCGGATAAGCTGGAAGCTTACAAGGATGGAAATATGTTAAAGGGCGGCGCAGTTTATGCGGATGCCATTACCACAGTAAGCAACACTTACGCAGAGGAAATTAAAATGCCTTTCTACGGGGAAGGCTTAGACGGTCTGATGCGTGCCCGGTCAGGCAGCCTGAGGGGCATTGTCAACGGTATTGACTATGACGAATTCAATCCGGAGACAGATGAATTTATCGTTCAGAAGTACAATGCCAAAAACTTCCGCAAGGAGAAGGCAAAGAACAAAGTGGCGCTTCAGGAAGAGCTGGGTCTTATTAAAGATCCGGGCAAGTTTATGATTGGTATTGTTTCCCGTCTGACCGATCAGAAGGGGCTGGATCTGATTCAGTGTGTAATGGACGAGATTTGCAGCGATGATCTGCAGTTTGTAGTGCTGGGAACCGGAGATGAGCGCTACGAGAATATGTTCCGCCACTATGACTGGAAATACAATGAGCGGGTTTCCGCCAATATTTATTATTCCAACCCAATGTCCCATAAGATTTACGCAGCCTGCGATGCCTATCTGATGCCGTCTTTATTTGAACCCTGCGGCTTAAGTCAGCTGATTGCGCTGCGTTACGGCACTGTGCCCATTGTACGTGAGACCGGCGGCTTAAAAGATACAGTTGTGCCTTACAACGAGTATGAGGGAACGGGAACAGGATTCTCATTTGCCAATTACAATGCACATGAAATGTTAAGCAGTATTCAGTATGCAAAGTATGTTTACTACAATAAGAAGCGGGAGTGGAACAAGATTATCGACAGGGGCATGGCAACGGATTACTCCTGGAATACTTCAGCTCTTAAGTATCAGGAGTTGTATGACTGGCTGATTGGATACTAATCTTTTACAGGAAAGAATGAGAAAAGCAGGGCTGTTGCATATGGCCGATGGAAATCGAAGCGCAACGGCCCTGATTTTGTCCGGACAGAGGAGACGCGGGAAGATGTGGAAGGAACTGTTAGAAAATCAGGTGCTTATTACCTCGGTAATCGGATGGACAGTGGCACAGATTTTAAAGACAATGATTGATTTTGCTCTCAACAAAAGCTTTAATGCAGAGAGACTTACCGGATCAGGCGGAATGCCCAGCTCCCATTCGGCCACGGTCTGTGCTTTGACTACATCTGCGGGACTCTGCTATGGCTTGGGATCCTTTGAGTTTGCAGTGTGCTTTGTGGTGGCAATGGTGGTAATGTATGATGCCGTAGGCGTGCGCCGGGAGACCGGTAAGCAAGCCAAATTGTTAAACTGGATGCTGGAAGAAAACCCATTTAAGTTAAAGCTCAATGAGATCAGTGGGGAAGTGCTTCAGGAGACCCTGAAAGAGTATGTAGGCCATACTCCTCTCCAGGTAGCGGCCGGAGCAATTTTGGGAGTTGGCATTGCATTTTTAATGAATTTGCAGTACGCATAGTAAAAAAATAGCTGGCGGGGTAAGGTGTCTGGCAGAAATTTGCCGGAAGCATTTTACATCCGCCTGCTTTTGTGTTATTGTGGATACCAGAAAAGGACGAATTGTGCAGAAAGGAATGATTTCATTATGATAAAGCGACTGGTTCTGGCATCTTCCTCCCCCAGAAGGCGGGAACTGCTGGAGCAGATTGGACTGCACCCGGAGATTATCCCCAGCACTGTGGAGGAGAAGGTGACAGACACAGACCCGGTTAAAGTGGTGGAGAGTTTATCTTTACAAAAGGCTGGCGATGTGGCGGAAAAATGCAGGAAAGACGAGCCTGAGGAAGAAACGGTTATAATAGGAGCCGATACGGTGGTGGCTATAGATGGGAGGATTCTGGGAAAACCGACGGACAGGGAAGATGCCCTTAGGATGATAAACCTGATTCAGGGAAGGACTCATCAGGTTTACACGGGAGTTACCCTGATAGTGGACAGGAATGGAAAAGAGAGGGTGCGTACCTTTTCCGAAGAAACCCATGTGACGGTTTATCCCATGGATGAGAAGGAAATTCAGGATTATGTTTCTTCCGGAGAGCCGGATGACAAGGCAGGAGCTTATGGGATTCAGGGCCGCTTTGCCGCTTATATTAAAAAGATAAACGGGGACTACAGCAATGTGGTAGGCCTTCCGGCAGGCCGGGTCTGCCAGGAGCTAAAAGCTATTTTTCAGGAAATGGAAAGCATAGTTTAAAGGAGGATGGGATGACAGGATTGAAACAATGGCGCCGCAGAGGTGCGGTATGGCTGACAGCTCTGGCGCTTTTGGCTGTCCCCTTACCTCTTTCCGGATGTGATAAAACGGTCCAGAAAGAAGAGGTGCAGCAGGAGGAACAGTATACTCTTTCCCAGATTATGACCATTGCGGCAACAGAGAGGAATCGGTATCAAAAGGTTTATACCAGCCAGATTTGGGAAGCAGTAACCGATGAAAACGGAACTACCATGAAGGATATGCTGCTGGCCCAGGTGAAGACTTTTTTAGAAGATCTGGGGACTATGAATCTGTTGGCCCGGGAGCGGGGGATTGAGATATCAGGGACAGAGCTGGACAGGCTTCACCGCCTGGGGCAGGCTTATTTTCAGGAGCTGACAAAAGGGGATCTGGAATATATACAAGTGACAGAGCAGGATATTATAAGCCTGTATGAGAAATATTACCTGGCAAACAAGCTGGTCAGCGAGCTTACCAAGGACGTGGATTTGGAGATCAGCGACAGTAAGGCAAAGGTTATTGATATTTTGCAGATTGTCATGGATTCTCTGGAAACCGCTCAGCAGGTTCATCAGGAGGCCATGGCGGAGGATGCAGATTTTGAGGCTCTTGCAAAAAGCTATTCTGTTTCCGATGAGATCCAGCGGACTCTGGGAAGAGGAGAGGAGAGCAGCGCCTATGAAGAAGCCGCCTTTGCTTTGGAGGACGGCCAGGTCAGTCCCCTGGTAACGGTGAATGGGAAGTATTATATTATAAAATGTGTCAATTCTTATAATGAAGAAGAAACCCTGATTCGAAAGAGCGAGCTGTCTTTAGCAAAGAAGGATCAGGCTTTTCGCAGCATTTACGACAGCTTTCAGGCAGAGAACCGGACAGAGATTCCCGACAGCCTTTGGAGCCAGGTAACCTTTGACGGAGGCGAA
>Ga0137306_103990_pt1 | contig 10469 bp, 5 predicted proteins | sample Inofroosms_March_FD_97187 | JGI IMG/M metagenome (GOLD analysis project Ga0137306, IMG submission 97187) | Mouse cecal microbial communities from Vienna, Austria - N-Acetylneuraminic and N-Acetylglucosamine D2O microcosms_March | ecosystem: Host-associated > Mammals > Digestive system > Large... | reverse complement strand
GGATAGATCGGATGTGTTCATTTAAACCTCATTTTTACATATTCAATATTCATTATTCAATCAATTGTCGAAGTTTAGAAATGTGAATTGTATTACTTTTTAATTATTAAACCCAAACAGCACAACATCGCCGTCTTGCATAACATACTCTTTTCCCTCAATGCGCACCTTGCCTTTTTCTTTGGCTTTAACAAAATTGCCAGCCTCAACAAGGTCAGTGTAAGACACGATTTCTGCTTTAATAAAGCCTTTTTCAAAATCGGTGTGGATCACTCCGGCACATTGCGGAGCCTTCCAGCCACGGCGGTAAGTCCAGGCTTTTACCTCCATCTCGCCGGCTGTGATGAACGTCTCAAGTTCGAGCATTTTATAGGCGGCCTTAATAAGGCGGTTGCATCCGCTTTCTTCCAGCCCGACATCCTGTAGAAACATCTGCCGCTCTTCATAGGTTTCGAGTTCGGCAATATCGGCCTCCGTCTGCGCTGCCAGCACCAGTACCTCGGCGCCTTCCTCCTTCACAGCTTCGCGAACAGCTTCCACATAATGGTTGCCCTCCGATGCCGAAGCTTCATCGACATTGCACACGTAGAGAACAGGTTTGGACGTAAGGAGAAAAAGACTGCGGGCGGCCTTCTGTTCCTCTTTGCTATCAAACTGCACGGTTCGGGCAGACTTGCCTTGCAAGAGAGCTTCGCGGCAGGCTACGAGAACGTCATACTCGAGTTTGGCTGCTTTGTCACCGCCTACCTGAGCTATTTTCTCCACGCGCCTGATACGGTTCTCCACCGTTTCAAGATCCTTGAGCTGAAGCTCGGTGTCGATAATTTCCTTGTCACGCACTGGATCTACAGAACCGTCTACGTGCACTACATTACCATCGTCGAAGCAACGCAACACATGTATGATGGCATCCGTTTCGCGAATGTTGCCCAAAAACTGGTTGCCCAGTCCTTCGCCCTTCGACGCACCTTTCACCAAACCGGCAATGTCGACGATTTCCACCGTAGTGGGCACGATGCGCCCGGGGTTGACAAGCTCGGCCAACTTGGTCAGACGTTCGTCGGGTACGGTAATGACACCCACGTTGGGTTCTATGGTGCAAAAGGGAAAATTGGCAGATTGTGCCTTTGCGTTGCTCAGACAGTTGAAGAGGGTGGACTTACCGACATTGGGCAGTCCCACAATTCCACATTGAAGACTCATTGGGGATGAATATTAATGATGATTTTATATACGTTGCAGCCGGATCTTTTTCCTTTACCGGAATTTCTCTATCCGACAACAAGTGCGGTAATTATGGTTTGTTTTTGATTTTTCTAGTAAACTGGAAAACCACCGCGCCAGCGAAAAGAAGCAATACGATGGCTATAGCGGTGTAAGCAATGACATTAGTCGTTGCCACCGTGGCCGGATGGAAATCAAGCACAACTTTGTGATTGCCCGCCGGAACCTTGATGGCACGCAGCAAGTAGTTCACGCGGCCCACCTCTACGGCTTCGCCATCCACAGTAGCCGTCCAGCCGGGATAATATACTTCGGAGAACACTACAACGCCACCCTTTTCCGACGAGATGTCATAGTGCAGTTCGTTCGGTTCGTATTTTGTCAGTTTCACAGAACCGTTGCCCAGCGGAGAACCTTCAAGAACATGACGGAACTCCTCATCGGCTATGGCTGCATGCTTTGTATCCAATCCTGTGAGTGCGGACATTTCCTCATCGGCGCCTTTCACGAATTTCACGTTGTTGACAAACCAACCGTTGCCATTGGCATGGTCATTGCATGCCACCACCAGATTGTTGCCATTACCAGGAAGAATAACATATTTCATGTTAAGCATGTTCAGAACAGGACACAAACTGTCTGCCAATAAGGCCATTTCTGCGCCTGGCTCTTGGAATATCCCTTTTCCCAAGCTGCTGATTTCAGGAACCAGCTGACGGTCGATAAGGTCTTGGTAACGCTGTAGTTTGGCGGCATGATATCCGCCGATGCTGTGGTGCCAGTAGCTCGTGGCGTTTTCGTTAAACGTCTGCCCCGTTGACAGATTGAGCACGCGGTAATAAGATTTATCGCGGAGTATCAGCTCATCAGCCGGAGTCTTCTGAAGGAATTTTCCAGTCTGTGCCACGGGATCCGTGAAGTTCTTCTCAACATTCAGATATTCCCGGTTGACGCTCCACATATCGGCCAGTGACACTGCTCCGAGCAAAACGCAGGCAGCCCAGGCCGGGAAACGTTTCCAGCGAGCGGCACAGAACAAGATAATCCCACTAATAAAAATAATCAGCAACGAGCGGCCGGCACTGGCCGACAATGTGCTGTGACGCACAGCAGTCAATGCGTCCGTGTAGCTTTGTGCGAAATCCTTTCCGATTACTTCTGCAATGGACTCCATAAATGGAAATTCGTTGGCAGAAATACAATTGCCTGCCAGACTAGGGAACATCCAGAACAGGAGGCACACGCCGGCGCTCAGAACAGTAGCAGCGGCAAAACCGGCTTTTCCACGCGTTGTACGGAGTATTTCCCTATTTTGGAAAATACGCGCCAGCGCCATGATGCCTAAGAGTGGCATGGTAAATTCCGCAATGACGAGAGCCGATGATACGGTGCGGAATTTATTGTACATAGGCAGATGGTCGATAAGGAAGTGCGTAACGGCCGGCACGTTATGCCCCCAGGCGAAGACAAGAGACAGAATGGTAGCGGCGGCTAACGCCCATTTCATGGGGCCTTTCACGATGAACAGCCCCAGTATGAAAAGGAAGCATACGAAAGCTCCGACATATACGGGTCCTACCGTCATAGGCTGATTGCCCCAGTATTGTGTCACGCCGGGCGGTTGCGGTACACCCTGTTGTGCCAATTGCTGAACGTAGGGCAAGAGTTGTGCCTGCGGATCGTCGTATAAGTTTTCCTCTGTCAGGGCCGGTTCGCCCGAACCGCCTCCTTTGTATCTTGGGATGAGGAGCGTGAGGGTTTCGTCTACGCCGTAACTCCACTGCGTTATATAGTCAAAATCCAGTCCGCCGCTTTTGTCGGCTGCTGTAGCTTCGGCAGGTTCCGCATCCTTTGCCGGAAGGGGCGACAGTTCAGTGCCTCCACGCATGGTCTGCTTGGCGTAATCGTAAGTGTGGTAGATATTCGGCAGATTGGCCGCCACTCCGAGAAGTCCCGCCACAAGAATGACGCCTGTGGCTTTTGCCCAGCGCGAGAGGCTGAGGCGCGTTGCGGGAAATGCTTCTCCGCTGTTTTGCGCGGCATCGGTCTTTTTCTTCGAACGCAGGGCCTGTATGAGATAAGCCAGTACGATGAAGAACATTACGAATCCGAAATAGTAGGTCATCTGTACGTGGTTGGAAAGTATCTGAAAGGCCGTGAAGAGTGCGGTCACCGCTCCTCCCAATAGATATTTTCCGCGATAACAGAGCACGAGCCCGCCGATAGTGGGCGGCACGAAGGCCAGTGTCATGACTTTCCAGATGTGCCCTGCACCTATTATAATAAAGAAGTAAGAGGAGAAAGTCCATAATATGGCTCCAAGCGCCGCGAGGTAGGGCTTGAAGTCAAATGCCCGCAGCAGGATGTAGAAACCCAACAGGAATACAAACGTATAGCACATGACGCCAGTCATGCCCAATTCGTAAATACCCGCCACCTTTCCCAGAAACTGCGTGGCACTGTAGGATGGCGCCATCTGGTAAGTCGGCATACCGCTGAACTGTGAGTTTGTCCATCGTGTGGTTTCTCCGTCATGGCTCTCGTAATATTCCGTCAGCTCACGTCCCTGCCCGATGGAGGCGTCGGTGTCGTGTCCGCCCAAAACCATACCTTGTGATACCGGTTCCTGAAAGTAGGCAAATCCTACGAGAAGGAAAAGCACCACCATAGCGATGTCCATCAGAATGGTCCTGCTGTTTTTTTTGAGAAAATCGTTCATTGGTCGTTTTCTTTATTTTAGTTGTTTCCACCTGAAACTTTCCGTTTAATAGCGGTAGTGTTCCGCTTTGTATGGTCCTTCCACCGGTACGCCGATGTAGTCGGCCTGTGCCTGTGTGAGACGTGTGAGATGTACGCCGATACGCTCCAGATGGAGACGCGCCACTTCTTCGTCGAGATATTTCGGCAGACGGTAAACGCCTACGGGATAATCTTTTTTGAAGAGTTCTATCTGTGCCAATGTCTGATTGGTGAAAGAGTTTGACATAACGAAGGAGGGATGCCCCGTAGCGCATCCGAGGTTGACCAGGCGTCCGTCGGCCAGAAGGGTTATGCGGTGTCCATCGGCAAAGCGGTAGCTGTCTACCTGCGGTTTGATGTTTGTCACTTCCACGCCCGGCAGCCTCTTGAGAGCCTCCACCTGTATTTCGCTGTCGAAGTGACCGATGTTGCATACGATGGCCTGGTCGGGCATCGCCTCCATGTGGCGGGTCGTTATGACGTCAATATTGCCCGTTGTGGTTACGAAGATATTGCCCTGTGGGGCTGCTTCGTCCATGGTCAGCACTTCGAATCCCTCCATGGCTGCCTGAAGTGCGCAGATGGGGTCGATTTCCGTAACTATGACACGGGCGCCGTAGGAACGCATGCTTTGCGCGCATCCCTTGCCCACCTCGCCGTAACCGGCCACTACACACACCTTGCCGGCTATCATCACATCGGTGGCGCGCTTGATGCCGTCGGCCAGACTCTCACGGCAACCGTAGAGGTTGTCGAACTTCGACTTTGTCACAGAGTCGTTGACGTTGAAAGCCGGAAAGAGCAGCTCGCCACGTTCCATCATTTGGTAGAGACGGTGCACGCCGGTGGTTGTCTCCTCACTCACGCCCCGCATGCCTTTGGCCAGTTCGGTCCACATGCCTGGCCGCTCCTTCAGTGTGCGCTTGAGGATGTTTTTCAGCTCAGCCTCATCGCCGCTCGCCGATGGTGTGTCGAGTGCGGCAGCATTCTTTTCGGCCTCTACGCCCAAGTGTATCATAAGAGTGGCATCGCCGCCATCGTCCACGATAAGATTGGGCAACTGTCCGCCTGCGAAGTTCATGGCCTGCAGGGTACACCACCAGTAATCGGCCAGCGTCTCGCCCTTCCAGGCATACACGCCCACCCCCGCTTGGGCTATGGCCGCTGCGGCATGGTCCTGCGTGGAATAGATATTGCACGAACACCAGCACACTTCCGCGCCGAGAGCCACGAGGGTTTCGATGAGTACGGCCGTCTGTATGGTCATGTGGAGCGAGCCCATCACTCGGGCTCCTTTAAGAGGCTGCTGCCCGGCATATTTTTCGCGAAGGGCCATGAGGCCGGGCATTTCGTGCTCGGCTATTTCTATTTCCTTACGTCCGAAGTCGCAGAGCGACAGGTCGGCCACCCGATAGGGCTGTTCTGTAAACAATTCTTTTTCCATGTGTTTCGTTTGTGCATTTATTTCCAATTTGCAAAGTTAGCGCTTTTGATTGAGAATTACCGCTTTGCAATGCAATAAAATATATGGTTTTCTCACTGGGGAGGGAATGGTCAAGACTTTAACATATTTAACTTTCCGCAACAATTCCGAGTGTTAAAACATAGGTTGTAAGTAGTGCAGAAGAAAAAGTCCGTATCGGAATTTTAACACGTATACGGGGAATTTGAATTCGAATACGGGGATTTTCGGGAAGAAATACGCCGGTTTTCTCTTTTATTCCGGCTGAAAAACACTGAAAAAGCGGGACTTCTCCGTGAAGAGTCCCGCCCCGCTGTTACAAAGATACGACATTTTCCGGCGGAAAGCAAATTGTGTTAAAATCACAGGCAAAGGCCAATGTGGCCAAACAGTTCTTCCGATTTGCATTAATTTAAGATTTTTGCAACCTGTTTGCAAGAGATATTTTTTAATTTTGCAAATCAAAGAAAACTTCATGCGGGACGCAACCACGAACCGGATGCTCTATGAGGTCCCGCTTCCCTCATCGCTGTAATATTTTAAAATGACGCATAGCCGCTGCAACATATTCCATGTGCTATCGGCCGTTATCCTTGTCATGACGGCCACTCTTTGGCCTCATCACCACCATGGCGATGAAGTTTGCTTCGGTACGGAGTTGTGTGACAACCGGCAGCACGGCGAGGAAGAGGTTCCCGGCCACACCGGCTCCAAGGAGAAAGACCACGGACAATGCAGCCTGAAAATGGCGCGCCAATCTGCCATAACGGGTAAAAAGGCCGACGGGCAGATGGTGTTGCCGCCAATGGCCATGGCTGGCGAGGGAGCAACGTTGCCACCACTTATCCGCCACTGTTCAGAACGGCTGGAGCCTATACCCTTTTACAGGCTGAACAGTCGGTTGGCGCCGGCAGATGCTCTGAGAGGTCCTCCTTCTTTATAAATCCCCTCATTAATTGTTTTTTCAGAACCGGAAAGTTTCAGTTTTCTGGCTTCACTCCTATTTCCCACACCATTACAACGGATACGGGCCATACCGGCTTACCGGTTGCCGGTTTCGTTTGTCATGGTCATAAATCCCCCCTATTCTCCTAATAAAAGACTCAACATGAAACATTCATTCTATCTCTTGTGGCTCGTCATTTCCGCAGCCCTGACTGTTGCCGGATGCGACCACGCCGGCCATAAAGGCCATGACAAACCCGATGAAGAGAAAAAGGAACACGCACATGGCGAAGACGAAATCCTTTTCTCTGAGGAAAAAGCCAAAGCGGCCGGCCTGACTGTCGAAACGGTACAGAAAGGCGATTTCTCAGAGGTTGTGGAAGTGAGCGGCCGTATATTGCCGGCCCAAGGCACCGAAGCGACCGTTACTGCAACCATGGCCGGCATTGTAAGCCTGCCCGCAACGCCGCTCACCGACGGGGCTCCCGTCAGACGAGGACAGCCGCTATTCACCGTTTCGGCCGCACAAATGGCCGACGGCAACCCCGCCGCCGCCGCAAAAGCGGAACTGGAAACCGCAAAAGCCAATTACGAACGCATGAAACTTCTGGCAGAAGACCGGCTGGTAACGGCACGCGAACTTGACGAGGCGCGGCAACGCTATGAAACGGCACGCACCACAACGGCCAGTCTGGGAGGTGGCAACCAAACACGCGCGGTGACCGCACCTGCGGGCGGATACATAAAGAATGTCATGGTGAAGGACGGAGACTACGTGAATGCCGGACAAGCCCTGGCCACCATCACGCAAAGCCGCCGCCTGCAACTCCGCGCCGAACTGCCCGAACGTTTCTACAACTTCCTGCCACAAATCAAAAGTGCCAGTTTCAGACCGGCATACGCGGAAAACGCAACATTCTACAGCCTCTCAAACATGAACGGCCGTCTGGTTTCAAAAGGTCAGGCAGCGGATGCGGCAGACTTCTTCGTGCCCGTAATCTTCGAGTTTGACAACGTAGGCAACATCGTGGCGGGCAGTTACGCCGAAGTCTACCTTCTAGGCAACACACGCCGGAATGTCATCAGCGTCCCCTCAGCGGCACTTACCGAAGAGCAAGGCATCTTTTACGTCTACCTTCAGCATTCCGGCCACTCCTACCTCAAACAGGAAGTAACGTGCGGGGCCTCCGACGGGACACGCGTTGAAATAACCTCAGGACTCAAAGCCGGCGACAAGGTGGTGACACACGGTGTGACACAGGTGAAACTTGCAGCCAGTGCCGGCACCATACCCGAAGGCCACGGGCACAGTCACTGACATCCGAAAGTGTAATTATCAAAAGAAAAATGTGATGCTCAACAAAATCATATCCTTCTCCCTGAAGAACCGTCTCATCATCCTCCCGGCAACCATATTACTGCTCATCGCCGGTTGCTGGACGGCGTGGCGCATGGAAGTCGATGTCTTTCCCGACCTCAACGCCCCCACTGTGGTAGTGATGACCGAAGCAGGCGGAATGGCCGCCGAAGAGGTGGAGCGCCTCGTCACCTTCCCCATCGAAACCGCCGTCAACGGCGCTACCGACGTACGCCGCGTACGTTCCTCATCCACCAACGGATTCTCCGTAGTATGGGTGGAATTCGACTGGGGAACAGACATCTACAGAGACCGGCAGATAGTGTCTGAAAAATTATCGACCCTGGCCGATGATATGCCCGACGGTGTGGGTCAACCCACACTGGGACCGCAGTCATCAATCATGGGCGAAGTCATGTTCATCGGACTCACGGCCGACTCAACGTCACAGACTGACTTGCGCACCCTGGCCGACTGGACCGTTCGTCCGCGGCTGCTATCAACAGGCGGTGTGGCACAGGTCACCGTTATGGGCGGCGACATACGGGAATACCAAATACAATTCCATCCCGAGCGCATGCGCCGTTTCGGTATAAGCCTCACGGAAATACTCAACGCCACACAACAAATGACACGCAACACCAACGGTGGCGTACTCTATGAATATGGCAATGAATACATTGTCCGCGGGCTGCTCTCCACTACCGAAGCCGCAGACATGGCTCAGGCTGTCATCAAGCAGAACAGCAATGGACAGCCGGTAGTTCTGGCCGATGTGGCCGATGTGCGGCTCGCCACAAAAGCCCCGCGCATAGGACTAGCTTCCATATCGGGCAAACCGGGCGTATTGCTCACCGTAACAAAACAGCCCGCCACAAGCACACTTGAACTGACCGAACAACTCGACAGCACCATGGCCGCGCTCCGCGTATCGCTGCCGGCAGATGTCAAGGTGAATACACAGCTCTACCGCCAGCAATCTTTCATCGACTCTTCGATCTCCAATATCCAAAAGTCGCTCATCGAAGGAGGTATATTCGTCGTACTCGTGCTTTTTATTTTCCTCATGAACGCCCGCACCACGTTCATATCACTCCTAACTATTCCGCTCTCGCTCCTAGTCTCGATCATCGCATTAAAGCTCATGGGGCTGACCATCAATACGATGAGCATCGGAGGTATGGCCATCGCCATAGGATCGTTAGTCGACGACGCCATTGTGGATGTAGAAAACGTATTTAAAAGGCTACCCGCCAACCGCCAGTTACCGGAAAACGAACGCCGGCCTTTGATCAGCGTGGTGAAGGAGGCTTCATGTGAAGTGCGCATGCCTATTCTTAACTCCACGCTCATCATAGTGGTAAGCTTTCTACCTCTCTTCTTCCTGTCGGGCCTGGAAGGGCGCATGCTCGTACCCCTAGGCGTCGCATTCATTGTATCGCTTTTCGCTTCCACGCTTGTGGCGCTGACGCTTACTCCCGTGTTGTGCAGCTATTTGCTTGGCGACCAAAAGAAAGAGTTGAAAACACCGCGCTGGGTAGAACGCATGAAAAAGGGTTACGCCGTGTTGCTGCGGAAGGTACTCCACTGCAGCCGCCTCATAAGTGTGGGCGTAGCTGTACTTTTCATATTGACGCTCTCGGGCTTCTTTCTGATAGGGCGCTCCTTCCTTCCGCCGTTCAACGAAGGCTCATTCACGATAAATGTAAGCACACTGCCCGGTATTTCACTTGACGAAAGTGACAGCATAGGCCGGCGTGCCGAACAGCTGTTGCTGACTATTCCTGAAGTAAGGGACGTGGCCCGGAAAACGGGACGTGCCGAACTTGACGAGCATGCGCTCGGTGTAAACACCAGTGAGATGGAAGTTCCGTTTGAACTGCAGGGACGTTCGAAAGAGGAAATCATGAATGACATACGTCAGAAACTTTCCATTCTTTCGGGAGTCAATATAGAAATAGGACAGCCCATTTCCCATCGTATCGATGCCATGCTTTCGGGCACACGCGCCAATATAGCGATAAAGGTGTTCGGCACGGACCTTAACCGCCTTTACAGTTTGGGCAGCGAAATTAAAAAAGCCATAGCGGATGTGAAAGGCATAGCCGACCTTAATGTGGAACAGCAGGTGGAGCGGCCTCAACTTACTATCAGTCCGCGCCGCCAGCTCCTTGCCCGGATGGGGATAACCTTACCGGAATTCTCACAGTACGTGCGGGCGGCCTTGGCCGGCGAGGTGGTATCGCAAATCAATGAAGGCGGGAAAACGTTTGACCTTACTGTAAAGGTGAGCGACAACGACAGGCAAAGCATCGAACGGGTGAAAGGACTGCTCATTTCCACTGCCGACGGACGACATGTACCTCTTGAAGAAGTGGCCGACATCCGTTCCACATCAGGTCCCAACACGATTAACCGCGAGAACGCCCGCCGCAGAATCGTAGTATCCGCCAACGTGGCCGGACGAGACATGAGTTCCGTCGTGGCTGACATCAGACAAAGAATAGACACGAAAGTAAAGTTGCCGCAGGACTACCACGTGGAGTATGGCGGCCAGTTTGAAAGCGAAGCCTCTGCCTCGCGCACGCTGCTTTTCCTTTCCGTAGTGAGCGTTGTGATCATCCTTCTGCTGCTGTTCTTCCAGTTCCGTTCCTGGCGCCAGTCCGTTGTCGTGTTACTCAATCTGCCCCTGGCTCTGACCGGCGGCATACTGTCGCTGCTTGTGACGGGCAGCGTCATAAG
>Ga0137306_103988_pt1 | contig 10472 bp, 10 predicted proteins | sample Inofroosms_March_FD_97187 | JGI IMG/M metagenome (GOLD analysis project Ga0137306, IMG submission 97187) | Mouse cecal microbial communities from Vienna, Austria - N-Acetylneuraminic and N-Acetylglucosamine D2O microcosms_March | ecosystem: Host-associated > Mammals > Digestive system > Large... | reverse complement strand
ATAGAGAAAGGAGGATCACCATGGATCAGCAGACCTATCTGAAAAAACTCTCCTGTGCCCTGCACTGGAGGCTGCCGGGGCCGGAGGCAGAGGATGTATTGTCCGATTACCAGGAGATCTTTTCCCAACGTCCGGCAGAAGCCGATGACCGGATCATCCGGGATTTGGGGGAACCGCTGCAGGCTGCCCGGCTGCTCACGGAGCCGGATCGATACCGCCGATGGCTTGCCGCATTTGGATGGATGTCCTTCTGCCTTGCGCTGCCCGAGTTTCTGCTGCTGCGGGCCAGGTTTTACGGATATCCGGCGGGAATGATGTTTCTATTGCTGGCGGCAGGGACAGCGGCGGCACTGATGTGGTTCGGCATCCATCGAAGAGAAAGGGAGATACGGCCTTTGCCGAAAGGTCTTTGTCCTATGCTTGCCGGCCTGCTGGTGGTCCTTGCGGCTGCCGCACTGATTCTGGCCGGTCTGGCGGCAGAGATCTGGAAAGAGCTCCCTCCGGCATTGTACGGAATCGCGGCGTATTGGACTATGAGCCTGGCCGGTACGGCCGCGGCAGTGCTTGGTTTTTTCGGGCTCGTAAAAGCCAGAATCTCCGACCGGCGCTGGCGTGCCCTGTACATAACGGGGCTGACGGTATTGGCGGAATGCGTCCTGGTGACTGCCGCCCTGGTCAGTATGGATCTGGATGCCGCGTCTTCCGGCTGGTGGGTCTCCTATGCCGGCATCATGGGGGGCATCGGTTTTATAGGGCTGGCCGGCGCGGGGGTATCCTTATGTTAAAAAAAGATCTCATCGAATTGAGCCTGCTGTACGTCCTGTCCAACGAAGATTTGTATGGATATGAAATATTGCGCCGTATCCGCGAAAGCTTTCCCGGTACCCAGGAGAGCGGCATCTACGCGCTGCTCCGCGGTTTATGCAGGGAAGGCTGTACGGAACAATACGAGGGGGAGACCTCCGACGGCCCAAAAAGAAAATATTACCGTATCACCGAAGCAGGAAATAGAAAACGGGAAAACCTGCTGGAGGAGTGGCGCCGCCTCCGTGATGCGCTTGCCGCATTAGGGATTGAATAGCTTTCATTCTAAAAGAAGTGAGAATCATATGATGGAACAAAAGACAGATTTTATTATCATCGGGGCATCCATCCTGGATGTGCTCGCACAGCCCGTTTCGGCGGAGGTATTTGAGACGGGTTCGGTGTCCGCAGAACATACGGCCATGCATACCGGAGGAGACGCGCTCAATGAAGCCGCAGTCCTCGCCGCGCTGGGAGCTTCCGTAAGGCTGGTCGGCAAAGTGGGATCGGATTATGCCGGAAATTACATTCAAAATTACTGCCAACGGGCCGGAATGGACACGTCCTTTCTGCAGGGAGCAAAAACGCTGGAAACAGGTGTGAACCTGGTGCTGGTGGATGAAGATGGAGAACGGCATTTCATCACGTCGCAGAGCGGAAGCCTGAGAAAACTCTGCCCGGCCGATATTCCGGACAGAGCCCTGCAGGGCGGACGGTATCTCTGCTTTGCCAGTATATTTGTATTTCCGGCATTTGACGACGCTGCCCTTGCCGCATTGTTTTCCAAGGCAAAGGCAAATGGCCTGGTTCTCTGCGCGGACATGACCAAGCGGAAAAACGGCGAGACCTTAAAGGATTTGGAACGCAGCCTGCCGCTGCTGGATTACATTTTCCCCAACTACGAGGAGGCCAGCCTTCTGACCGGACTGACGGACTGGGATGAGATCGCGGATGCGTTTCTTGGCTGCGGGGTGGGGTGTGTCGTCCAAAAGGCCGGCAGCCGGGGCTGCTTTATCAAAACAAAGACACAGCGGCATTGGATTCCGGCGTATCCCCATGCCCGTTGTCTGGATACCACCGGGGCCGGGGACACCTTTACCGCATGTTTTCTGGATGCGCTGGGCCGCGGGATGGAGCTGCCGGAATGCGGAAGCTTTGCAAACGCGGGGGCATCCATCTGCATCGAAGGGCTGGGGGCAACGGGCAGAATCCGGGACAGGGAACAGGTGACAGAACGATATGCAAAGATCCGCAGTCTGATCTGTCTTTGAATAGAAACAGTATATAAAGAGAAAGGATATTTTCATGAAAAAGCGTACGAAAGAAATTCTTGAAATTCTGGATCAGCAGTACGGCACGGAGTATGTATGCTATCTGAACTATGAGACGCCCTGGCAGCTTTTGATTGCCACGATGCTGAGCGCCCAGTGCACGGAAGCGCGCGTCAACATTGTGACAAAGGATCTGTTTCAAAAATATACCTCGGTGGAGGCGTTTGCCAAGGCGAATCTGGCGGAATTGGAGCAGGACATCAAGCCTACGGGATTCTATCACAACAAGGCAAAAAATATCATTGCCTGTATGCGCGCCCTTCGGGACCGGTTCGGCGGTGAAGTACCCAGAAGCCTGGAGGATCTGACTTCTCTTGCAGGCGTAGGGCGCAAGACGGCAAATGTAATCCGGGGAAATATTTATCATGACGCAAGCGTGGTGGTGGATACTCATGTGAAGCGGATTTCCAACCGGCTCGGCCTGACAAAGAATAAGGAACCGGAAAAAATCGAGCAGGATCTGATGAAAGAGCTGCCGAAGGACCACTGGATTCTGTACAATATCCAGATTATTACATTTGGCCGCAGCATCTGTACGGCGCGGAATCCGAAGTGTGAGGAATGCTTTCTGACAAAATACTGCAGTGGGTCAAAATAAAAGAGAGGAGAGAGCCACCAGCGTGACACATAACCTCTCTTTTCGGCTAATTTTCGTGTTGTCTGCCAACGTCTGCCTTCGCAGTAATGATTGCGGATTTTCGTGCTGCCAATCAACGTTCCGTTTTCTGATCATGACTTGTATTTCCGGCTTCCATTTCTTTGATATATTTCAGAACTCTGATGATCTGCTCCTGCCTGTCCGGCGGGAACTGGTGCAGGATATTGAGGGCCTCGGCATCCCGGGTCTCGGAAATATCCTGCTGCCTGTCCTCATTCTGCCCTGCATTCAAAATAGAATCAATGGTGACATTGCACAGCCTTGCGTAATACATCAGAACGCGCAGATTCAGCTTTGCACGATTATTTTCAATATTGCTTACAAAGGAAACGGTGCAGCCCAGATCTCCGGCAATCTGCTCCTGGGTGTAGGAATGCTCCGTCCTCAGACGCTTTAATTCCATTCCGATCTTTTCAAAATTATATTGGTCTAAATTGTAATCATTCATAAACAGCCTCCCGGCGACTATATTTATAAATATAGTTTATTATATTTTTGGGTTGAAAACAACTGGCTTGTTTAGTATAATATAATTTACTTATCAGTATACAATGAGGGGCGGTATACAAAATCTTGCAGCCGCGTCATGGATCTGCTGATGCAGAACGATCTCAGAAAAAACGAGGAGGTAGAAAATGAACATAATAGAAGCGAAGAACGAGATTAAAAGATCGGTAGAGATTTATCTGGATAAAAACGAATTTGGAGAGTATACGATCCCCGTTTCGAAACAGCGCCCCATCTTCATGGTGGGCGCGCCCGGGATCGGAAAAGCGGCGATCATGCGGCAGATTGCTTCGGAGCTGAATATCGCGCTTGTATCCTGTTCCATGAGCCATTACACGCGGCACAGCGCGCTGGGGCGGCCTGTGATCAAGACCCGGGACTTTGACGGGACGGAGACCGCGGTATCCGAATACACCATGAGCGAGATCCTTGCCGCCGTGTATCACGTGATGCGGGACTCCGGAAAAAGGGAGGGGATATTATTCCTGGACGAGATCAACTGTGTCCACGAGACACTGGCGCCGGCCATATGTTTGTTCCTCAGGTATAAGACCTTCGGAAACCGGCAGGTGCCGGAGGGATGGACTATTGTTACGGCAGGCAGCCCTCCCCGATACCATAAATCAGCCAGAGAATTTGAAGCGGCGGACATGGACCGCCTGAAACGGATTGAGATTACGGAAGACTTTCCGGTCTGGAAGCAATATGCTTATGAACAGGGCATCCATGCCGCTGTGACTGCATTTCTGGAGATCAACCGGCAGTGCTTTTATTCCATCTGCTCCACGGCGGAGGGGCCCCGGTATGTGACGGCCCGGGGCTGGGAAGATTTGTCCGCGGCGATGCAGCTTTATGAGAAGAAGGGCTTTCCGATCAGCCGGCGGCTCATCGGGCAGTACATTACGGACGAGGAGACTGCGGAAAGGTTCGGAATGTACTATGATCTTTTTCAGAAATACAAAGCAGATTACCGGATCGGGGATATTTTATCAGGCAGGGGCAGCGGAGAACGGATCGAAAAGCTGGGGAAGGCAGACATGGAAGAGCGGTTTTCCGTGTTAGGGCTGCTTATGGAAACGCTGGGGGAGGGATTTCGAAACACGGTCAGCCGGGAGCGCATTCTGCAGATGACGGCGAAAGCGCTCAGGAGCATCAAAAAAGCGGTCAAAGAGGATCAGATACCCGTATCCCTGCTGCTGCAGGAGCAGGCGGACGGAATCCGGAGGTTTTTGCGGGAGCGGACGGCGGCCAACAATCTGACGGGAAGGGAGCGGAAAGAGTATCTTTCGGTCCTGGGGACGCTGACAGAGTATGCACGGAATCTCGATACAGGGGATCTGAAAAAAGACTTTGAAAAACTGAAAAAGCAGTTCGTCAGGGAAACCAGGCAGCACGAAAAACAGATTGTGCAGGTGAAGTCCATGCTGGAGGAGGCGTTTTCCCTGATCGAAAAGGCTTGGGGAAACCATCAGGAGATGGCCTTCTTTCTGGCAGAGCTGGCCAACGGGGCGGACAGCATGGCCTTCATCAGCCGGTGGGGATGCGAATCCTATTTCCGATATCATCAGGAACGGCCGGCTGCCGAACAGGAACAGAGCCTGACGGAGGAGCCTGGGATGCTGCTGGCAGTATGAAAGATCCATAGACGGTGGATACGGTTACTGTTCACACCCTGCGGGTGCTCCAGTAACTGGATTCCTGCTTCGGTACAGATTTCCGTTTTAAAAAGATTTTCTTTTTCCGGGATTTCTGTTATAATCAGGAATATGATGCGGGGAACCGGCAGCAGCGGATTCTGTAAGAGGACCAGGTTCGGTTCCCCAGCCATAAAGGGAGGTTGATTCATGAAGAATCCATTTAAGAAATGTATACTGCCTGTGGTTCTGTCGGCTGTTTTGCTGTGCGGCTGTGGAGGAGGCGGCGCAGGAAAAACAGAAGAGGGCAGCGGCGCACAGGAGACAGAGGACAGCGGCGCGCAGAAGACAGAAAGCACCGCCGGCGCAGAGGAAGATGCTTCCGGCGCACAGGCTGTTTTTGAGGGAAAGGACATGGAGGGGAATCGGGTTTCTTCCGATGATTTTTCCAAGTCAAAGCTGACGATGATCAATGTATGGGCCACCTACTGCAGCCCCTGCCTGAACGAGATGCCGGAGCTGGGAGAGCTTGCGCAGGAATATGATCCGGAAGATTTTCAGATCATCGGGATTGTCAGCAATGTACCGGAAGGGGCGGACGAGGAGTCTCTGGAACTCGTGGAAGTGCTGATTGAGCAGACCAGCGCGGCTTATCCCCATGTGCTTCTGAATGAGTCGCTGCTTGACGGGATGCTCGCGGACGTGACAGGGGTACCTACGACATTTTTCTATAATCAGGAAGGAAAGCTTTTAGATACCGTGGTGGGGGCTAAGGATAAAGCAGCCTGGAAAGAAATCATCGACGGGCTGATCGAAGAATAATCACCGTACGGTTCCGTTCCTGATTGAAATCCATCTGTGAATTGAAAAGGAGAAACACACATGAAAGAGCTGCGCTTAGGAACCATCGGTTCCGGTTCGATCGTCCATACCATACTGGACAATGTAAAACTAGTAGACGGTATCCGTCTGACAGCGGTCTACTCCCGGACGGAGGAAAAGGGAAGTCAGCTTGCGGCAGAATACGGGGCAGAACGGGTCTATACCGACCTGGACGCATTCCTGGGGGACGAGGAGATGAACACGGTCTATATTGCGTCGCCTAACCTGCTGCATTATGAACAGACGAAAAAAGCGCTTCTGGCAGGAAAGCATGTGATCTGTGAGAAGCCCTTCTGCACAAAGGCGGAGCAGGCCAGGGAGCTGACCGCCCTTGCGAAGGAAAAACAACTGTTCCTTGCGGACGCCGTACCCACCGCCTTCCTGCCGAATCTGGAAGCGCTGAAAAAGGAGCTTCCGAAGGTAGGAAGGGTGAAGCTTGTGCTGGGCAATTACAGCCAGTATTCCAGCCGCTACGACCAGGTACTCAAAGGGGAGGTGCCCAATGTATTCAATCCGCAATATGCGGGCGGGTGCCTGATGGATATCAACTTTTACAATGTGTATTTGAGTACGGCATTGTTCGGAAAGCCGAAATCATTCGTCTATTATCCCAACCGATGGGGGGAACTGGCGGATACGTCGGGAGTCCTGGTCATGCAGTATGACGGATTTGTGGGCAGCCTGGCAGGGGCGAAGGATACCTGGGGAGTCAATTATTTCCAGATCGAAGGCGAGAAGGGGCACATCTATATCAAAGACGGGAGCAACGGGATCGCGGAGGTACGGGTCGTCACAAAGGATTCGGAGGAAACAATCAACCTGCAGGAGAATCCGGAGTGGAGGTTCTACGAGGTGCAGAAGCTGACAGAGTATATGCTTGCCGGAGACTATGAGGCGGTGTACGGGCGGCTGGATGTGATGATTGATGTGGTTGAGATTCTGGAGGATGCGAGAAAGAAGGCAGGAATCCTGTTTCCGGGGGAATGAAAGCCTGCTGTTCACTCCTGGGCCGTTCATTGCACTGCACGTAATGTTACAGTTCACGGCCCAATGTCATTTAGTTAAACAAAGCCAGACCGGTGTTCTATAAATTATTAGATATAAAGTGGACTTGTTTTCACAGCACAAGTCAGAACATATGTTTTCGCTTGTGTCTGAGAGACTGTTCGGATCATAATGAAAGAGGTGAAAATTATTTTTGGGCATGACGACTAAGCAGATCCGCATCTGCTTAAAAAAATATCTATATTTAAGGTAAAAATGCTTTCAGGCTGCCCGGTATATAAGATATCGCGGCCTCCGGAAATGGGCTGTCTTTAGCCTGTGATACTGCCGTTCATTTCGGATCGGGATCAACCTGCGCTGAAGCAGGGCGGTTACATTGATTGAGCCTTCTTTCACAGAAGGACGTAGGAACACCCTGCAAATATGGGCTGCTGTACCAAAATGTATTTTGTAATCATGCTTTGTCTTCTTTTGATGGACCACAGCAGTATGGTTGATGATACTTTCTGTCAAGTTGTAGACGATGAGTTTTGCCCATATTTCCTGTTTGACAAAGTCCGGCTTATAAGAATGGAAATTGATCAATCCGATGGTATATTTCAGTTTCCGAAATGAGGATTCCACGCCTTATACGAAAGTTCGTAAAAGACATTACAGATGTGTTTTATTTCAGCAAACGGTTTAAAAAAATGTACGGCGTTCCCCCGAAGGAATTTATCGGGAGGATTTCCACATAATGTTTTGACAGACAAAAAAGGATAAAAATAAGAACCTGAAAATTATCCATACAGCGGTTCATTCGGCAGTATGCCAAAAAAAGACAAAAATCTGGGGGTATTTTGAACAAAGAAGCACAGTACCGGGAAACTCCTACGTGATAAGATACGGATATCATAAAACATATCTAAAGGAGGAAGTTATGAACACTCAAGAGGCAAGAGAAAAAACAAGTCCAAAGCTTGCATTTGGCTACAGCCTGGGGGAGGTTGGCTGTCAGATGTCCTGGTACATGGTCAACAACTATCTGACATTGTTTTATACAGACATCGTCGGTCTGACCGCGTCTGCCATATCTCTGATCATGCTGATCGCGCGTGTATGGGACGCAATCAACGATCCGATGATGGGCTCCATCGCGGACCGCACCAATACGAAATGGGGACGTTTCCGTCCATACCTGTATTTTGCGCCGCCGGTGCTGGCAATCTTCAACATTCTGACCTTTACCGTCTGGCCCATGACCGGCACGGCAAAAGCGGTTGCCTGCCTGATCTGCTACATCGGCACCGGCATGGCCTATACGGCTGCTTCCATTGCCTATCAGGCGCTGCAGAATGTAATCGCGATTGATTCTCAGGTGCGTATGAACCTGGCGACAGCCCGCGGCATCGGTTCTTCTGTAATCGGCATCATCCTTTCCATGGTGGCGGCTCCCACTTTGCTGGCCCTCTCAAAGCCAGGGGCAGAGGTGGCAGACGCACAAGGGTACTTCCGTTTCGCGATCGTGCTTTCCATACTGATGATTCCGGCATTCTGGGCTACGGCAGTGATCTGCAAAGAAAAATACACCGACCAGCTTCATAAGCCCACGGAAAATTCCGAGAAGCTTGGATTTGTCGGCGCAATCCGGGAGATCATGAAAAACGACCAGCTTCTGCTGGTTGTCCTGTCGACGGTGCTGGGAACCATCTGTGTATCCGGCCGTATGGGACTCCTTACATATTATATCATCTATGTTGTCGGTGATTTCATGCACATCGCCACATTTTTCACGGTCATGACCGTGGCCCAGTTGATCGGCACGCTCTTCCTTCCGATCGGTACGAAAAAGCTGGGCAAAAAAGGCTATCTGATCTTTCTTCAGATGCTGATGAACGTTGGTTTCCTGGTCATGTTCCTGTTCCCCAACGCAGGGATTCCCTTCCTTCTCGTGGTATCCTTTGTATGCGGGCTCTGTAATTCGGCTGCTTCCGTATGCTACGGCCTGGTTGCGGACTCCATCGAGTACGGCGACTGGAAGCTGGGCAGAAGGCAGGAAGGCGTTGCGGCTTCCATGCTGAGCTTCGGCGTGAAGCTGGCTACCGCACTCTGCGGCTCCGTAGGCGTGCTTTTACTGGCGGCAGTGGGATATGTTCCCAATGCGGATCAGACAGAGGCCACAAGACAGGGAATCAATGCGGTTGTGAACCTGCTTCCCTTCGTGATCGGCGTCGTTTCCCTGATCCCGATGCTCTTCTACAAGCTGGATGCAAAGAGGGTATCGGAAATCCGCGCGGATCTGGATGCCGGAAAGCATGCATGGGATCAATAAAAACTGAAGATTATATACGAAAATCCCGGAGCCGGCCAACACCCGCTCCGGGATTTTTGGTATCATCCTGTACAGTAAACCTGCCACCGGCAGCTTTCTGAATGTCTAATCTTCCTCCCTGTCTGCAGCCGCCAGCCATTTCTCCCGAAACAGCCGGACCAGAAACAGGCTTCCCCGTATGCACAATTCCACGCACATCGCAATCCAGACCCCGGTCAATCCAATGCGCGGCGCGAGAAAAACCGCCATGGTGATTCGGATTCCCCACATACTCATCAGATTCATCACACTGGGCACCAGCGTATCCCCGGCCCCCCTTAAGGCGCCGGCAGCCACGATGGAACAGGCATAAAGCGGTTCCGCAAAAGCTTCAATCCGCAGCACACGGACCCCCAAATCCCGGACCGCCCTGTCCGGGGTCAGCATCGCAAACATCCCCGGCGCAAAAAAGAACATCAAAAAGGCGGTCATGGTCATCAGCACCGCTCCCAGCAGCACCGACAGACGCGCAAAGCCGCGGGCCTGCTCCCGTCTCCTGGCGCCCACGCTCTGCCCCACCAGAGTGGTCGCCGCAGCGGCAATGCCGTATCCGGGCATATAGCAAAGGCTTTCCGCCGTCACCGCAAGCGAATTGGCCGCCACCGACACCGTCCCCAGAGGGGACACAATTTTCGTGGAAATAATCTGCGCCCCGCTGAGTACCCCGTGTTCAAAGGCCATGGGAAGGGAAATGCGGACTGCCTTTTTCAGGTATATTCCGCTCACGCCCCATCCCCCTTTCCCTGTGACCTGCATCACCTTGGAACGAAAACAGAGCATATACAGCAGCGCCAGGGCGGTCACCACTTCCGAGAGGGCCGTTCCCAGAGCCGCCCCTGCCACTCCAAGCCCGGCCCCGTATACAACCCAATGGCCGCTGCCGATCTCCACCGTCCTGGTGGGAAAGATCAGAAAAAAATTAAACAGGACATCCAGAACGCACATGGTCCCGTTCAGGATGCTGGGTGTTTTCATATCACCGCTGCACTGCAGCATACTTCCTCCAAGCTGGCGGAACTGAACCGCCGGAAGCGCGCAGGCATAGATGAAAAAATAACGGGATGCCTCTTCACATACCTCCGGCGCCCCTCCGAGCCAGCGCGGAAGAATCCCGCTGACCGAGATGCAGGCAAAACACACCAGCAGGGCAAACGCCCCGCAGACAAGAAGAGACTGCCGAAGCACGTCCCTGGCAGCCTCCTCTTCTTTTGCCCCGATATACTGGGCAGCCTGTACCGAAAATCCCATCGCCGCACTGATGCACAGGCCCCCTACAAACCACGTAGTGCTGGTCACCAGCC
>Ga0137306_100546_pt1 | contig 10481 bp, 16 predicted proteins | sample Inofroosms_March_FD_97187 | JGI IMG/M metagenome (GOLD analysis project Ga0137306, IMG submission 97187) | Mouse cecal microbial communities from Vienna, Austria - N-Acetylneuraminic and N-Acetylglucosamine D2O microcosms_March | ecosystem: Host-associated > Mammals > Digestive system > Large... | reverse complement strand
TTCCACCTTCCTTCCATACTTGCGGAAACTCTGATTTATTCTGATAAACTCTGATTAACTCTGATATTCTCTGATTTAATCGGATTTAATCGGAAAACCACGTTCGGCCACAACTTGATCGAAGGGAATGTCGCCCAGGCGCCGATCCGCTTCGTTGCTTCCGCATACCGGACAACTGGAAGTCGCCAGGCAAGCAAGAAACACGTGTCCGCATTTCTTACAGACCGACCGCCAGAACGGATCCGTCACTTTTGTTATTCCATCGCTATAAAATGGGTGTCTTTTCTCGTATTCCCCTATTGACATTTTCCTTTCCAGCCCTTAATATTATTAAAGGCTTCGGCGCTTTTCGCGCGTGGCCGTTTAGGCGCAACGTGTCAGGGTTCCAATCTTTCCACGTTGCGCCGCTTTTATTATGCCGAATTTTTCTGAACCGGTCTTTCTGTCATAATGCCGATCGTCATAGCGCCCAAGGCGCCGGACAACGCTTCGTCAAGGTCTTTAGCTGTCTTTATTCCGAAGCCTTTCAGAATATCTTTCAGGCGCTCCGCCTTGCTGGCCGTGTTCTGGCTCTTTTCCATCGCTTCACCGCCTTTCTAGTAATAGCTTAATTCCTTTGAAACGTGGAACCATTCGCGGCCGGTTCCGTACTTCCAATCGACGCGAAGAAATTCCGTTTCGCGCCTGGAATCAACTTTGTTTTCAGTTCCTTCTTCGTAGAAGAATTTTTTCCACTTTTTCGTTTTGCCGTTCGCCTTCACAATCAGATATTCCCGGCCCAGTTCTTCGCGGTAATTTCTTTGATCTTCTTCACACCATGTTTCGGCGCTTAAAAGACTGATTTCCCGTACATAGTGGACGGAATACGGAAACATTGTAATTCTTGTGTTCATGCCGACACTGTTCAAGTGTTTCAGGACATAGGCGACGAAGGTTTCCTTCTGTTCTTCCGTCAAATCTTCATAGCCGGTTGTTTCCAGAATGTCGAAGCCGTGAATGACTTTAATATCATTGACCGTCTGCAAGCGGTAGTCAGTGCGCCCCGTGGCTTCGTATAAGGCGCATACTTCCTTGTAGGAAGTGCGGTTCGTTGCTTTTCTCATGGTTCCACCTTTCCGGCCCTTCCTGGGCCTATTAGCCGCCCTATCGGGCGGATATACAGATTTACAGTTATCGGATCACAGGTTCCCCCAATAAAGCGGAAAAGAAGCCGATGTTCGTGCTCACGCTCGACCGGACGTTGCTCAAACTCAACGCGGAAGGCCCAGAGTCCGACGTGCTGTCGAAGCTGGCGCCCACGTAACAGACACATTCTTCCAGTTCAGGATCCGCGGCCAGCCATTCGCGGCTTTCTTCCATGTTGTCAGTGACGATCCCTAAATCCTTCAAAATCTCCGGCACGTTTACAAGGTCAACTTCGACATTCCGTCTTTCGTCCCAGTTATATTCCGATACTTCGTCCGTGGTAATCTTCAAACCGTCGCCGTCGGATCCGATTCTTACCGGAAGGCCGTCAATCATAATCTGTAAAAATTCCTTGCTATCCGCCGACAAATCAGCGTCAGGCGCCGCGGCGTCATTGTCCTTCATGTATTCCAGGACGCCATTTTTCAGGCGAAGGCCGGAGACAGCCTTCCAGACAAGGCCGACAACATCGGCGATCCCGGTTTCCTTATCGCCATTATGGAACCAGGACGCCGGGCCGGAACCGGTCAGCGTCAGGCCATAATTCCCCTTGATTCCGCGTTCGCTGGCGTCTTTGTGGGAACTTCCGAAAGAAGTATTCCCGTGAAGCCCTTCGATCGCCCGGTCAATTATGTACCGCCATTCACGGATAGTCAGCAAGTGCCACTTTTCGCCCTTCGCCTTGCAAGCGGCGATCATTTCGTCCATATCCAGGGAAACGGCCGGATTCATAAAGGGAAGGCTTACCGCGTGGCCGTCCATAATGGAATTGACGAAACGGGAAAGATAAACGGAATCGTATTCCTGGCCCTTTACAATGAAAATCGGATCCGCTTCTTCCTTCGACGGCGCCGTGTTTTCAAGTTTCAACATCATAGACGGGAACCCGTCTTTGTCGTAGATAACGACCGGCGTTTCTTTTACAAATTTGTGTTCTTTCATGTGCTTATTTCCTTTCTTTCTCTTTATTCGATCCCAGCGATATAATCTTCCATTTCTATTTGACCTGGGATTGTTGCGTCTTCCATCCACCACGCGAAGACTTCTTCTCCATTCTTCCAGCGCGGCTTTTTATTTCCGCTTGCCCTCATAGCTTCTAACATTTTATCGAAGGCGTGAATATACGCTATTTTGTAAGTCGGGAATACTTCAAATTCAAAATACCGCCCTTTGTCCGACATAGGGCAACCAATACAACCCACACGGGAAAATCCCATTTTATAAAGGGGATTCGTTTGAATCTTTTCGGATTCCAGGAAATCCCATATTTCGCGTTCGTCCCATTCAATAATGGGATTGCAGACGGTTTTTGCCTTTAATACACAACGTTCAATAAATTTCCGTCTTTTACTGTTATCATTCATCAGCATTATTTCGCCGACTTCTTCTTCCAGGCCAGGGATAGCTATTTGTTGATATTCTTTTTCTTCTTCCTTTCCGGTCATTTCCGCGTCGGTGATTGTAATTCGATCAGCTTTTGTCTTTCCTAAAATCTCATATTCGCCGCGCGAAGCCCTGGCGTTACTTTCCTTCCATCTAACGCCCGTTGCAATCATTCTTTCGCGGCAAGAACCTTCTTTCAAAATTGAACAACAATATCTTTTTAACCGCGTCGGCGGAAATTTCTTCTTTACAATTAAACTCCACATAGTAAAGCGCCGTTTTTGGGGATCCGATTTATTGACCGGTGGAAGTTCGATTTCGCATTTTATCCCCTGATTTTCTAATTTTTTGAATCTATCGCGGATATGGTAAACCGTATGCGGCGCGTCAACTGTCGTGTGGCTGTTATGTACTTCAAAAGGAACGCCGCTTCGCCTGAATAGTTCAAGCATTACGTCAGAATCCTTTCCGCCTGAATAAGTACATACAATCGGTTTTCCGTAATGTGCAAGTGCTATCTCACTAGCCATTTTGATCCGTTCGATTGATCTATGTTCTAAATCCATTTGTCACCCCCCATTAAATCATTCCCAGCTTAACGCCCAACTGGACGCAACCAAGAACGATCGTTTCCAGATCGCGGCCGGCACAATTCGCCATGATGAAGGACAAGACGCTTTCTCCGTTTTCTTCTTCCTTGATTTCGCAGAAGAAGCCCTTGTCAATGATCCGTTGTGTGCCATCGCTATAATTGACGATGAAGTTTTCAACTTCCGGTTCCTGGCTTTCCGCCTGGCTCTTATTCATATCTTCCATTTTCACCCTACTTTCACGCCGCGCCGGCGAAGTTCGTTCATAAGTTCCTTTGTCTTCGTGTCTTCGATTGCCTGGCGCCGCTTCTGGTACGCTTCCGGGATCCGCGGCCGGGCCTGGCGCCGCCGGTTGTCTTCCGGCTTCAAGTCGAATAATTCAAACGACGCCACGTTTTTAACCGTGAACCGGTCAACGATAACCCACCACATATTATTGATATTGTGATAGACGCGGCCGCGGTAAATGCGGCCGTTCCAAGCCCTGAAATACTTTATATCGCCATTGTGAAGCGTCAGCCCTTCCCGATCGCGGCCGTTATATTCCGGTTGCGTCTGGCCGTCCAGGTCAGACAGAAGAAAATTTGTGTCCGTCTGTTCGTGATGCCATTCTTCCGCATATCTGGCCTTGATCCATTCTTCCGCAAGCCGCGGACTTTGTTTCGTGTCGTCTTCCAGTTCTTCAACGGATTTCAGAAGGGCGATGATCTTATCCCGGTACTTTATAAACCGAAGGCGGATCATATAGGGCATTTTCTGAAATTTATCGAAATCATACCTTCCGCCGTTCTGGTTCTCTATGACGATATTCTGAAAGAACATGATTTCAAACCCGGCCGGGTAACGGTGCGCGTAAAGTTCCAGATCGCCGCGGCGGCCTATGTAATAATCGTCCCTGATACACTTTGCGACTTCGGCGTCGTTTTCAATCGTGAATCCTTCAGCGCGAAGCATATTGAACAACCGGTGAAGCGTTCCGAAATGTGGATATTTGAACCGCCAGGAATCAGCGTTCTTCGGTGCCTTTACGGTATTGTTCCGATAATAAATAGTAGTGTCGTGGATTCGATAACTATTTTTATTCATTTCCTTTCTTCCTTTTTTGCTTATTTCCAGTTACATTTTCACTATTCAGTTTTCAATGTGCGCTTATTTCCAAAATCAGCCGCCCGATTGCAGTCGGTTTCCTGGGCTGTATTTTCAACGTCCGGCCCGTGACTATCGGGCCGCGACGGTTGCCGGCTTCTCCTGTAAATCCATTCCGATCAAGATTCCCTTGACAAGAATCTTCTTTTCAGGGGAAAGCGACATCAAGGAACGAATGAATGTTCTGTCCGCTTCATTTACGGTTGTAATATTCGCTTCCCTTATAGCCATTTTGTCAGCCATTCAAAGGCCCCCTTTCTTTTGGTTTGTCAACAAGTTCTTGCTAACTTGTAAGCATATAATAGCACTGAAAATATTACTTGTCAACACTTTTTCAAAAATAATCAAAATATTTTTGTTGACAAGTAAGCATTTAGGCGTTATGATAATGTCAGAAAGAAGGTGATCCAATGAACGGAAGAATCAAAGAACTTCGTGAAACATTGAAGTTAAGCCAATCAGACTTTGCGGAAATGTTAAATTTAAAACGAAATTCTATTTCTTTGATCGAAGTCGGAAAGCGAAATCCTTCCGATAGGACAATATTAGATATATGTCAAAAGTTCAGTGTATCGGAAGACTGGCTCCGAACCGGCGCCGGGGAAATGTTTTCAAAAACGCCTTCCGGCACTATGGAACAATTAAGGAAGGAATTTGACCTTGACGATTTTAGTTTCAATCTGGTATATGAATATTTGAAACTTGCCCCAGCACAACGGGAAAAGGTTCGTGATTTCTTCTATCGTGTGATTGATTCAGAAGAAAGCATTGACTACATAGCGGAAGCGCCCAGGACGCCCGACGACCTGGAAAAGCAATTTCCGCCGGCAAAGAAGCCCGGTGAAGGAATGAAAACCGGTTAGGCGTTAAAATACGCCCGACCGCGTGTTTCAATCTACCAGATTAAAAGATATAGTTTGGTTTTTCCTTCAAAATTCAAATTGTAGTATATTTTTCTGTAAGACGCATAACACAACGCGAAGACTTTCCTTCGGTGATAATAAATATAATGTTTTTCCATAGTATCGCCACCTTTCCAGGGCCGGGCGCAAGTTATATTATATAGTCACTGGAAAATCTTACCTGAATTATTCAGAAAGGGGGAAAGAATGAAAATCTTAATTGTGGCCCTGGCGCTTTTCTTCGGCGTGTGGGCCTGGAAAATCAGAATCTATTTGAAATGGGAACGGAAGAAGAAAGAAAACGTCCGGCCGTTTTACCGCTGGGACGAAAGCGTTCATCGGGAACCGGAACAAATAGAGCGCCGGCGCCAGGCGTCCGAAGAATCGTTTTCTATCCAGTATCAGGACGAAGAAAAGGGCCTTGCGCGGATCCGCGGCGCCAGCGATCCGGCCGTGTACTGGTGTAACCTGGGAATGTGCCAGTGTGAAGAATTTAAAAGGACACATAAACCATGTAAACATATTTATAAAATCGCCATCGAAAAAAGGTTGATAGAAAGGACGCTATGAAAAGTAAAAAGGGAAGAAGTATGATCGCCATTATTTTATTGTTAATTATTGCCGTGTGCATTTATTTCATTATGAAGCCGGAAGAAAAGAAGCCGGAAGAATCAGAACAAAAAGTCCAGGAAGAAACGGCGGCGGAATCATCGGAACCGGAAAAGGCGGCGGAAGTGGCGGACGGAACTGAATCAGAAGAAGCGGCGGCGCCAGAAGTTGAACATCGAACCGGTGAAGAAATAATCGGCGTCAGCGACAAGGATATTTCAGATCTTCATATTGTTTTTTATGACAATGTGAATAATGACGTGACGGGAAACTGGCGGCTGGCTGTCATTTCCGAAGACGTGGAAATTCAGGACTATATTTTTTCATACTATCAGGAATATATAAAGTCAGAAGACGAAATTCACGGAATCGTGAACCTGGGCCGGAATATCACGGCGCGGATCAACATGATCGGCGGCTGGCTCATGGTTTCGGAATATGATTATGTGGAAGGTGAAGAACACGACGCGAAGTTGTTATATTCAGGAACGCCGATTCAAAGTTATATCGTTTATACAGATAACGGCGATGTCGAAGCCGGGGAATGAATCATGTGTGAATACTCCGATAAATGCCCGTCAAAGACGGCTGTTTGTTTAACTGAAAAGCCTTCTGGCGAATGTGTCCCGTTTATCCTGGCCGCTTATGAGAAATTAAAGAACGGCGAAACGCACACATTCAGGAAAGAGAATCTTGAAGTAGTGATTCCGCGACGTTGAAAACAAAATAAAAATCCGGCCGACGTCTGCAAACGCCAACCGGATTTAATACCAGGCAACCGACAAGCGGCTTCTGATATTGGAAATAAGCAATCCTATTATATCATTGAAAGCCGTAAAAATCAACGGGCTTTCTTTTTTGCGCCCTTTTTTCTGGTCTGCCTGGAGAAAGGGGACATTTTGAGGTCAAAAAGAAATAAGCCCGTCCGGCTATGGACGAAAAAGAAGGCGGCGTTATACGTCCGCGTGTCTACACGTTACCAGGTAGACAAAGACAGTCTTCCATTCCAGCGGAAGAAGCTAAAAGAATATTGTAAACTTATGGGAATAGACGCCTTCCAGATATTCGAGGACGACGGCTATTCGGCGAAGAATACCGATCGGCCGCATTTTCAAGATATGATGAACCGCGTCCGGGCCGGCGAATTTTCACATATCATCGTTTGGAAGGTTGACAGAATTTCAAGGAACCTTCTGGATTTCGCGGCCATGTATGAGGAATTAAAGGATCACCGCGTCACTTTTATTTCTATGAATGAACAATTCGACACTTCAACCGCCATCGGCGAAGCTATGTTGAAGATCATTTTAATTTTCGCAGAACTTGAAAGGAACATGACGTCGGAACGTGTCACCGGGATCATGCTTGACCGGGCGGAAAATGGATTGTGGAACGGCGCCCGTATGCCGATCGGCTTCCGCTGGAATGATGAAACGAAATATCCTGAACCAGATCCCGAAGAAGTGAAAATTGTTCAATTTATTTTCGATGAATACGAAAAGACACGTTCGGCCTTGCAAGTGACGCGGTACTTGAATAACAATCACGTGAAATCGAAGCGCGGCGGAATGTGGTCTTCAAAATTAGTCCATGACATAATCAGGAACCCTTTCTATATAGGGACATACCGCTATAATCTCCGGGAATCCGGCCGCGGCCCCTTGAAGCCTGAAAGCGAATGGATCATCAGGGAAAATAATCACCCGGCAATCATTGACAAGGAACAATTTGACCGGTGTAATAGAATCATGGACGAAAACGGAACTTCGCGCGACGTGTCAGAAATACGGGAAACGGTACACACTCACGTTTTCGCCGGAAAAATAATTTGCGCCGTGTGCGGCTCCGGCATGATAGCGACAAAGGATCGGGCCAGGGAAAACGGATTCCGGCCTTCAAATTATCGGTGCGGCCGCCGGGCGAAAATGCTTGATTGTGAGAATAAAAAGATTGTAAGCGATTTATATATCGGCCCTTTTATTTTTAACTATGTTGCTAACCTGGCGCGTGTTCAGAAGGAATTTAAAAACAAAAAGATTGATTCCCTTGAAAAGCTGGAAGCGGCCCTTCTAAAAGGCGATGAATACAACGGCGCCAGATTGACGGAATCAAGCCTTAAAGCGACTTTTTCGGCCCTGGCATATAGCGGACTGGGGAAGGGCGCCTATTTGCCCGATTTAGGGCTTGCAGAAGGCGAAGACGATATTTCTATCGCAGAACGCCGTTCTATCCTGGAAAAAGAACGTGAGAAGTGCCAGAACGCCATTTCAAGGCTTACTGAACTATATCTTTATGATTCCGAAGCCTTGACAAAAGAAGAATTTTCAAAAAAGAAAAAGGAACTTACAAAGAAGATCCGCGATATTGAAGGCCAGATTTCAGAAATCACGGAATCCGGCGACGGCTCCGACCTGGCGGATCTGTCATTCATCAAGAAAGCGTCCGCCTTCCTTGTTGCCCAGCGGATAGTTTCAAAAAAGCACATTGATTATATTCAAATGTGCCTTGACCTGGATAATGAAATATTAAAAGATTTTGTCGATCAGGTTGTCGATCAGATCGTCGCCCTGGACGGCCGCGTCCAGAAGATCCGGTTCGTGAATGGGCTTGAACATGAATTTGTATATTCGGCGCCGGCGGAACTTCCGAAATGCCGCGCGTGTGGTTATACCATCGGGAAAACGGTAAGCTGTCGGATCCGAACAATCAGCTATAAAGGAAAAAACTATCGCCGTGTGAAAGTCGGTGATCCTGGGGATCCATACGAAGGGAAGAAAGTCGCGGCGTGTGCGGCTTGCGGCGTCAGCTTCGGCCGCTTTCATCATGCCGATTGTGAAAAAGAAGTGTGTCCGATATGCGGCGGCCAGCTTGCCACGTGTGAACATCGGAAGAAATAACCAGGGCGGCCAGCCGGCCGCCCGTTTTAATTATTCAGCTTCAAACATATCTTTTAATTCCGTGTCGCGGCGTGTGCATATCGAACACGGAAACGCCGGCGAATTAAAGAATCTTGATCCTATATTTTTACACCCGGCGCAAGCTGTCCCAGCCGCCATTTCCTGAAAGACAATTTTACTAACTGCCTTTGTTGATATTTTGAGAGAATCGGCAAGATCGAATAAGTCGCTGTCGGTTCTTATTTCTCCGCGCCGGTATGCCGCTATTACACTATCTTTTATTGTCATACTGCACACCCCCCATTAAATCGGACTAATATAAAACATTTTCACTACATTGTCATATCGGAAGACATTTTTCATTCCTTTTCTATATTTTTCAGCGTATTCCATAGCGTCTTTTAAATATTTAAAGTACATTGTACATTCTCCATTCTGTTGTATTTTCGTCTGGCACCTTAATCTTCAAGATACTTTTCGATTCCCGGAAGCGTCGGTTCGTTAAATTTGATTATATGCGTAAATGCGGCGTCAATCTGTTTCTTTGTCGGCCGCCGATCTCCCCTAAAATCGAAGAAGACGGAACCACGCGGATCTGGATTCCTGATAATAGCCCAGTTTTCAGAATATAATATGTCAAGTGCCTTGTCGAAATCGCCGGGGTATATGTTGGGATTCTTGCCTTCTCTTTTTGCGATAATGTGGAACGCCTTCGCATGATGACCGGCGAACTTGCAACTGTAATAATTCCCGGAAGGATCAATCAAGCCGTATTCGGAAAGAAAATCATCGGGATCCGTCCTTTTGTTCAATTCGTCTTCGGTCAACTCTTTTTCTTCCGGCTTCGGAATCTGGCGCCGCTTTTCTTCCTGGGCCGCGGCAAATTTTTTGTTCCGGTGAATGATTTCCAGGGCGGCGGCCTGATTCACTCCTTTTTTATCGACAAGCGCTTGAAGGAAGTCCCCAAGCAATAACATCAATTTGTCAGTGTCCTTTACCGGGCCGCCGATCAGTTCAAAAACCAGACGCGGCCGTTCGATTAAATAAAGCCCCTGATCCAGATACGGGCGATCTTCCGCGCTCCAAAAGCCAGGAAGAAGGCGCCGGCCATAAAAATAACTATCCGAAGAATAGGCCCACAACCTTAAATCTTCATACGGCGTTAAATATTTCCCGTATATCTCCCGGATCTCTTTTCTGTCGTCATAGTTCAAATCATCGCTAATCGGTTCAAAATCTGCCGGATCCTGATCGCATGAATACGGATCCAGATATGCCAGCGGCCGGCGCTGAATGTCTTCTTCAATTTTGCGAATGATTTCATTCTTCCGGTATTCTTCGATTTTATCAGTCAGCGGCCGGATTCTGGCGCCATTGTCCACAAGTGACAAACTGTTCACGCCGACAAGTTTCTTCCGCCCTTCCAGGATTTCGACGACAATCTTCTTCTTTTCTTCCAGGGTAATTTGATCCGTCACAAGGCACGAAAGAAGAAGTTCTTCGCACTTTGAATATTCGCGGCCTTCGTCCCAAAACCAAACACGGGCCAGATCACAAACAAATTCGCCTTCTATCTGAAAATTTACGCTCCCCATTGTGCCACCCCGTTTCCTGAACATGAAAAATCGTTCAACATTTCAGCCAGCTTTTCAAGGCAATTCTGGCAAAGAAAATTTGTTGACGATCCAATGTGGATACAATACAAGGTTCCTACACGAAGATCCGCGCCTTCTACAACTGATTTTTTGTTTGCTACTTTGTGGCAAGCG
>Ga0137306_103031_pt1 | contig 10484 bp, 10 predicted proteins | sample Inofroosms_March_FD_97187 | JGI IMG/M metagenome (GOLD analysis project Ga0137306, IMG submission 97187) | Mouse cecal microbial communities from Vienna, Austria - N-Acetylneuraminic and N-Acetylglucosamine D2O microcosms_March | ecosystem: Host-associated > Mammals > Digestive system > Large... | reverse complement strand
GGGATTTTGCCTCTGTGGCTTTCTGGACGCCTGGGGGAAAGGAAGCGCCGTTTCTGTGCGTTGAGCCGTGGAACGGTTCCGCCATCTGTTCGGACGAGGACGATGCATTTGCCCACAAGCATGATGTGCAGCGCCTTGGGCCGGGCGGGAAGAAAGATTATTGCCTGGGCATACGGATTCTGGCCTGAGATCCGGCAGGGCGCAGGGGCGGATAGGGGCCGGGTTCACCGGAATTTCTGTAAGCTGATAGGATAGATTGGGGAGTTTACTGTTTAGAACAATAAGGAGTCGGTTAATTATGAAAAAAGCAATGAATCAATCCAAATTGAATTTGATCTTAAATGGGATCGCCATTACAGCCCTGCTGCTGGTGGTGGTGCTTTTGTTTGTGTTCGGTGAGATAAATGGAAGGCTTATGGACGCCACGGAGGACAGGTTTAACCTGACCTATAATGCCAACCGGTTTATGAACGGTTCCGCTTACCTGACCAATGAGGTGCGGGCTTACGCTTCCACAGGCAACCAGGTACACTATGATAATTACTGGAATGAGATCAATAATTTAAAGAACCGGGACCTGGGCGTGGCGGCTATGCAGGAGATCGGGATCACCTCTGAGGAGCAGGCCATGATCGACGAGATGTCTTCCCTGTCCAACAACCTGGTGCCTCTGGAGGAGGGGGCCATGGAGCAGGTTCAGTCCGGGCAGATGGCGGAGGCTCTTGACTATGTGTACGGGTCTGACTATACCACGGTGACTGAGCACATTACAGGGATCAAGGAGCAGTTTCTGGATGAGCTGGATGTAAGGACCGGACAGGAGGTCAGGGCTTTGAGGATACAGGGGGACATCGTCCGGGGGATCATCTTCGTGGCGCTGATCCTGGTGGGGCTTGTGCAGGTTTATGTGATGCAGGTTACCAAGAAGCGCATCCTGAAACCTGTGATCGCGGTCAGAGACCAGATGGGGGAGATCTCCAGAGGGAATCTTTCCGCAGATTTCCCGCTGGAGCCGGATACTTCTGAGATCGGGATGCTGGTGGAGTCCATCCATGAGACCAAGAGAGAATTGAAGAAATATATTTCCGATATTGATTCCAAGCTGGCCCAGATGGCCCAGGGGAAGATGGATCTGTCCATTGGCAGCGATTACCGGGGCGAGTTCCAGCCGATCCAGAGGGCCATGAGCCAGATACTGGATTCTCTCAACAACGCGCTGTATCAGATCAACCAGACAGCCGGCCAGGTTTCCCAGGAGTCGGAGAAGATGGCCATGGATTCCCAGACCCTGTCCAACGGGGCGGTGCAGCAGGCTTCGGCGGTGCAGCAGCTTTCCGCCAGCATCCAGACTCTTTCGGACCAGGTCAGCAGCACTTCCGTGGACGCGGACAATGCCAGGGAGGCGTCCATGAACGCGGCGGCTCAGCTGGAGGCGTGCAATGAGAAGATGGCAGAACTGACTACGGCGATGAAAGATATTTCGGAAGCTTCTCAGCGGATAAGCGGGATTATCAAGACCATTGAGGATATTTCCTTCCAGACCAACATCCTGGCGCTAAACGCGGCCATCGAGGCGGCAAGGGCCGGAAGTGCGGGCAAGGGATTTGCGGTGGTGGCGGACGAGGTCCAGAGTCTGGCCAACAAAAGCTCCATTGCCGCCCAGGATATTACCAGGCTCATTAAGAATTCCATGAATCTGGTGGAGCACGGCACGGAGCTGTCTGCGGAGAGCACCCAAACCCTTGCGGTGGGAGTTGCAGGCGCCAGGAAATCCACGGAGTTAGTGGAGCGGATCGCCGTGTCTGCCGGGGAGCAGGCGGAGTCTCTGGCCCAGCTGACTATGGGCATGGAGCAGATTTCCGGAGTAGTCCAGACCAACGCGTCCACAGCGGAGAAGTCTGCCACATCGGCTCAGGAGCTGCGGAGCCAGTCCGAAGAGCTGACAGAGTCTGTCCAGAGGTTCAGGCTTCGGAGGTAGGAGCGGTGTCCTTGGCCCTGGACAGGGCTTCCCAGTCTGCTTTGGCGCAGCCGTTTTGGCTGTACCGGGCTTTTTCGTAGAGGGTGTGGAGGGCGGGACGGCTTAGGCCTACAGCCTGCTCCAGCTCTTTTGGGGACGCGGACAGAGCGGGAGTTTGTTTCTTTTTGGAATAGCGGGAAAGGATTTCCCGGCGGTACAGGTGACGGATCTTTCTGTCATAGGACTGCCGGAGTCCTTTCTTCTTTTTTTGCTTTTTTGGGACGGCTTTGGGGGAGCCGGTCAGGGACCAGGTGGGGGTCAGATAGATTTTTTCATCTCCGTCAAAGTGTCTGGGCTTTGTGATCCAGGCCCAGAGGCGGCCAAGGAGGCAGATCAGAGCCAGTATCATCAAAAGTCCAAGGGCAAGGGTTTGCCTCGCCAAAGAGGGCGGACAGATCAGGGGCCTGGACCGGTTCCACTTCCATATGAAGGGCAGGGTATACGGCTTTATCCAGGCTGGTTTTGGCTGCGAACCACCGGGCGATGATCTGCCAAAGAGGGTTAAGGCAGAAGGCGGACAGGGGCAGGGCTCCAAGGGTCAGGGTCAGAAAGATGGTCATGGAAAAGGAATTTACCAGGCTTATCTGTTTTTTTGGGAGATGATCCGTGTCCTTGAAATGGTCCAGGAACCAGTGGGCGGCGTGGAGATTCCAGTGGATGAAATAGGCCGGGGCAATGGCCAGGAAACTGAAGTACCCGGCCTGTTTCAGCGTCTGGGCCAGGGCCTGGTTTTCAGAGCGTTCCAGGGCAATCCCAGCCAGGTAGGCACAGGCGGCGGCAATGCCAAGAAACACGTAGAAGCCGGAACGATTTTTTCCAAACCAAAAGTTAAGAAGCTTGCGAATAGTCATAAGGAACCTCCCATGGGAAAATGGATATGTGGGAAGGGGCTCTAAAAGAGAGCTCCTGTCCGGGACGCATGGGGAGAATCCACTGGCAGCCAGGGCTTTGGCGGCAGAGATGGCCAAATGCCTGGGCCATGGATTCTCTCTGTTTTGGAGAGATAAGGATATAGACCATGGAATGGGCGGCATCAGGGGAGAGTGCTATGTCCTGGAGAAGGTGTTCCATAGAAGAGTGTCCCTTTTCCAAGGGCTGGATCCGGGCCAGAAATTCCATGACAGCCTGGCCGTGGCCGGGCCCTGCGCCGGCTTTAAGGCAGCCGGTCCCGTTGGTTTGGATGGATACAGGGATTCCTTCTTTTAGGAGGCCAAGGCTGTAGGTGGCGCAGAGGCGTATGGCTTCCTCGGTAAGGGATTCGTCTTTCCAGATCTTGTCAGAATCCATGTCCAGGAGAAAGGCGACCTGCCAGGACGCGGTGGGTGTACACACGTTGACTTTCAGCTGATCGGTTTTGGCAGTGGCTTTCCAGTTGATGGAGCGGTAGGAGTCATAGGACTGATACGGGCGCACGGACTGGTTTTCAAAGGGATCGGACAGCAGGGAGCGGCGGGCCAGCATCTGCCCCATAAGGCTGCGAAAGGGCAGGTTTAGCTTTTCCAGGGGGATTTCTCTGGGGTATACATACAGGGCCGCGTCCACAGGCAGGGAGGTTACCAGACGGCCGGAGAAGAACAGGTCATAGCTTACGAGCTGCACCTGGGAAATGGTGTAGTACCCTCGTTTTTTGCAGGTGATCTCCAGGCTGCGGCGGATCTCCTGCCATGGCATACAGGAAAAGATATCGCTCCGGTAGTTGTTGTCTGTTATGCTGGAGTTGCCGGCAGAGGTAAATACCAGATATTTGCCCATCTGGTATTTTACGTGGAGCACAGGAAGGGGCAGGGCTTTGGCGTTGGTGACGGTTTCCTGTAAGATAACCTGTCCTCCTTCTGTGGTTCCGGGGCAGGAAAAGGACAGGGCTGCCCCAAGATTTTTCTTCCAGAGAGTATGGTAAAGGGCGGCCTGGAGCATCCAGAGAAGGAAAGCGCAGGCTGCCATGGTGAATATGGTCATAGGCGTCTCCTCCAGTCTTCTGTGGGAAGAGGGACTGTGTTTAGAAGCTGGTTTATGAGTTCCCGGCCAAGAAAGCGGGCGCCAAAGGCGCGGGCTGTGGTCAGGCGGTGGGCCAGCACAGGGGTTGCCAGGGTTTTGATGTCCTCCGGCACCGCGTAGTCTCTTCCCTGAATCAGGGCGTAGGAGCGGACTGCCCGGTAAAGGCTTAAGCTTCCTCTGGGGCTCGCTCCGTTTTGAATCTGAGGGTGGTTTCTGGTGGCTTGGACCAGGTCTACCAGGTAGTTTTTCAGCAGAGGGTGGACGAAGACCTGGGCGGCGGCCTGGGACAGGGCGGCTATATCTTTCGCGGTACACACGGCCTGAGCCTGTTCCAGAGGACTGTCGGTTTGAAAGCGGTCCAGGATGGCCAGTTCTTCTTCTTTGTCCGGGTATCCCATGGACAGCTGCATAAGAAACCGGTCCAGCTGGGCTTCCGGCAGAGGGTAGGTGCCGGCGGTTTCCACCGGGTTCTGGGTGGCGATGACAAAGAAGGGATGTTTCAGCGGGCAGGTATCCCCGTCAATGGTTACCTGCCTTTCTTCCATGGCTTCTAAAAGGCTGGACTGGGTGCGTGGCGTGGCCCGGTTGATCTCATCTGCCAGAAGAACATGGGTAAACACAGGGCCTTTGCGCAGGACAAAGGCCCCTTCTTTCTGGTTAAAGTAGTTAAGGCCAGTCACGTCCGAGGGAAGCAGATCAGGGGTGAACTGGATTCTGGAGAATGTCAGGTCAAGGCTTTTGGCCAGGGATTTTGCCAGCATGGTCTTTCCGGTGCCGGGTACATCTTCCAGAAGGACATGGCCCTGGGACAGCAGGGCGGTGAGAAGCAGGTCTACGGTATGGCTGTGGCCGATGATGACCTGGGAAATGTTTTGCTTTATGGTCTGTATCAGGGAGGAGGTTTTTTCTTCCATGGGCAGGGCTCCTTTTTGTGGGAATTGGCGGGCGTTTCGCCGCGAGATGAACGGGTAATTACCTATATTTTACCACTGCATCCACGTTTTCACCATACAAAAGTGGGATAAAAGGGGAAGTTTTTATTTATAGAATATTGTCAGTGGCGGGAGATGATGGTATGATAATAATTAAACTTAAATCCTTTAACAGGACTTTGGGAATACGCATTGAGGAGGAGCAGATGTATAGAATAGTGAAAGCAGAGCAGCTGGCGGACAAGATTTATCTCATGGATGTGGAAGCCCCCAGGGTAGCCAGGTCCTGCCAGCCGGGAGAATTTGTGATCGTAAAGGTAGATGAGGCGGGGGAGCGGATTCCCCTGACAGTCTGTGATTATGACAGGGAGAGAGGCGTTGTGACCATTGTATTTCAGATCGTGGGCGCTTCCACCCAGAAGATGGCGGCTTTACAGGCCGGGGACAGTTTTCGGGATTTTGTGGGTCCTTTGGGAAGACCTTCGGAGTTTATCCGGGAGGATCTGGAGGTATTGAAAGGGAAGAAGATGCTGTTTGTGGCAGGGGGTGTTGGCACGGCGCCGGTGTATCCCCAGGTGAAGTGGCTGAGAGCCCACGGCATTGACGCGGACGTGGTGGTTGGAGCCAAGACCAAGGATATGCTGATCCTGGAGGAGCCTATGAGGGCCGTGGCGGGGAATCTCTACATAACCACGGACGACGGGTCCTACGGACAAAAGGGTCTGGTGACGGATGTGGTGAGAGACCTGGTGGAGAACCAGGGCAAAAAGTATGATGCGTGTGTAGCCATTGGGCCCATGATCATGATGAAATTTGTGTGCCTTCTGACAAAGGAGCTGAATATTCCTACCATTGTCAGCATGAATCCTATTATGGTGGACGGCACGGGGATGTGCGGGGCCTGCCGTCTGACAGTCGGAGATGAGGTGAGGTTTGCCTGCGTGGACGGGCCGGAGTTTGACGGGCATCTGGTGAATTTTGACGAGGCCATGAAGCGGCAGCAGATGTACCGGACCCAGGAGGGACGGGCGATGCTGAAACTGAAGGAGGGGGATACCCACCATGGCGGATGCGGATTTTGCGGGGACGGACAGGGCTGAGAGCCGGGATGTAAGCCGGATTTTCGGTAAACACCAGGGGAGTGGCAGCGGTTGTGTCAGGATTTACAGTGGTTACAGAGGATATCTGAACATTTACAGGACAGAATGTGTGAGCGCTTTCGGAAAGCTGTCCGCCCAAACAGGGGCGCGGGAAAGTTTGGGAGTGCTTTGACGCGGAATGGAGGAAATTATGGATGTGCTGAAAAAGGTTCCGGTCCGGGAGCAGGACCCTAAAGTGAGAGCCGCTAATTTTGAGGAAGTTTGTCTTGGATATAATAGGGAGGAGGCTATGGAGGAGGCCTCCAGGTGTTTGAACTGTAAGAATGCCAAGTGTGTGAAGGGCTGCCCGGTGGCCATTGATATTCCGGGATTTGTGCAGCAGGTGAAGGAGGGAGCGTTTGAGGAGGCGGCAAAGGTTATCGCCAAGTCCTCCGCCCTTCCGGCTGTGTGCGGCAGGGTGTGTCCTCAGGAAAGCCAGTGCGAGGGCCAGTGTATCCGGGGAATCAAGGGGGAGCCGGTGTCCATCGGGAAGCTGGAACGGTTTGTGGCCGACTGGTCCAGGGAGAATGGCTTTGTGCCGGAAAAGCCGGACCACACCAACGGAAAGAGGGTGGCTGTTATTGGGTCCGGCCCTGCCGGGCTTACCTGCGCCGGGGATCTGGCCAAGTTAGGGTATGAGGTGACCATTTTCGAGGCGCTTCATGAGCCTGGCGGCGTGTTGCTCTACGGGATTCCAGAGTTTCGTCTTCCAAAGGAGGGCGTGGTGATGCCGGAGATTGAGAATGTGAAGAAACTGGGTGTGAAGATCGAGACCAATGTGATCATCGGCAAGTCAGTGACCATTGATGAGCTTTTGGAGGAAGAGGGATTTGAGGCGGTGTTTATCGGATCGGGCGCGGGACTTCCCATGTTTATGGGGATTCCCGGGGAGAATGCCAACGGTGTGTTTTCGGCCAATGAGTATCTGACCAGAAGCAATCTGATGAAGGCCTTTCGGGACGACCATGACACACCGATCGCGGCGGGGAAGAAAGTGGCGGTGGTAGGCGGAGGCAATGTGGCCATGGACGCCGCCAGGACGGCCCTGCGGCTGGGGGCTGACGTTCATATCGTGTACCGGAGAAGCGAGGCGGAGCTTCCGGCCCGGGTGGAGGAAGTTCACCACGCGAAAGAGGAAGGGATCATCTTTGACCTTCTGACCAACCCTACAGAGATTTTGGTGGATGACAATGGCTGGGTCAAGGGGATGCGGTGCATCCGCATGGAACTTGGGGAGCCGGATGCTTCCGGCAGAAGAAGGCCCGTGCCTGTGGAAGGGTCGGAGTTTGTCATTGACGTGGACACGGTTATTATGTCCCTGGGGACTTCACCGAATCCTCTGATCTCCAGCACCACCAAAGGGCTGGAGGTGAACAAAAGGAAGTGTATCGTGGCAGAGGAGACCAGCGGCAAGACCAGCAAAGAGGGAGTTTACGCCGGAGGCGACGCGGTGATCGGAGCTGCCACGGTGATCCTTGCCATGGAGGCAGGACGGGCGGGAGCCAGGGGGATTGATGAGTTTTTGAGAAAAACCACATAAGGAGCGTGATTGCCATGAAAAAATATAAGCGGATTTTTACGATCGTCATAGATTCCTTAGGGGTGGGAGCTATGCCTGACGCGGCGGAGTACGACGATGTGGGGACAGACACCCTGGGACATATTGACGACTGTATGGATCCGTTTGTGATCCCTAATCTGGCCCGCATGGGGCTTGCCAACCTTCATCCGTTAAAGCATGTGAAGGCTGTGGATAAGCCTCTGGGGTATTTCGGGCGGCTTTTGGAGGCCAGCACAGGGAAGGATACCATGACCGGACACTGGGAGATGATGGGGCTTCACATTACAAAGCCGTTTCAGACGTTTACAGAGACCGGATTTCCAAAGGAACTTCTGGATGAGCTGTCAGCCAGGACAGGCCATAAGATCGTGGGTAATAAGTCTGCCAGCGGTACGGAGATTCTGGACGAGCTGGGAGAGCATGAGATTGCCACAGGGGATATGATCGTGTACACTTCCGCGGATTCTGTGCTGCAGATCTGCGGCAATGAGGAGACCTTTGGCCTTGAGGAGCTGTACCGGTGCTGTGAGATCGCCAGGGAGCTGACGTTGAAGGATGAGTGGAAGGTAGGGCGGGTGATCGCCAGGCCCTATGTGGGAAAGAAAAAGGGCCAGTTTAAGCGGACCAGCAACCGTCACGATTATGCCCTGAAGCCTTACGGCAGGACGGCTATGGACGCTTTGAAGGCGGCTGGGTATGATGTTATCAGCGTAGGAAAGATTCGGGATATTTTTGACGGCCAGGGGATTACCGAGAGTTATAAGTCTAAAAGCAGCGTTCACGGTATGGAGCAGACCATTGAGCTGGCGGATAAGGAGTTTACCGGGCAGTGCTTTGTGAATCTGGTGGATTTTGACGCGCTGTGGGGCCATCGGAGAAACCCTGTAGGGTATGGACAGGAGCTGGAGCGGTTTGACGAGAAATTGGGAGATCTCCTTGGGAAGCTTAAGGAGGATGACCTGCTCATCATCACGGCTGACCACGGCAATGACCCTACCTACAAGGGGACGGACCACACCAGGGAGAAGGTGCCGTTTTTGGCCTGGTCGCCTTCCATGAAAGGGGGAGGAGCCCTGCCGGATGGGGATACGTTCGCGGTGATCGGAGCGACCATCGCCGACAATTTTATGGTGGATATGCCAGAGGGAACCATCGGAACATCGATTTTGGAGAAAATTGGATAATGGGCCGTTTATGGACGTCAAAAAAGCCGCCTGCGGGATACGCAGGCGGCTTTTCTGATGCGCTTTAGTGTGGTAGTGAGGTAGTTAAGCGGTGGAAAAACAGATTAGAAGGATGAGAGGAGATAGGATGAAGGATTTTGGGCAGTTAAAAAGTATTTTTTGGATTTTGGTGGGCAATACCATGTACGCGCTGGCAATTACGATCTTTATCTTGCCCAACGGGTTGATCACAGGGGGGACCACAGGGCTGGCGCTGTTCTTTTATCACCAGTTCGGGGTGCCGCTCCAGGGGTTTGTGACAGTGTTTAATGTGGCGATGTTTGTTCTGGGGGCTGCGGTGCTGGGGAAGAAGTTTGCGCTGACTACGGTGATCAGCACATTTTACTATCCGTTTATTTTGTCTGTGTTTCAGAGTCTTACCGCTTTGGGAAAGGTGACAGAGGATAATCTTCTGGCAGTGATCTTTTCCGGGCTTTTGATCGGCGCGGGAATCGGGGTGGTGATCCGGGCCGGAGCTTCCACAGGAGGCATGGATATCCCGCCGCTGGTGCTGAACAAGAAGATGGGTCTGCCGGTGTCCATGACCATGAATGGGATGGATACGGCGATCCTTCTTTTGCAGATCGTGTTTACGGACAAGGAGATGGTGCTCTACGGGATCCTTCTGGTGTTGGTGTACACGTCTGTGCTGAACAGGGTGCTGCTTTTAGGACAGGCCAAAATGCAGGTGAAGATCGTGACAGAGCGCTATGAGGAGATCAACCAGGCCATTGCCAGGGATTTGGACCGAGGAGTGACGCTGTTTCGGTCAAGGACCGGGCATTTGAAGCGGGATGGTTATGTGGTCATGTCTGTGGTCAATAACCGGGAGCTGGTGCAGTTAAACCAGTTGATACAGAAGATTGATCCCCAGGCGTTTATTGTGATCCATCAGGTGAATGAGGTGAGGGGGAGAGGGTTTACGCTGAAAAAGGAGTATGATTAGGCGGGTGACAGATAAAAAGCAGCGAGCTTACTTTTCTTGGGGGAAGAGTAGGCTCGCTGCTTTTTGTCAAAGTTCAAACATGTATCGGCTTCCTACATAATACTGTCTTCCAATGCACAGAGGATGACTGTTCTGGTCAATGAAGTAGCAATTCATGAACAGAAGGGGCTCGCCGGTGGGAATGCCAAGTTTTTGGGCCTGTTCCGGGGAAGCTTTGGCGATTTCCAGGGTGCGGCGGGAGGTGTCTTTGACCGTTCGGCCGTTTATTTGCTTCATGACCTGAAAGATGGAGCGGTTGTTTAGGTCTTCTGTCATCAGCCCACGGAAGGTCGGGTAGGGAAAAAACATATTTTCCAGGAAAATAGGCAGGTTGTCAGCTGTCCGCAGGCGCTCCACATAGATCAGGAGGGCGTCGGCCTCCAGGCCAAAAAATTCCTGTTCTTCCTGGCGGATGGGGACGATCTGACGGCTGAGAAGATGGGCTCCTGCTTCCATGCCATAGCTTTGGCACAGGGTGGAGAAGCTTTCTAAGCGGTTGCCGTCAGTGATCTTGCGGTGGATGCGGGGAGTGCTGACAAAGGTGCCAAGTCCCTGGCGTTTGATGAGATACCCTTCGCCGCACAGTTCTTCAATAGCCCGGCGCACGGTGATGCGGCTGACGGAATATTGGG
>Ga0137306_103982_pt1 | contig 10495 bp, 9 predicted proteins | sample Inofroosms_March_FD_97187 | JGI IMG/M metagenome (GOLD analysis project Ga0137306, IMG submission 97187) | Mouse cecal microbial communities from Vienna, Austria - N-Acetylneuraminic and N-Acetylglucosamine D2O microcosms_March | ecosystem: Host-associated > Mammals > Digestive system > Large... | reverse complement strand
AGATTCTTTCTGCAGTTGTAAAATAGGCTTTATTCTGTCATATACTTGCTGAAAACCTTCATCCAACTGGTTGAGCTGATCTACCAGATTGCTCTTTTCCTCCATATTTTCCTCAAGTCTGTCTGGATCAGAACTCTCGTCCGTAAACAAGAAACTCTGTTCTTTATTTTTCTCAATAATCCGATCCAATAAATTTTTCTTCTTCTCCAAGCTCTGAATCAAAACTGCAATATATTCTCTGTCTTGCATATTCTCCTCCTAATCGAGCGGGGAAGATTTTCTTCCCCCTACTCGCTGCGCGCAAGGCGCATACCGCATAAACAGTAATTCTTTATGCGCCCCTGTGCATAAAAAGGACAAATGCAATGCATTATTGCATTCGTCCTCTGGAATTGCATCTATTTTGCTCTCCGCATAACTTCCTTCCAGGTATCACGCATTGTACGGAGATGTTTAAGCACCTCCTCCAAGATTTCTTTATCTTTTTTAATGTTGGCCTCCACCAGCCTATCATAGATATATTTATAGACATTCTCGAAATCTTCTGCCACTGGATACTTATGATTCAGGGTTGCCCGGAATTCTTCTATAATGTTTTCCACCTTTACAATGTTCTCATGCGCCTTCTGGATATTCCCTTGCTCTATAGCTGCCACAGCAATATTACAGAATTTAATCGCACCTTCATACAACATTAAAGTCAATTCTCCCGGAGATGCCGTCATTATTTTATTTTGGTTGTAAGCTGCATAACCCTGGTTTGTAATCATTGCTTATTTCCTCCTTGAAATAAATTCCGCAGCTACCCGCAAAAACCGGATAGCTGCTGTATATGCTTATCAGGAACCTAATAAGCCACCTAATGCACTAGTACTGTTCTGCAACGTAGAGAGCGCTTTCTCCATTGCAGCAAACTTGTTGTAATAATACTCTTCCATTTGAGTGACCTTATCTTCCCATTTCTTAATCGTTTTAGTATATTCATCATAGTCTCTCTGCATCTTCTTGTCATTGTAGATACTGAACTTACTATTCATAGTAGTACTCTGCATCTTCTTATCCAATTTGGTGTAGAGATCATCACTTAGCTTCTGGAAAAATTCCTGTACCATTTCTGGATTACTCTGAATGGCTGCCATCAACGCATTGTTGCCGCCATTATTTCCGGCAGAAACCTCATCCTCGCTGTCGCCATCAATATGATAGCAATACCCCTCATTCTCAGCAGAAGCCAGATATCCCTGGGTCTTAATGCCAAAACTTGCCAGACTATACTTTTTGCCATCACTCAAGGTAATGCCTTGGGACATGCTAGAAGTCATCAGATTCATGACAGAAGATAAACTATCATCGCGGCGAAGTATAGATTTCTTAATCTTTTCCTCCCATTTCTCAATCTCCTTATCGGTCATTGCATCTTTTTCTTCATCTGTCAGAGGCTCATACCCCTTTGCTGTACCTGCATTGTAAAGCTCATCCATTTCTTTGATTAAAGCATTATACTCTTTAAAGAAATCTTTGATACTGTCATAAATCCCCTGTACATTAACCTGGGTGTTGACTGTAATACTTTCACCTGGCTTTGTCTCCTGAAGCGCTGTAATTGTCATACCGTTTACTGTGATATCGTTACTGTCAGACTCATATGTCACACCATTCAATGTAATCTGCGCCTTTGTACCATCAATCCGCTTCGCATCACTGTAATCTGTATCCGTCATTACATCCTTGATGGATTGGAGTTTACCCATCAAAACCTTTGCCCGCTGAGCTGGTGTGGTAGGTGCATCAGGATCATTGGGAGCCGCCCCTGTCAGCAGCGCGTTATCCTGAATAAATGCCTGTTTATCTGCAATTTCCTGTGCATTGGCCTTCATATCATTAGAAACCGCCTGAATATCCGCTGAATTCTGATCTACCCATGCCTGCATCGCAGTAGTTCCAGCCTTGTAGGCGTCGATCACATCCTGTGCAGTCTGTGCATTGCTGGGAGGATTTACAGCAATATCCTGATATTCAGCCACTGCCTTGGCGCTAGCTCTAAGCTGTGTAATATCCCCGTCACTAAAGCCTGCTTTATTTTTTAACTGCTCAAAATAAACATCTTCACCATCCGCCTTAAGCTGCTCATCTGTTTTATAGAGCATACGCTCCATATCATCCTGTTCCGCATCTGACAGTCCTCTTGGATTGGGATTACCGTCTTCATCAACTTTGTACTTAAGCGAATCTCTCAGGCCAATATATGTTACAGCAAAATTACGGTCAGCCTGAAGATTAGAAATTTGAGTCTTATAGTCAGCATTCTTCTCTTCCAGGGAAGCAATACTGCCTGCCACGGTATTGTCTCCCTGATATGCCTCAATCTTGCTTAAAATATCTGCAAAATTTGCCTCAATCTCGGCGTCTGTCATCTGCGTGCCATCCGGCTTCTTGGTATAAGCCATCCATTGTTCATATGCTTTATCATTTGCAGCAGATTGAACATAAACTCCCATGCTCTTTAAAGCCTGAAGACCATTTTGATCCACTGCGGTCAAACCAAAATCATTGTCCTCGCCGCTCTTCTTTGCGGAAATATACATTCTGCCATTTGCCTGATCAAAACTGGCAGATACTCCAGCATCCTGCAGTTTTGCAGTGAAATCTGCCACTGTCATATCTGAGCTGATCTCAATATTGGTAGTGGAGCCATTGACTGCCAAAGCGATTGTTCCCTTACTGTTTGCACTCATTCCAAGCTCTTCCAATGTTGTTGCATTTGTCGTACCTTTGGCGAGCTGTGCACCGGTGAGATAACCTGTGGTCGCCACATGGTTAATCTCCAAGTTCTGTACTCCGTTCAAAGCTCCATTGCTTGCCATTACAGTTGCTTTGGTCGGATCAGAAACCGTCGTTGTTTTCTTATTATAATAAGAACTTAATTTCATATTGCCCAGTTTCTTATACAGGCTATTAACTTTCTTATTTAAATCCTTCCAGGCATCCATCTTCCATTCCAGTTTTGTCTGTGCCTTTACATGTTTATCTTTTTTAGTACTGTATGCAGCCACCAATTCCTGCACAATTGAATCGGTATCCAATCCAGATACCAAACCGGATACTCTTATTGCCATAATAATCCCTCCTATAGCTTCTCATCCACTAACAATCCTGCCAGTTCCCACACCTTTGCGATCATATCCAGAGTCTTCTCTGGCGGATATTCCTTAAGCACTTCCTTTGTCTCCTTATCCACAATCTTGATTGTCACTCGATTGGTGGAATCATGTACGCCAAAGACAGCCTCTGAATTTATCACTTTCTTGTTAATTTCCTCAACCGCGCGCTTTACCCCTTCATTGGGGATCTTTCGCTCTGCCGACTCCTTGTTTTCATTTTCTAGTAATTCTGGAGCTTTTACATATTCTCTGCCGACCGCTTTGTCCTGAACCTTATGGCCGCTCTCACTCTCCGCAGCCATCTCATTCACTTTCTTATCTAGTTTCTTCTCTGCTGTATCAATCGCCTTCTCTGCTGACTTTTCAGGTTTCACTGTCACAGATACTTCTGGTTTTACAGCTTTCTCTACTTTTACTACAGGCTTGGGGCTACTTCCCTGATATGCCGCTATACCTGCAGACTTCAATGCTTCCATTGCCATCAAAATCACCTCCGTGTGATAATTCCAACAGATGGATTGGCAATGCCACCTGTCATATTCTTCTTAAATATCCTTATCTTGTAGTAAATATCGGTTTTTTTTTACAAAAATTTACGCTCTACAAAATATTTTTCAAGACATTCACATTTTCCAGGTTAACCGCTGCCTGATTCTCTTTCTGGATCTGGATATACACCTCTTTGCGATAAATAGGAACCTCCTTGGGTGCGGTAATTCCAATCTTAACTTGGTCCCCCCGCAGCTCCAGGATACTGATTTCTATATCATTATCCACAATGATGGATTCGCCCTTTTTTCTGGTTAATGCCAGCATCCTATTCACCCGCCTTTTCTTTCTTTGCCTGTAAAATCTCGTAAATGGGGAATTTAACTGGATAATCATCTTCTACAATGACCTGTACAGCTTTGCGCTCCTTGACATTAATCACAATGGGCGCTTTCAAATTCACACTAAGCTTTTTCACATCTGCTGTCGCTGTAACTGTCACCAATACATAAGTGCTATCTTCCGCTAAAGTACCCAGATGCTTCAAAAGCTGTTCCTCTACCTTAGGATTATAATCCTCCTTCACTAAAAGGGGATCTAGTACTGGAAGTGCAAACGCTGGTTCCTCAATAGACTGCAGCCAGGAAATATTCTTGCGTCTGCCGTCCTCTCCTTCATCATAGACCAGGGTAAATCTCTGACAATGAGGAAAACCAATAATCCCCTTCTCAAAGAATATCATTTTCTCTTCTTCAATTTCAATCTCACCAAATAACTTTGTATTTAACTGCATATGCCTCTCCGTTCTCTATCTCATTGGAAATCAAATAATCTGCTTCTTCATTTTACAGATAATTCAACAGCGTCTGCCCATTTGCTTTTGAGGTTGCCTGCAACGATGCCTGATATGCCGTATATGCAGCCGTATATTCAATAATAATATCCGACAGCTCTTTATCTTCATTTCTGGTTTTCAACTGTTCAAACGTCGACTGCTGTTCAGATACTCTAGTCTCTGTCAATAATAGACGGTCTTCTCTGCTTCCCAAATCTGTTTTGGCAAGTGTGATATTATTTTTATACTTCTGGAATTTATTGACGCCATTGGAGTAAAGCTTCTGCATATTAGTATCTGCATACACAGCTTCCTTCTCGGCGGCCTCCAGCCACTCCTTCAGCCCTGCCTGGGATGCTGGGTCAGCATACTGCGCCTGCTTTTGCATCTCTTTGATTTTATCAACTTTATCATGTGCAGCAATTGCCGCCTGAACTGCATTTGTCAATTCATCCACATCCCTGCCGATGGAGGAATTAAACACATCACTTGCCTGGGTATTTACCGTCAAACTCTGATTAAAAGCCACTGTATATTTGATCTCTTGATTCTGTTTTGTATATTTTATGGTATTGTCAGGATCTGTGATATCTTCACAGTCAAAATAATGCTCTGGACGGAGTTCTCCCTCGCTAAAGCCCTTCTTTGTGTAGGTAACGCTGAGTTGCGTCTTCTGGCTGCCAAAGGTATTGGCAACATCCTTGCCCAAAATCAGTTCCCCGGTTTCCTTAAGAAAAATAACCTGCTTATCTCCCACATAAAAATCATCTGCCGCCCATTCATCATAGGACATATCTGTTGTGATATTTACCAGATCATCACCAATTTCCATATCCTCCAGATTCTGCCAGCGTCCTCTGGCCTCATCATAAAATTTTATGTCTTTGGCTGTCAGCTCCTCCATATTCTCATAAGAAAGGCGAATGCGATGATTGGAGTATTCCTTAGGCATATCAGTAAGATCTACGCCGGCCAGCACATCTGCAGATGTGTTTGGCACTGTCACCTGATTATTATAATAACGCATCTCATCTATGTTCTGATAGGAAACCTTTTCTGTAATTTTATAAGTAGTATCTGCCTGATCTTCGGAAAATGTCAAGGGCTTATTGGTTTTATATCCTGTAAATACATACCTGCCGATACAATCTGCATTTCCTTCCCGATATACCTGATCACGCAGGGACTGAAGATTTTTTAAAATGGCGGCTCTGTCTTCCTGATTAAGCGGATCATTGCTGCCAGCCACACATTCTTTATAGACATCATCCATGATCCTTTCCATATTGATCAGAGCACCTTCCGTCACTTCAAGCCAGGATTTTGCATCCTGAATATTTCGCTCTACATATTGATCTAACTCAAATAAATTACTTCTCAGGCGCAGCGCACGAATTGCAATTACTGGATCTTCGGAAGGCCTGGAAATCTTCTTCTGACTAGTCATCTGGTTATTCAGCTTATCTACATTGACTTTGTTGCTGTTCATATTTGTCATGCTGTTTTTGCTGATCATGCTATTGGTAACTCTCATTTACAAACCTCCTTATACACCGGTCTCCAAAATCAATCGATTATAGATTTCAGACATTGTTTGAATCATTCTGGACGCCAAATTATAAGCATTCTGGAATTTTACGATATCAAGTCCCTCCTCATCCTCATCTACGGCCGAGATAGACATCCTCTTTTGTTCAATCGTATTCGAAATATTGCTGTAATTTTTCAAAAATGTTTCTGCCTTCTGCGTATCTACCGAATTATCAGTAATCAGACACTTCAAAAATGAATCTGCACCGCCGCCGCGGAACATCTTTATCTCTGTTTTGAGCTTTTGCATCTGCTCCACTAAATTCTGGTTAGCCACTCCATCTGGCAAATCCTTACCTGTCAATGTCACCATGCGGTTAGGATCTTTGAGTTCATCGGCAACTTTAATGTTAGCCGCTGTCAATTTATAGTAATCATTCTTAAAGGTGCTCATATTTCCTGTAGCATCATAATCGGCAAAATTATATTCACTGCCGTCCGCCTTATTTCCGGCCACAAAGAACGCGCCTCCGGCAACTCCGTTTAAGTCTACACCAGACTGCTGAATCTGATTGAGCTGCTTTGCAAATTCCCGCAAAAACTCATTGGCCTGCGCCTGATAATAAGGTATTCCCATCGCATCAATATCTTCCCCAATATTAGCTTTACGATTATTCAGAGACTCACGTTCCTCTACGGAAAGCGTATATTTTAACTGGAACTGATAGGTCTTAGTCTCAGCGTCATAGGTAAACCCTGAATAACGATAATCCTTGTTGTTGAGCGTGATGATTCCGTCATCTGGCATATTCATTTTATTGATATCTGTAATACTGGGATTCATAATTGTGACAATATCTCCATCTGCTCCCGGCACGATAGATTTTACTGTACCACTAAAAGCTTGATTATTGTTGCCATCACGTGTGTCAAACAATCCTTTCAGTCTGCCTGTACAGTTCTTTCCAGAGGCATTGAATGGAATATTATCCTTAGTCCAATAGATATCATACAATCCTTCCGCATCTGACTGATTCACTTTTTTATCTCTTGCCACGTAAGTCAAGGTGTTGTACTCAAAAGAATCTACCAGCGTCTGACCATTGATTTTTAATAGATAATTCGTTCCTCCAGTATAGATCTCTGGATGGTTAGTATTGGTTACTTTGGTCTCTCTTACTTCCACATCCACCAAATCAGACAATTCATCCACCAATAGCGCTCTCTGGTCGCGCAATTCATTGGCGTTACTTCCCTGCAGCTCAATGACATTGATTTGTTTATTTAACAGCGCAATTTTCTGCGCAATCCCGTTAATCTGATCAACCTGTGTAGCGATCTCCTGATTACAGTCCTCCTGCATCTTCAGAAAACCTGTGTACATACTCTGGAAAAAGTTGGCAAAACTCTCAGACTTGCTGATAAATGACTTTCTGGCATCTAACTCTTCTGGTGTTTCCCTTAATGTATCTAAGGCTCCAAACATTTCATCCAGAATAGTGGTAAAGCCTTTCTGGTTGTCGTCATTGAGAAGGTATTCCTCAATCTGCTGCATATAATACAACTTGCTGTCATACATTCCCGTCTTCGCGTTATTCTCCCAATATTTTACATCATAATAAAAATCTCTTTTTTGAATGATTTCTGTGGTGACAACACCGCTTCCCACAGTACCATAACGCTGATTTGTACGCAGCGCCTCAGCCGCTATGCGGACTGCTTCCTGTCTGCTGTAACCCTTTGTATTTACATTTGAAATATTATTTGCAGTTGTATTCAGCGCTGCCTGAAACGTATTCAGCGCTGAACCTGCAATTGTAAGCCCAAAAAATGTTGATGGCATATCTTACCTCCTGAACTCTCCTAATTATAATCTGGTAACGAGATGCTCTAACATCTCCGAAATTACATTGATAAAACGGCTGGACGCATTGTATGCACTCTGATATTTGATCATATTCTGTAATTCTTCATCTGAAGAAACACCAAATACCATTTGTCTATTATTCTCAATACTGGCAACCTCTCCGCTGAGACTCTCCGAAAGTCCTTCGTACACATTCCCTGTTACTGCCACATCCTCAATCAATCTTCCGTAGTATTCCTTAAAGGTACAAAGATCTGTATTACTGGGATTGATTGTCTGAGTCTTCTTTTCCCACAGTTCTACCAATTGCTGTGCCATATCCAATGCTGGCTCTCCGTCCTTACGCAGATGTGGTATTCCACTCTCTCCCTGCAGAAGTTCTGGATTTACTACCGTTCCCTGATAACCATACATTTTTGCAGTATCATAAGGATCTTCTTCATTATATACATAATAAACGCTTCCATCATTCGCCACAACTTCTGTGTAACGATCGCATCCTCTGCGAGAAAACAACTCTTTGCCCGGCTTCTGGCCATCTGCGCCGAGACACCCGTTCTCTTCATCCCAAACCTTGACATTATTATAGACTGTTCCATCCATTCCCACAAAACTCTTGGTAGTGGTTGGACTGAAAATATCATTGATTGCTGTGATAATCTCATGTGTCAATTGATCAAGTTCTGCTTGGGAATTCATAATGACCGACATTGCCACGCCATCCTCATATTCCTGTTGGCTTTTTCCTGTAATATCCCGATAATCTGCCGGCCTATCGCCTCTTGATAGAATCAGACCCTTCAACTCTCCAATATCTGTATTCAATGTTGGTGAAATATCTCCGCTCTTGAAATCAAACATATAAGTATACTGTTCTCTACCCATATCTGAGAGCTGCGGCCAAATCGGTGTCACAAATCCCGTTACTGGATCGGTTATTCCCTTTATTTCGTATACGTGAATCTCATCCACAAATTCCACATTCTCAATTTTTACTCTTACTGTTCCATCCGCCCGTTCCTTATAATCAACCTTAGCCAGGGCAGACAGTTCATCCAAGGCATTGTCCCGCTCGTCACGCAGTGTCATTGCCGTCTCAATGCCGCCGCATTCAATCTTTAAGATCTGCTGGTTTAATTCCTGGATTGTATGACCAAGTTCATTGATCCTGTCAATCGCATTATTTACTTTATAATTCAGTTCTCTCTGATAAGATTTAAAATTTTCCTGAATTGCCTGTGTACGCTCCAAAAACAGAGTTGCCTTCTGAACCACTAAGGTTTGATAATCTTCCTGATCTGGTCCTTTTGCGAACTCTGCAAAAGACTGCCAAAATTCTTCCAGCGCTGTCTGAAACTGCTGTCCATCCAATTCCTGAAACATGGATTGCGCTTCTCTTGTTGCCTCCGCACAAGATTCATAAAAAGACTGCCTGCCATTTTCCAAACGATAACGCTGATCCAAAAAACGATTTCTGGTATGCACTACATCCGCAATCGTCACGCCCAAACCTGCCTGCTGTTTGCTGATTGCAGCATTTCCAAATGTCACATAATCTCGGTCAGCAAACATTACTTGCTGTCTCACGTAACCCTTAGTATCTAAGTTGGCCAGATTATTTGCCGTTGTATTTAAAGCATTTTGACTATTCTGTAAACCGGATGCCCCAATATACAGACTTCCCATTCCATTTGCCATTCTGTTCTCCTTTACTATTCGGCGATCGAGTAGGGAAGATTTTCTTCCCTATACTCGCCGCGCAGGGTATCTCGTACCTAATACCCATTCCCACGGTTCAAAAGTCCTATACTCGTCGCGCGCAGGACACATACTGTGTAAACAGTAAATTTCCTAACGCGCCCCCATGCATTCAAAATTATTCCAGCGCGCGCTGGAATCGCCATTATCACTATATATCACTCTTTACTGCTTAGCATCAAACCCACTGCTGCCTAATAACTCTCCAGTATTATTGGCCTGCCGGTCATAATTCGCTGTTGTCGGTGCCTGACGCATACTGCGGAACAATGTCAAGTCAAACTCAGCCATCTCCATTGCCTGCTTGAGCAATACCTCATTCTGGCCATTGATATCCGCCATCTCATTCAAGGTACATCTCAATCTCTCTTTTAAATCCTCCAGCTTACGCTGCTCTTCTGGCTGTTTATTTAAAAATGCTATCATATTAGTAATGGTCAAATCCTTGGGATCCTTACTAAGTACGATAGCCATATCATTGATTACTTCCTGCCTCTTATTTTCAAGGTTCCGAATCGTGCTTGCGATCTCCTGTTCCCTGCCGGTAATATCCTCCAGACCTGAAATATCAGCGTCAATGATAATCTGCCGCTTCTTCTGGGACAGCATCTCCAGACGCTGATATTCTGTGTTTTCCTGCTCCAGTACGGTCAGAAGGTTCTCCATTAAGCTTGCCATGCATTGATTCCTCTCTCACGAATCCTCATCTACTGATACTGGTTGTATTTTGCAATTAATTTGGATGCAAAGTCATCGGCAGATACCTGATACTCTCCGGACGCAATCCTGGACTTCAGCTCTGCCACCTTATCCATACGGACATCGGATGCCTGGGCAACTGCCTGCTTGGCAACC
>Ga0137306_103981_pt1 | contig 10496 bp, 8 predicted proteins | sample Inofroosms_March_FD_97187 | JGI IMG/M metagenome (GOLD analysis project Ga0137306, IMG submission 97187) | Mouse cecal microbial communities from Vienna, Austria - N-Acetylneuraminic and N-Acetylglucosamine D2O microcosms_March | ecosystem: Host-associated > Mammals > Digestive system > Large... | reverse complement strand
AATTGAGGAATATCTTGAAACAATAACAATCCAGCAATATAAATCGGATATAGGATTTCGGACATTAGTCGAAAGCGTGAATGAAAACATGTATATTATTCCAAAATATCAGAGAAAATATCGTTGGAGTAAAGAACAGGTTGTCGGCCTTGTTGAATCTTTGTTGAGAGGGTTTCCGATTCCGCCGATTTATACGTGCCGAAATAAAGATAATCAATTGGAAATATTAGATGGACAGCAAAGGGTAATGAGTTTGTTTTTTTATTATATCGGCTTTTTTTTGAATAAACGGAAAGAAAGCGCAATTGATTTTTCAAATCTGGAAATTAAAGACTGCTCGTTTGCAGAAGCATTGCAAAAACAGTTTCCATTAGAAGAACTTCGCGTTAATTTGGCTGTGGCGGGAGGAAAGAAAGTAAACGTAGATTATGCTTCCTTGCCTGTGGAAATTAAACGGAGGGTTGATTATACGCCAATTACGGTAATAGAAATAAAGATCGGAAAAGAGGAAAAAAGAGATGAAGTTTTGCAGGTGATTTTTGCTAATTTAAACAAAAATGGCGCTCTTCTTTCTAAGCAGGAACAAAGAAACGGCATTTTCATGTGTGAATTTTATGATATGCTGCGTGAGTTTAATAAAAATAATATTAAGTGGAGAAAAATATGGGGCAGGGAGGACGCAAGAGATAAAGATTTAGAAACGCTTTTACGTTTTTGCGCTTTAAAAAAATATGTAGATTGCAAGAGGGTTATTAATAAAAATAAAGTGGATTTTGAAATAGAGGGATATTATGAGTCATATGCGGAAATGTTAGATTCTTTTTCTAAGGAAGCAATGGGTTTTAAAAAGAGCGATATAGAAGTATATAGAAAAAGTCTTGAAAAATTTGTTGATTTGTTTGAGGTCAATACTGTTTTAAAAACAAAGGTGGCATTGATGGAAGGTTTTTATGTTATATATGAAAAAATCGGAATAAAGAAAAAAATCACAAAGCTCTTGTTGGATCATGTGCAGGATGCAAATGGATATAAAAATAACAGCGGACAGAGAACCGTAAATATAAGAAAAATGAATGGGAGATGGAATGCCGTATATGAAGTTTGGAATGGAACCGCTGAATGATATCAGTGAGAATATTTTAAAGGGAAATTTAAGATATGCCGATACGATTATAGTAGGTGATAATTCAAGTGGAAAATCATTACTTTTAAGATTATTGTTAGACAAAATGGGTGAAATAGATGAAGTCTATTTTATCGATGCGGTTAATAGAGGGTTTGACGTATCAAAAGTCATAGAGGAAAATCAAAAACTTAGTTATAACAAAGCAATAGTAAAGACTAGAATTCAGGAAAATTATTTTAATTTAGAAGATTCTTTTAATTGTTATGGTACGCTGACAGAACGCATAGAACAAATATATTATTTATTTGAGGATGAATTACAAGAGCTATTTTGTGAGTTGACAGGCGAACGGTTTAAAATCGCTGGTAATGGTATTTTAGGAGAGGTTGATTTTGAAAATGGACGAGGTACATTGTCGAGCGGTTATCAGGCGATTGTACGTATTATTCTGGAACTGTTATTTTATCAGCAAAAATGTATCGTTGATAAACAGTTAAGTAGAGTAAAAGTAATAATAGATGAATTAGACGAATTTCTTTCTCCCACATATGCCCGTAAAATATTCCCCTTTCTAAAGAAAAAATTTTGTCAGATGGATTTTGTTATCACAACGCATTCCTGCGATGTAGTTGTGGCGAGCCAAAATGCAAATCTGGTGATACTTGATAATTCAGAGGTTGAAGTCGTAGATGTAAATGATTACCAGTCTGCTTCGGAAGTGCAAATGATTTTTAACAGGATATTTGGCGAATATTCAGTGCCGGTTTCCGAGACAGAGCAATTGCTCAGGCGTCTCTTAAACAATAGAATTAATAAGGCATGGTCGTCCCATGATCAGATGCAAATGGAGGAATTGCAGACCCAATCTTTGACAGCTTCGCAGCAATTGATTTTGAAACAGATTTTGGAGTGGTAAACAGATGGAGGATATCTTTTGTTTAAATATTCCTATATTCCGAGTTCCATATAAACGGTGGAAGAAATATGGATATTTAAAATCGGATGAAAGATAAAATACAAAAGAAGTATTATGTGAAGCATCCGATGGGTATTGTATGTACTGTTATTCACGTATTAAAGTGGATCAAAAACTATATGGACATTTGGAACATGCAATTGAAAAAAGTAATTCGGATAAATTGACGGAATGCATTCCTAATATTGGAATAGCATGCCCTGTTTGCAATCAGTCCTTTAAAAAGATTGGGGAACAGAAAAGAAAGGTATCGGATGTGGCGCGAAAGCGGTTTGAAGAAAAGAGCAAATGCAGCTCAGAGAAAAGAAAACAATGTACTGTTCCTTGTAAAGCATTGAGAGATTTGCAGGTATCCTATAGTGAAATGCCTGATGCTGAGATTATATTACAGCCTATGGGAGTTAAGGGAAAGCAATCCGGAAAGTCATTGGCTATTCAGTATGATGTGCTGAAAATGGAATTTCAGCCGAACATAAAGCAATTCGTATATTCGGAAGATGAACTATTGTTTATTGAAAATCATATTTTGCGTTTCCATTTAAATGATCCTAAATTTCGTACACGTCAATTGGTAGACTACATAAGAAATATGATTGATAATGGTGGAAATGTGCAGCAATATGAATATAATAACATGATTGTACAATTGTTTGTTGATAAAATAAAGGATAAAACGGTTGAGGAAAAAGTGGATATTTGCAGTAAAATATATGTTATGTTAATTACAAGGCTTTAAAGTATGCCGATAAAGATTTAGATATTCGGTTCTTAAACGAAGTGGATATAAAAAATCTGTTTGGAATGAAGGAAACCACAATGATCATAGAAACTCATACTTTAGACTCCCTCAGAAATCTGGTCCGAAACCTGCAGGCTGAAAACAAAGAACTCAGGAAACTTCTTGATAAAGCTGGCATTCCATGTGCGGACAGCGAGGTGTTTTCAGATGTGCCGGACAAGGCTGAAGAGTATGACCCTGACCAGGGAGCAAGGATTAACCGGCAGTATATTGACAGAGATATGGCGGTTCGGTTTTTTGCGATGTTTTGGGGAAGGGAAGATGTATTCGCCAGGCGGGGAAAGAATGGCGGTTATTATCCGCAGTGCAAGAATCGTTGGAGCAGCGTGTGTCCGAAGCAAAGAGGCGAGAAGCAGTATTGTGAGGATTGTTCCTGCAGGGATTGGATAAAACTGACACCGGAAATATTGATGAAGCATTTGTTTGGCTATCGGGAAGACGGTGCGGATGTAATCGGAATTTACCCGCTGCTGCCGGATGGGACTTGCAGATTTCTGGTATTCGACTTTGATAATCATGAGAAAGGCGCTGAAAAACAGGATTTTGCGAATGCGGATGAAACATGGTATGAAGAAGTAGATGCCCTGCGGAAAATTTGTGCAGAGAACGGAATTGATGCGTTGGTTGAGAGATCCCGTTCGGGAAAAGGCGCTCATGTATGGATATTTTTCCGCAGGCCGATACCGGCGTCAACGGCCAGGAATTTTGGCTTTCTGCTTTTGGATAAAGGGGCGGCGGCTATTAATTTAAAATCATTCCGGTATTATGACAGGATGTACCCTTCTCAGGATGTGGCAAACTCAATTGGAAACCTGGTGGCACTGCCATTGCAGGGACAGGCTTTGAAAAACGGGAATAGCGCTTTTGTAGACGAAAATTGGAATGCGTATCCGGAGCAGTGGAGAAGATTATTTCAGACAAAGCGGCTGTCTCAGGAAATTGTATATGATTATATAGATTCTCATGTCAGAGTTTTCAACAATATGTATTTAAAACGGCTGCGTACATATAAGAAGCTGGGCTTTCGTGTGACAGGAAGCGCTGATGGGGTGAAACAGGAAGCAAATGCGATTTATGATCCGGATCATTATACGGCTGTTTTTGAACGGGATTTGATAGAGGCGGAAAAGGAAATTGTTATCTCCAGTCCGCAGATGACGCGAAAGAAAGTTGACCGTTTGATTTATTTGATAAAAGCAAGACAGGAAACGGGTGTGCGGATAACGGTTATTACGGAAAATCCGGAGAACGTTTTGTATGGAAATCCGGCGTTTGCTTATACGTTGATTTGGCAGATGCAATGTGCAGGTATAAAAGTAGAGGTTGTGGAAGAAGGCGCAGGCCGATTTGCGGTGATTGACAGGCTATTGGTTTGGTATGGCAGTGTGGATTTTTTAGGGAAAGAGGATGCTAGGGACTGTTTGATCCGGGTGAAGGATGAAAGGGCGGCATCGGAACTGCTGGAAATTTTATGATCGTGCAATTGGTTTGTTATGAGACAAAATGGATTTTTAGTGAAGAAAGAAAATCGCTATTATCCTACAAATGCGTTTGTTTTAATGACTCATAATAATCTTCCGCAGGCGACAATTCAATGTGCGGTATTGAAAGGAACGACCAGGGACATATTTATTGATCGTAAAGAACATGACGGGGATATTGTTGAACAGTTGGATGCGGCATATGAGTATGTTTTGCGTAATATCAATATGAGTTCAGAAATCAAGGGATTATACCGAACGGATATTTATGAACTTCCAACAGATTGTATCAGGGAGATGATTTGTAATGCCGTGGCGCATCGCAGCTATCTACACCCGTCAAGTATACAGGTAGCAGTGTATGACGACCGTGTAGAAGTGACTTCTCCGGGAATGTTGTTTGGGAGCTTAAGGCTGGAGGATCTCAGGAAAGGGATTTCAATACCCAGAAACCGCGTATTGGTATATGCTTTTATGTATATGAATATCATGGAGCATTGGGGAAGCGGAATTCCGAGAATTATCAGATGATGCAAGGAATTTGGATTGGAAGAACCAGAGCTGTTGGAGCTTGGCGGAAGCTTTCGTATTAATTTGTATCGTTTTCCTGATAGAACAAAAGTCGGGAAAAGTACGGATAAATGTAGATATTTTGAATGAAAGTCAGAAAAGAATTGTTCAATATTCGGACGATAGGGGAAGGGTAACGAATAAAGAAGTCCAGAAATTATTAAAGGTGAAGGAATCTCGCGCACTGAAAATTTTGAGGGAATTAGTTGAAATGGAAGCATTGAAAAAAGGAAGGAAAATCTAAGGGAACTTATTATAAATCAAAATGAATTGTAAATTTTTGTTTGGAAAGGTAAAAAATGTTGTCCCATCCTTGACACAAGCATGTCCGGCTCGCCGATCATCCAGGATGGTAAGGTGATCGGGGCGGTGACTCATGTGTTTATACAGGATCCGGCTAAGGGGTATGGGATATTTATTGAGAATATGTTGAGGACGGGGGATGAGGGGTGAGAAAAACACAAATCCCCCCGCCCTACCCATAAATTCGAATTACCCCAAACCAACCAACATCACCAACACAGCCTCTCCTTACCGATATACCTCCGTCTTCCACTCCTTCAGCGTGTCCCCTTCATAAACCAGCTTCAAAGAGAAAAAGCTTTGTTCTTCCAGCAGTAATTTCAGAAAAATTTTATCGCCTTCCCACAGGGGAAGCTGAGGGACCTGGCTTTTGGGAATCCATTTCAGGATGCCTTCCGGGCAGTCGTCAGGAAGCTGTTCGGGGGATTCCGCAAATGCATCGGCCGTATACAGGTGCATATATTCACAGCCCCATATGTCAGAGAGAAAGGTGACGATGCCTCTGAACCGGTAAGAGGTCAGCGTCAGGCCCGTTTCCTCCTTTACTTCCCGCAGCAGACATTCCTCCGGACTTTCCCCTTCCAGAAAATGTCCGCCCACGCCGATCCATTTCCCTTTATTCAGATCCATTTCCTTTTTGATCCGGTGCATCATCAGGTAGCAGTCATTCTGCTCTATGTAACATAATGTGGTCAGGTTCGTGGAATGTGCCATTTCAATGTTTCTCCTGTCTGTCAGTTTTTCTTATTTTCCCACAGCGGATTTTGCCTGTCAAGATAAAAGTTTTTATTAGCAGGCCTTTTATCATCAAGTTTATCATTCAATTAACATCAGGTTTATCGTTAGGTTCAACATCCGATTTAGAGTTAAGTTTATCATCAGACTAATCACTCAGTTTTATCAACAGAATCTATCCCAGGACAGGAATTTCAATCCGGACAATATAATCCTCGATCCGGTCAATCACATTTTCATTGATGCCCGTCTCATAGGAAAATCCATGAAGGGTCAGTTGATGGTTTTCGGCATAAGCCAGGATTTCCTTATACCGGTTTGGAAGCTGTTTCCAGTCCCCTTTGTGAAACGCTCTCAGATATGTTCCGCCGGGAGTGATATGCAGTCCGGTCTGATATGGGAGAAAGGGGATTTCGATAAAAAGGCGGGTGTAATTGTCAAAGCTGCCGCGAAGCAGGCTGTCAACGGAAATCATGGAGCCGTAGGAGGCTTTATGGAGGCGGCCCAGACGGTATTTTTCTGTCTCTGCGGTAATCAGTTCTACCTCCTGCTCGAAAGAAGTATCCCGATTGATGTCTACGGTGATCAGACAGCGTTCCTCTTTTTGAATGACGCTGATCTCGGATAAGTCCATGGACAGCAGGGTATCCATATTTTCCCTGTGTGTCCAAAGCAGCGTGCGGACTGCCTGCAGATGGGCAATCTGCCGGTCAAGGTCCGCCGTTTTTTCTTCCAGAAGGTATTTTAATCTGTCTGCGGATCGGTTTTTCATAAAATCCTGTATTTCACTGACAGAGACATCCAGTTCCCGCAGCAGCAGGATTGTTTCAAGAACAGGACTTTGGCGGTAGCTGTAGCAGCGGTATCCGTTTTCCGGATGAATGACAGCCGGTTTGAACAGTCCGATCTCATCATACCACATCAGGGTTTTTTTATTGATTCCATGCATGGCCGCAAACTGGCCGATTGTGAGGAGTTTGTCTTTTTCGTTTATCATTTTTGTTTCCGATTCTTTTTTCAGAAATGTTCAATTCAGTCTTGACCATACAGTTACTGTACGGTTTATGATACTATACGCAGGAGAAAAATACAAGATATCTTTTCAAAACTTCCGCCGAATAGGATATTGCGGACTGCAGAGCAGTAAGCGGCTAAAAGACATCCGCTATCATTATGAAGTGACTGGCGAAATATGTAAATATTGTATTTTGCTAAAGTTTGCATGTACCGCACATAAGGGTCTGAAAAACAGACCCCGGACGCTCACTGCAAAGCCCCGGAAGGGGTGCTGTAAAACTATATAAAACAAAGGAGAAGCCTATGAAACCTGCAACAGTATACGAAAATCCCGTAACCCTTAAAAATATCCTGAAATTCGCCGTTCCTACGATTGCAATGACAGTATTTATGTCTTTTTATACAATGGTTGACGGGCTGTTTGTCTCAAATCTGATCGGTACGGACGCGCTTTCCGCAATTAACCTGACGGCGCCGGTAATCCAGTTGGTTACGGCAATCTCCACCATGCTTGCCGCCGGAGGCAACGCGGTGATTATGAAAAAGATGGGAGAGCAGAAAACAGATGAGGCCAAAGAAGATTTCACGTTTCTGATTCTGATCAATGTGCTGGTAGGAATTGTGATGTGCGGGGCGGGGTATCTGGCCATGGACCATATATTTGCCGGGATGAATCTTTCCGCGGATGTGGAAACCTACTGTGTGGAATATCTGAGCCGTTATCTGGTGTTTACCGTGCCGATTCTGCTGATGAACAATTTTACCCTTTATATGATTGCCAGCGGGAAGGCAGCCCTGTCTCTGGTCTGTTCCGTGACGGGCGGCGTTCTGAATATGGCGCTTGACTATGTGCTGATCGCCGGGTTTGGCCTGGGGATCGGCGGCGCGGCTTTTGCAACGGGCCTTGGCTATTCTGTGACAGCGGTTGTGGGGCTGTTTGTGTTCAGCCGGAAAAAGAACCTTCTGCACTTTAAAAAACCGGCAGTTCGGTTTCGGGTTTTCGCCAATGCGGCTGCAAACGGATGTTCGGAGATGGCGACTGCCCTTGTTACCGGGATTATCACAATGATGTTCAACCGCACGATGCTGCATTATGTCGGAGAAAATGGCGTGGCGGCGGTTACGATCATCATGTATGTGCTGATGTTTGCAAGCTCTCTGTATACGGGGTATTCTTACGGGGTTGCGCCGATGCTCAGTTATTATCACGGGGAACAGAACCATGGTAAACTGAAAAAGCTGACGGCGCTCAGCCTGAAAGTGATCGCAAGAATATCTCTGATAACCGTTGCGGCTTCTTTTGCGCTGACCGGGCCGTTGGTATCCGTTTTTGTACGGCCCGGCAATCCGGTGTACGATCTGGCGGTAACAGGGAACAGGATCTGTACGGCGGCCCTCCTTTTTATTGGGTTTAATATTTTCGCCAGCGGAATGTTTACCGCATTATCCAACGGGATCGTCTCGGCTGTCCTTGCATTTTCCAGGTCTTTTGTGTTTATGCTGGCTGCGATGATAGTGCTTCCCATGATTCTGGGCGTGAACGGGATCTGGATGGCAACACCTGCGGCGGAGCTGATGGCGCTTGCCTTGTCACTTTTCATGTTTTTCAGATATAGAAAGAGGTATGGGTATTAAAGAAACCGATTTGTTACGGCAAAATCCGGGCATGGATGACAGGCAGTCATCCGGCCCTTTTTTCATCCTCCGGGCAGGATCACACTGCGGCGGAAAGGCAGATCGCCCATATTACCATAACCGGGGCGGCATGATTTTCCGGACAGAAGGAATCTATAGGGCCGAAACAATAGATATAAAAAAGAGCAAGCATTTTCTTTTGTATATAATGTATATTTTCTGGAGGTTTTACCGTCGATTTATGTGCGAAATATGTGATTATACACAAACTTGATGAAAAACAAATATTACATATTGCATAATACATGTAATTATGATAAAAATATAGCAGATGATACGGCGGCCAAATATCAATCGGTAAGAGTACAACGAAACGGCAAAACGGCAGAAGCTGGCGCATATGGTACGGGCATAAGGAGACAGGTCAGCGAAATTTCAGGAGCGTATGGCATCAGAAAGGGTTTTGCCGAAACAAAAGCAATCAGGAGGAACTTTATGATCAGCAATTTAAAAGTAGAATTATTATCGGACAGAGAGAAAGAGCAGATTCTGGATGCGGCTTACAGTCTGCTGGAAGATCCCGGCGTTAATATTTACAGCGAGAAGGCAGTGGAGCTTCTGACAGCAAACGGATGTACCGCTGACGGTATCCGTGTGAGGATTCCGAGAGAGCTGGTAAAGAAATGTATTAACACGGTTCCCAAGGGAATTCAGATTTACGACCGGAACGGAAACGAGGCCATGCTGTTAAGAGGACGCAACGTGTATTTCGGCGCCGGCCCTACCTGCGTCTATTTTAAGGATCCCTGGACAGGGGAACGGCGCAAACCGAAAAAACAGGATGCGGCCGATGCGGCGAAAATGGTGGACGCCCTGCCCAATATGAGCTATGCCATGTCTCTGTGCATGATCGAGGACCACACCCATACGCTGGCGGATGTTCATGAGGTGGATGCCATGCTGCGCAACACCACGAAACCCATCTGTACCTGGGCCTTCAATGCGCCGAACCTGGAATATTTGCTGCGGCTGTGCGCGGCGGTAGCAGGCGGCAAAGAAAAGCTGGCGGAAAAGCCTTTTGTGATTATCTACAGTGAGCCTACTACGCCCATGGTACATACGAAGGAAGCTCTTGAAAAAGTATTTGTGACTACCGAGTGGGGCGTTCCCACCCTGTATACGCCGGGCATGATTATGGGCGGAACCTCTCCGGCCACCATCGCGGGATCTCTGGCCGTAGGCTTTGCCGATACTTTTGTAGGTCTGGTAATCAATCAGCTGCTCCGTCCCGGCGCTCCTTTTATCGCCGGAACCTCCGGAACGCCCATGGATATGGCGACGATGCACACCCCTTACGGCGCGCCGTCCACCAGCCTGCTGTTAGGCGCCTCCAATGAGATTCTTCATTATCTGGGAATTCCTTCCTTTGATATGGCAGGTTCCACGGAGTCCAAGGTGGTGGATGCCCAGGCCGGCATCGAGGCGTCCATGCAGGCCATGATCAGCCTGCTGACCGGAGGCAATCTGGTACATGACTGCGGCTACACCGATATCGGCATGACCGGAAATCTGACCATGCTCTGCGTATGCGACGAGATTGTGGGGATGGCGAAACGTTACTGTGAGGGAATTGCCGTGGATGAGGACCGGATCGGCATGGAATTTATCAGGGAGGCAGGACCGGGAGGAAATTTCTTACAGTCAGAGCATACGGTGGACTATTACAGAGAGGAATTTTTCCGGCCGACGCTGCTGGAAAGAAGAGACTATGAGGTATGGGAAAAGGAAGGCGCTCTGACCATGGAACAGCGGGCGCTGGAAAAGGTTCACAGAATTCTGAAAACCCATCAGGCG
>Ga0137306_103979_pt1 | contig 10500 bp, 6 predicted proteins | sample Inofroosms_March_FD_97187 | JGI IMG/M metagenome (GOLD analysis project Ga0137306, IMG submission 97187) | Mouse cecal microbial communities from Vienna, Austria - N-Acetylneuraminic and N-Acetylglucosamine D2O microcosms_March | ecosystem: Host-associated > Mammals > Digestive system > Large... | reverse complement strand
CTTTCGTTCCGTGAAAAGTATGATATATAATATCTGTATTCTCTTTACGTTTAATATAGTCATGCCATTTTTCAAGCTCTTCCATGCGAATAGAATAAAGCTGTCTTATTCTGCCCACACTCTCATTTTCGTCTTCTTCTTCATTTTCCTGCATATTTTTTTGTTCCAATGTCTGCATGAAATATCCTGTAATATAATTATCTGTTATCTCCTCTAAATCCAAAACGGCTTTTATTATTGTACGTATATTATTGCTGCCTTTTTTATAGCATTCGCACATTTTCATCAAAAACAGCTCCAGCGTATCGCCCTCAATCCCCTGCAGACACTTTTTTATGTTCTTTAATTCTGCAATATTTAAATCATGATAATCTTTTATATCGCCATACAAAATTTTTTCAACCGGCGTTCCTTCCCATCTTACATCTGTATAAAATTCAAGTACACGGTACAAAAAAGAAGCTGCCTCTCCAAGCTTTTCTTTATCTGTAGATAATAATTCGGTATTCAGCTGCTGAAAACGTACATTTGAATATGCCCTTGAATTTTTAAATACGTTATATAAATTCGAAATTCCCAATCTCTTTGCAACCTCTTCATTTTTTAAAACAAAACAATGTACTTTTTCCCCAATTATATAATTCTTTTCATTTCTATATCTTTCTATCACTGTTTCCACAGAAGCCATATCGCAAAATTCAACACTTCCGCCTATACAGTCTTTATAAATAGAAATTTGATGTAAATCATCTAATCTGATCCTATTTGCCACATCAATAATCTCTTTATAAGACCGCCGGTTAAATTCCTTGCTAATCCTCTCTAGATTTTCATGTTTTTCTAAAAGATGACATCCAATTCCATCATCGTAAATATTCTGGACCCGATCACCATAATATCCCACAAAAAATTTACGCTTCATTTCTTTTGCATGTGTATCTAGCGCTGCCATAATTTCAACAACCTCCGAGGAAGTATCTTGGTATTCATCAATAAATATATATGGAAACTGGTCAAAAATAATCTGCTGCAAAACCGGGTATTTTAATATCAGTTTTTTTCCATATTCCAACAAGGTATCGTGGCTGATTCTCATCTTGTCCAGTCGGTCACGGTTATACATAGCATTATAATTAATTTCTTTTAACTTTCCATCCTCTATTTCAGAAAGACATGCTTCAAAACGTTTTATTTCATACACTTTACTAACAATCGCGCGAAAATTTCCTACATTACTCATAACATTCGGATATTGCGCCACATAATCCCCATAATGCTTTCGAAAATCATCAGCGCTCATTGTATATCCCTGATAAAATTCTTCCTTATGAGCACACACATCCTCCTCAAACGCTTCTCTAAGCGCAGGCATCAGTTCCCTATATACTCTATAAATTTTAGCATTTCTTGTATTTTCATCTGTCAGCTCCGCCCTATCATCAGCTACTATGTTTTCCATATTTTCCCTGTGCAAAACCAACAGTTCCCTCTGATATGATTTAATCAACTGCCATAATCTTTCATGAATTGTAGAGACTATAACAAGATTGGAATTTCCAATCTTAGCTTTTATATTATTGGCTGCAACGTTCGTATATGTAATACACATAATTTTCTGATTATGCCGTTCTAACTTTTTTCCATATTTTCGTATAACATGCCGCAGGGATTCAGCCAAAGCATACGTTTTTCCTGCACCAGCTCCAGCATCGAAAACCAGGCTTTTTCCTTCATCAACCAATTCAAATAACCTCTGCGTAATCTTCTGTTCCTGTTCATACTTCTCTGGATCAATTTCTTTTAAACCCATGTATTTCACCTTCCTCAAGTTTATTAATCAGCCATTCTAATCCGTCCAGAATATAATTTGGTAATGCAGGCCTTTTATTTAAATCTTCTTGTACAATTAATTGATATAATAGTTCACTGGCGAATTTTCCTTTATCGCCAGATAACTTCTTCTGCCATTTATAAGACTGCTCTATATTTTGTTTATAATCCGTTATGTTATCTGATTGAACAATTTTTTTATAAATTTGTGGTTTTATGGCTTTTAAAACATTATTCAAAAGTTTATTTTCTGCATTCGTTAAAATGAACGCTTCTTCGAAACTTGCAGGATAATACTTTCCTATTTTCCTCTGATAAACAATACGAATATTTTCAACTTCCATATACGGACATATATTTGATATATCATAAGTCTTTTGGAAATGATTAATGGTTTTATTAGAAGTTTCCTGTCCCGCCAGCGTTGTCACCTGAGTATAATCTTTCTGAACCTTTTCATCCTTCTGTTTCCCATGTTCATTAATTTTATCTTCTGTACGTCTTATATCTAAATCGGTGATAATGAGTGCAGGAATTTTCAATTTTTTTAATAAGTTTTCATATATAAATGCATGAGCCCCGCTAATTCCAAAAATAGAAATATACCGTTTATTAAATCTCTTATCCTGTTCAAGATAAAAAGGCAGTATAGTTTCTTCTGCAAATCCTTCTACCAATATTACTGCATCTGCAAAGAACAACTCAGAAACCTTATATTTAATATGTTTCTTTAAGAAAGCAAAGTCATTTTTTTCAGTTTCCTTTTCTGATGGCATAACAGAAGCATCATTCAGATTTACAACACAGGCTTTTCTTTTTTCCGCATAAACATAGCAAATGTCATCGAATGAATTCCCCATATGGATTTTACTGTTCAAAATATGGGAAGAATGGGTCGTAACAATGAGCTGGCTGTTTAATTTCCTCTGTTTATCCTCAATCAATTTTTTCAAAGCATCATTTATATTTTTAATAAACAGTTCCTGCATTTGCGGATGCATAAAAGATTCTGGTTCTTCTATTGCAATCAAATTTATTTTACTGTTATTTTTCTCTTCTGGATAATGTTCCATATAGTCTATCAGTTCAGCAATAATCATAACTAAATGCGTATATCCAAGGCCAAACTGATTTTCTGGAATATTTAACCCTTTTTCCTCGTATTCATACAGCAGAAAACTTCTTACACGCTTTTCTTCAGTAATATCAGTGCTCAAATTGACTTTCACCGCATCTGATGCTACAATTTCACCTATTGCATTGTTTATTGCAGCATGATGGTGTTCCCTGATATTTTGTGTCAGGTCATCATTAATCCTATCAATATTTTTATCTAACTCCTGGCGCTCGCTGTCAACGATGTTGTTATACCTATAAGAAATAATCCTATTAAATGCTTCTGTTAAAGCACTATCTTTCTTTACATTGTTAGCTGATATACATTTAATATCCATTAAATTAGACAACCTGAAATTAGATTCAATTCGTTTTATTTTTGGTTCTTTTTCTCCTTCTTCTATATATCTTTGATAGTAACTCATTTGAAATGGTACTTTTTCTAATTCCCTGAACATTATTTGAAAATCTGTTCTTGTTCTATTACCATGCCCTTTTTCATTACTTCTTTTTTCTGCATCTCTTTCTTCAACCTGTTTACAAGCTTTTAATACAGCATCTTTAAATTTGTCTTTTTCCGAGATCTCATATTTTATAACAATTTCTATTTCTTCACGATCTACATCTCCTAATAACATAAACGGAACCAGATTCGTTACCAAATCATCGCTATCTTTTTCCAGTGCAATTGTTATAACAAATTCAATGACTGGAGGTTCAAACTCAACTTTCTCCACATCTTCTGCAGCAAATCTAAAACTTTCCAGATAATGTTGAAAACAATTTTCTAAATAGTGAAAATTAATATCTCTTACCTGCAGCCCATAATTTTCATTATTTTTTATTATTTTTAATAAAGCTTGAATTACTGACGTTTTACCTGTATTATTTTTTCCAACAATAAGCGTTGTCGCCGATGCAACATCTATATCCTTATCTAAATCACTCTTTCCTTCTTTATCTGTACTTATACTTTTTCCTTTTATTCCGTCAGCATTTACAAATGTAAAAAAATTATGATCTTCCCTATATTTTCTAAAATTTTTCATTTGTATTTTCTTTAAATACATAACAGATTCCTCCCACAGTTTAAATGATACCAAAACATTTATCTTCGCATATATTTTTCAATAACTACAGTAAGATTAGTTTCAGCCTTCCTGCATCAATATAGATAACATAAGCATCCTCTAAACTATTCTGTATGTTATCTCCACTTCCTATTAATAATAACATACAAAACCATTTTTGTAACCAGATAATTTTCCTGGTTCCTCAATATTTTCTGTCAGTATTTTCAAAACTTTACGCATATAAAAGCAATATAATTTGAAAATCAACTTGCCCAGTTCCTATTGTCTTCAAATTATATCACTTTTTGACAATATATTCTATTTTTCGACACGGTTATCCCTTCGTCCGCATACACCCCTGCATATTCCCACTCAGGGTTCGACTGTATCAGTCTGTTATAGTAACTCACCTGTGCGGAAAGGGAATGGGCGAGGCGGTCCGTTCACTCTAAAACCGCATTAAGTCAACGGTTTTCCAGCCAGTAATGTACCCGAAACCGGGCGGTATTTTTCCAGCAGTTTTGTATCAATTATGGCTAATACCTCTTCATTGATGACACCCTTTTCCAGCATGGATTTAGCGAGGGAGAGCGAAATATAGTACAGCTTTTCCGCCCGGAACTGCTCCTCAGTCATCTGCCCCGCCTCCTCCAAACCGGTCCTTGATATAGCAGGCGTGGGAGCAGTATTTCCATCTGGAATTGCCGTAAGCCGTGAACTCCCTGCCGCACCCGGCGCAGGTATGGGTGTAGACCGCTTTTTTGTTCAGCATCTCCGGGTGTTCCTTCCACCATTTCTTCCGGCACTGCGCAGAGCAGAACACCCTTGTCTTCATCCCCTCGGCCTGCACCAGCACCGCCCCGCACTCCTTGCAGCGGCTGCCGGTCTCCTCTGGCACTTTCCCCGCCATGTTCCCGGTCAGCCCGTTCCGCCTGCAGAACGCCACTACGGCATCCTTCGTCAGCCCGATTTCTTTTGCTATGCTCGCATATCCAAAGCCGCTGCTGCGGCGCTTTATGACCACATTTTTCTGTTCTTCCGTCATGAGAACCACCTCCTGCGGAGGCTTATGTATTTTACCCCTGCTTATAAGAAAGCCTCCCATTTCATTGCCACGGCAGAAGGGAAAACTTGAGGGTAAAATAAAAAAACCGCCTTACGGCATCTTATGAGCCGCAGGCTTGTCACTATTCGCTGTTATTCTGTGTCGTTTTATTAAATACCAAAGGCTGTGGCGCAGCAACACAACGCGGAAAAAGCAGCCTGGTTTCCCAGGCTGCTGCCGTATAAGCTATTTATATTCCTGCAGATTACTGTATCTGCCAGCCTTCTGCCTGCTCCCTGACTCTTACAAAATCAAGATATTTTCCTTTCTGATGAATCAGTTCTTCATGCGTGCCTTTCTGGACAATCCTCCCCTCATCCACCACCAGAATCTGGCCAGTATTTTCGATTGTTGCAAGCCTGTGGGCAATCGTGATTAAAGTTTTCCCTTTTGCCAGCTCGGAAATCGCCGCCTGGATCAGATGCTCGTTTTCCGGATCAATGCTTGCTGTCGCTTCATCAAGTATGACAATCGGGGCATTTTTCAAAATAGCGCGGGCAATGGAAATACGCTGCTTTTCTCCGCCGGAAAGCGTACCCCCTCCTTCCCCGATGACAGTATCGTAACCATCCGGGAGCGCTATGATGAACTCATGGCACCGTGCCTTCCTGGCTGCTTCCAGCATTTCCTCCTCTGCTGCGTCCGGCTTTCCGAAACATATATTGTTTCTTATGGTATCGCGGAATAAATAGACATTTTGAAATACCATGGAAATATTGGACAGCAGGCTGTCGCAGGTAAACTCACGCACATCGTGTCCGCCCACCGTGATCTTCCCGGTGTCCACATCATAGAACCTTGCAAGCAGGCTGCAGATCGTAGTCTTTCCACTGCCGGACGGGCCCACGATTGCAGCCGTGCTTCCCTGCGGAATCTGAAAGGAAACATCAGAAAGCACACTCCGTCTGTCATAGCCAAATCCCACACCCTCAAAGGCAATATCATATCGTTCCGGATGGATTCCGCCTGCGTCAGCATCAATAAACTCCGCCTGCTTGATCGTATCCAGCTTATCCATTGCAGCCGCAATGAGCTGCATGGTATGGGCGCCGTTCTGCACCAGCTCCACCCGTGCAAATAAGGTAAAAGAAAAAATTGCCATCATCAGGAAAACCGGGAGCGTCATTCCCCCATGTATGCATAAGTACGCCGATATCAGCACAATCCCCACTGACGCCAGTTTGCAGGAAAGCTGATGCAGTCCATTGCACCACACATAATCAAGTTCTATTTTAATATTGATCCTGCGGTGTTCACAAAACGCATCCTTAATCCCCTGTACAGATACGCCTTCCTGCCCGTATGCCTTTACCACCGCAATGCCCCGGATAAATTCTATCACCGAAGTAATCAATGTATTCTGTGCCTTTTGATGTACGATAGAATTTTTATGGCTGGACAGGCTCATCAGATGCAGGAAGAATGCGGAAAGCATGACACCTGCCAGTGCAATCAGCGCCACCTGCCAGCAAAAAAACAACAGACATAATATCATGGCTGCCACATGAACATACGCCCCGATAATCACATCAGTCATTTTCATTGCATACATCTCGTATACGGAAAGATCCGTTGTGACCGCTCCGGCAATTTCCCCGGTATTGTTTTTGTCAAAAAAGCCAAGGGAAACCCGCTTTAAAATATTTCCAATCTCAATTCTCTCCTGCGCCGTCTTTTCATAGGCAATGCTCTCCTGATAGGTAGCCCGCAGATAGGAAAACAGAAACCTCCCGGCAATGGAAACCACCATAAAACTCAACGCATAAAGCGCCATGACCGGTCTCATTTCCAGTTCTCCCCGGCTGTCCTTTATCATCAGATCCAGAAAATATGCCGTTCCCATGATAGGCAGTGCGGTAAACATGGTCTGCAAAAACGACCACAAAAATCCCAGGTAGAGCCTTTTCTTATATTCTCCTGTCCAACTGATAATCCTCTTCACAGTCTTAAACATTGTAAACGCCCTCCTTTCCCATTTGGTTTGTATCACTATTTCCCGCTGACCAGCTCTTTGCACCAATGTGCGCTTCCCACATCTCTTTATACAGAGGGCAATTCTTAAGCAGTTCTTCCTGCCTGCCATGCGCCTCCACGCTGCCGCATCGCAGCACGATAATATTGTCCGCATTCTTTATGGTGGAAAGCCTGTGGGCAATCACAAGAAGCGTCTTGCCCTTAGCCAGTCTTGCAATGGACGCCTGAAGCTGTGCCTCATTTTCCGGATCGGTGAATGCGGTCGCCTCATCAAGTATGACGATTGGGGCGTTTTTCAAAATAGCACGGGCGATGGCAATCCGCTGCCGTTCACCTCCGGAAAGTTTTCCTCCCGCTTCCCCGGCAAGAGTATCCCATCCTTTGTCCAGTCTGCCGATAAATTCTTCGCACCGTGCCGCCCTTGCCGCCGAAAACACTTCCTCATCAGAAGCGTCCGGTTTTCCCAAACGGATATTCTCAAGCAGGGAGCAATTAAACAGGAAATTATCCTGTGACACAAAGCTCACGATACGGGAAAGCTGTGACAACGGGATATTCCGGATGTCCGTTCCCCCTATGGTTATGTTCCCTCCCGTCACATCCCAAAACCTTGCTATCAGCTTTGCCACAGTGGACTTTCCGCCTCCCGACGGCCCCACCAGTGCGGTGAAGGTTCCCTGCGGCAGTTTTAAGTCGATCCCATGCAGGACATTGCCATCCTGCCCATTATAGGCAAAACTTACCCCATTTAAAGATATCCCATAGCTTTTCAGGGAAACCTCTCCCTTTGCATCGGGAAGCTCTGGAATATCCAGCACTTCATTTACATCACGGATGGCATACTGGATAGACTTAAAATCATTGACTGCAATGTTAAACCAGCTTACCGGGCCGATGATGCTTAAGGATAATATGATCGCCAGGGTAATCTCCGCAGGAGCCATTTCTCCCGACAGATACAAAAGGACACTCACCGGCAGGATGCCAAGCAGTGTGGATGGCAGGATGGCAGCCCCCAGATTCATAAGCCCCCATGTAGAACGGAACCAGTCTAGGGTAAAATTTTTAAAGTTCTTCACGGAATCTGCATACTTCTGATAAGAACCGGTTGACTGGCCAAATGCCTTGATCACCTGGATTCCTTCCGTGTATTCAATAATAACACTGTTCACATGGTTTGATGCCTTCATATATTTGTCATACTGGGAACTGTAATTTTTCATCATGATCCCATATACCAAAGCCCCAACTGGCACACAGGCCAATGCCGCAAGCGCTATCTTGACATTCATCACAAGCAGATAGCAAAAGACGCAGGCCGGGAGAAGGAGATTTGAGATTCCTTCCGGGATCATATGCGCCAATGGCAGTTCGATGGTTTCCACCCGGTCCATGATGATGCTCTTCCACTCTCCCGCTGTTTTTGCAAGCGCGCTTCCAAGAGGCATCCGCATGATCCGTTCCGACAGAGCAAGGCGGATATTCTCCAGAATGTGGTAAGCCGAAATGTGGGAAAACGATGTGGAGAGGGCATGGAAAACCTGTTTTGCCAGATATCCGGCTGCACATAAGCCTATCCACGGCATGATCCCTTCCATCGCAGGCTCCCCCTCAAAGAAAATCAAAATAATGCGGTAAACGCCCAGATAGGGCAAAAGACCTCCTGCAACACTGCATACCGCAAACAGTACAGCAAAAATCATCTTCCACCGGCATTGTCCCGCAAAAGAAAATACCGTTTGAAAGGTTCCTTTTTTATGCTTCATAGCCTGACCTCCTGCCTACAATAGATTGCAGGCTTCGCCAGCAAACCTATTGTCATGAATAAAATAAATGTGTCCCCGCCAAAGGACACATTTATTTTATCATCCCGGCCGCCCGCCTTTCCGCTCCGGTTAGTTTTATCTAATCCAATCAGTCAAAAGTTTTCCGGTACTCGGTAGGCGTAACGCCAAGCACGCTGCGGAAAGCAGACGCAAATTTCCCCGGATTACTGTATCCAACCCTTGCCGCTATGGAAATCACGGAATCCTGGGTATTTTTCAGCATAACAGCCGCGGCATTCATACGGTATTCCCTCATATATGCGGCTACCGAGCATCCATAAACCCCTTTGAAACACTGCTTTAACGAAGTCAGCGGAAATGAAAACTGCTCTGATAATTCCTCAAGGGTATACCAGTTCTCCAGATTTCCCGTCAGCAGGGCGGCAATCTCCTTTACCTTATCCACCTGTGCTTTATAGAAATACGGCCGTTCTTCTCCACCGGCCGGTACATCCAGGGTCTCTAAAAACAGAAGAAGCTCCAGAACCTTTATCTTAAAATAAGGCAGCCTTACCTGTTCCGGCAGATCATACAGTTCCGAAAAAATATGGCTGATCTGCGCCCCTGCCCTCATAATGAAGCTATGATCATCCGGGCAAAATTTGTGCCTCAGCTTCTTTATATCAACGGAAAACCCTTCCATCACATGAAGCAGGGAATCTTCTGCCTCCGCAATGTCAAAACCTATGGTTAACCCATGATAATGGTTCAGTGGAAAAAGGAATTTTGAAGAGTGCTGCTCTCTGGAATTCACCTGCATATCCCCGGATTCCACATAGATGTACCGGTTTCTGTCCACGCACCACTCAATCCGTCCCTCCCTGCAATGGTCAATACAAAATATCTGGGCGCTGGGTTTGAATCCGGAACAGCATTCTTTCATATGGAAATCATTGTACATCAGATAGCAGCCTTTAAATACCTGGTATAAGGTCATAAGCCCCTCGCCGCTGTCGCCCTTTACATGGAAAACCGTGCGGTTTTCATCTTCACGGATTTCCCTTACATTTTCCCCCATTTCCTGTTCCGTAAACCGCATCCGTTTCTGCCTCCTCTCTGCCATTGCCTGTCTTTTTTCCCGCTCCACTCCGGAACGGCTTTACTGCTGTCTCTCCCGGAACTCCGCATGGATCATAAAGCCCATATGGAACGTCCGCATCACCCATGCAAAAATCCTGGTGACAATGCTTTTTCTCCAGCCGCCTTTCAGGTATCCGTCTATGTAATCCCGCTCTGCCACATTCACGATGCGGTCAGACCAGTCCTCCAACTCTTCTTTCGGTTTTTCCAATGAAAAGAAAGATTTCGTCTTATTGCCCGCCATCTTCACTTCCGCATTCACGCCCTTAAGCCCTGCGGTATTGACCGCATCAAAAGTGACCATGCTGCCAGGGAAACGCTCCGCCATGGCGCACAGAAGGCGGCTCACCTGTTCTTTTTCAAAATAGTAAAACAACCCTCCCGCTGTAAACACGATCCCATCATCTGGACGGAAATCAATCCGGTCAAACCATGAGAAATCATTCAGGTCGCAGACCACGTTCCGTTCCAGCTTTCCGGGCGGGATGTGCGTGCC
>Ga0137306_103976_pt1 | contig 10504 bp, 5 predicted proteins | sample Inofroosms_March_FD_97187 | JGI IMG/M metagenome (GOLD analysis project Ga0137306, IMG submission 97187) | Mouse cecal microbial communities from Vienna, Austria - N-Acetylneuraminic and N-Acetylglucosamine D2O microcosms_March | ecosystem: Host-associated > Mammals > Digestive system > Large... | reverse complement strand
GCTGTGCTTCTCTGTTATCTGGATTTGGGTTTCCCCTTTTTTCCGGAATTCGGCGTATTTGTCCTGGGTCTGCTGATTCTGCTGATGGCCGTTTATGTATTCTCCTTTCCAAAATACCAGGCAAATCAGGTATTTGCCGGATTTGCCGGCGTATTTTATGTGGGAGTCATGTTATCCTGCATTTATCAGACAAGAGTGCTTCCGGCAGGCGCTTATATTGTCTGGCTGATTTTTCTCTGTTCCTGGGGATGCGATACCTGCGCCTACTGTGTGGGGGTGCTGACTGGAAAACATAAGATGGCTCCGAAACTGAGTCCCAAAAAATCCGTGGAGGGTGCAGTGGGCGGTATAGTGGGTACCATCCTCCTTACGCTCTTATATGGTACGGTATTTCAGAAGCAGATGAACCTTTCTACCGGACATATTTTTATTCTGGCCGGAATTACCGCAGCGGGCGGCGTTATTTCCATGATTGGAGACCTGGCGGCGTCCGCCATTAAGCGTAATTATGAGATTAAAGATTATGGAACACTGATTCCTGGTCACGGAGGTATTCTGGACCGTTTTGACAGCGTAATTTTTACCGCACCAGTCATTTATTATATGGCACGGTTTCTGATATCAGGATAGCCAGGCGAAAGAGGTAGGTTATGAAAAAAATTGCAATATTAGGATCCACCGGTTCCATAGGGACGCAGACCCTTGAAATTGTCCGGGAGCAGAAAGATATTCAGGTAACAGCTCTGGCCGCCGGGAAAAATATCCGGCGTCTGGAAATGCAGATTCGGAAGTTTTCTCCGGAAGTAGCCGCGCTCTGGGAGGAAGAAGACGCCCAATCCTTAAGGGAACTGGTAAAAGATCTTCCGGTCAGGATTGTATCCGGTATGGAAGGGCTTCTGGAAATAGCTGCAATGCCCGGAACGGAAATTCTGGTCACAGCCATTGTTGGAATGCTGGGAATCCGGCCAACCATTGCGGCTATTGAAGCCGGAAAAACCATTGCTCTGGCCAACAAAGAAACACTGGTAACAGCCGGTCACATTATCATGCCGCTGGCCAGAGAAAACCATGTTTCCATTCTTCCGGTAGACAGTGAGCACAGTGCCATTTTCCAGTCCATGCACGGAGAACGAGAACATGGAAATGAGATTCAGAAAATACTTCTTACCGCTTCCGGCGGACCCTTTCGGGGCAAAAAGCAAAAGGATTTGGAGAAGGTGCAGGTGGAAGATGCATTAAAGCATCCCAACTGGTCCATGGGAAAAAAGATTACCATTGACTCTGCCACCATGGTAAACAAAGGGCTGGAGGTTATGGAGGCAAAATGGCTGTTCGACGTGAAGCCGGAACAGATTCAGGTGGTGGTGCACCCCCAGAGTATTATTCATTCCATGGTGGAATATAAGGACGGTGCGGTACTGGCGCAGCTTGGCACCCCGGATATGCGTCTGCCCATTCAGTATGCATTATATTACCCGGAACGAAGGAATTTATCGGGAAAACGTCTTGATTTTTACCAGCTTTCCGGGCTCACTTTTGAAAAACCGGATATGGAGACCTTTCCCGGCCTGAAACTGGCTTACCAGGCCATGGAGCGGGGCGGCAATCTGCCCACCGCCTATAATGCGGCAAATGAAAAGGCCGTGGCTCTGTTTCTGGAGCGAAAAATTTCTTTTCCGGAAATTCCGGAACTCATAAGTACCTGTATGGAACAATGTAATTTTGCGGAAAATCCCTCTGTGGAAGAAATTCTTGCAACGGAAGCAGAAGCGTATGCGCTGATAGAGAGCAGGTGGTAATATGAATATTATAATCGCAATTATTATTTTCAGTATTATTATTTTATTCCATGAACTGGGCCATTTCCTGCTGGCCAAATGGAACGGTATCAAAGTCAATGAATTCTGTCTGGGCATGGGGCCCACACTGGTGGGATTCACCAGAGGAGAGACAAAATACTCTCTGAAGCTGCTGCCTTTTGGCGGCGCCTGCATGATGGAGGGAGAAGACGGAGAGAGCCAGGATGAGAAATCTTTCAACAGCAAATCCGTCTGGGCCCGAATCAGCGTGGTGGCCGCAGGACCCGTTTTTAACTTTATCATGGCATGGATTTTCGCGTTAATTGTGGTAGGAATCATAGGATATGACCGGCCGGTACTGTCCGGAGTCATGGAAGGATTTCCCGCAGAAGAAGCAGGGCTTCAGGCCGGAGACGAAATTATCTCCATGAACGGCCACCGCACCCATTTTTACCGGGAAGTCAGTCTCTATTCCGGCTTCCATCCGGGAGAAACCGTGGATTTGGTCTATGAGCGGGACGGGGAACGCCATGAAGTAACTTTGTCCCCCAAACTGGATGAGGAATCAGGCAGGGAGCTGATTGGTCTCAGCGGCCGTCCCCTGGACCGGGAAAAGGGAACGGTATTCCAGGTAATTCAGAACAGTTTTTATGAGGTGCGGTACTGGATCTGGAATACACTGGAAAGCCTTCGTATGCTGTTTACCGGAAAGGTGGGCATGAAAGATTTATCCGGCCCGGTAGGCCTTGTAAAAATAATGGGAGATACTTATGATAATAACCAGACCAGCGGCGGAACCGGGCAGGCCATTTTAAGCATGGTGAATTTCTCTATTTTCCTGTCCGCGAACCTGGGAATCATGAACCTTCTGCCCATACCGGCCCTGGACGGAGGACGACTGGTATTTCTGCTGATCGAAGCCATCCGCCGGAAGAAAATATCTCCGGAAAAAGAAGGTATGGTACACTTTGTAGGACTGATGGCACTGATGGCACTGATGATATTCGTCATGTTCAACGACATTAAAAATATTTTATAGTACGGGAATTTTTGTATTCCCTGTACTTGCCGGACGTCAGAGGAGAACTGGTTATGAAAGAGACAATTATGCGGAAACACACAAGAGAAATTACCATTGGCAATCGGATAATCGGAGGGGAAAATCCCATTCTGATTCAGTCCATGACAAATACCAGAACAGAAGATGTCAAAGGAACCATTGCACAGATTCAGCATCTTACAGCGGCCGGATGCGATATTATCCGATGTGCGGTGCCCACCATGGAGGCTGCAGAAGCTCTTGTTGAAATCAAAAAGGGAATCACCATCCCTCTGGTGGCTGACATACATTTTGATTACCGGCTGGCCATTGCCGCCATGGAGCACGGAGCCGATAAAATCCGTATCAATCCGGGAAATATCGGCTCCAGGGAACGGATTCAGGCTGTGATTGACAGGGCAAAAGAGCGAAACATCCCCATCCGTATCGGAGTCAACAGCGGTTCTCTGGAAAAAGAGCTGGTGGAAAAATACCATGGCGTGACAGCAGAAGGCCTTGTGGAAAGCGCACTGGACAAAGTACATCTGGTAGAAGACCTGGGATACGACAATCTGGTCATCAGTATCAAGTCTTCCGACGTACTGATGTGCGTCCGGGCCCATGAACTGATTGCAGAAGAAACCGATTATCCCCTTCATGTGGGAATTACCGAATCCGGCACCATAACCAGCGGAAATATCAAATCTGCACTGGGTCTGGGTCTGATCTTAAGCCAGGGAATCGGCGACACCATTCGGGTATCTCTTACCGGAGACCCGCTGGAGGAAATCAAATCTGCCAAAATTATTCTGCGTACCCTGGGACTGCAAAAAGGCGGCATTGAAGTGGTTTCCTGCCCTACCTGCGGACGGACGCAGATTGATTTGATATCACTGGCAAATCAGGTGGAAGATATGGTCAGCGATATCCCTCTGAATCTGAAAGTGGCAGTCATGGGCTGCGTAGTCAACGGTCCGGGTGAGGCCAGAGAAGCCGATCTGGGCATCGCCGGCGGCATAGGAGAAGGCCTGCTGATCAGAAAAGGAGAAGTGATCAGGAAACTTCCCGAGGAAGAACTTCTGCCGGCCCTGAGACAGGAACTTCTGAAACTGAGAGAAGAGCGGGAGTGAACATATGTCGAAAAAATTTCTGGAAGTATTTCCGGATCTGAATATTACGGCTGAGATGAAGGAGCTTTTCAAGCTGGTGGATGTGGAGAGGGTATCCGCTGCCGGCGACAGAAGCTCTCTTCGTGTCTATATCAACAGCCCGAGGCTGATCCATAAAAAATATATCCGCGACCTGGAAAATGGGATACAGGACCAGCTTTTTCCGGGGAAAAAGCTTACGGTGAAGATCCAGGAAAAGTATACCCTGTCCAGTCAGTACAATCCTCAGAAGCTTTTTCAGGCATACAGAGACAGTCTGCTCCATGAGCTGAAAAACTACAGTATTGTGGAATACAATATTCTGAGAAAAGCGGAGTGTACCTTTCCTGAAGAACGTGTACTGAAAATGACCGTGGAAAATAACGCCGTACTCAGAGAAAAAACAGGAGAATTAAAGCGGATCCTGGAAAAAATCTTTTTCGAGCGCTGCGGTCTGCCTGTAACCGTGAAATACGAGTACATAGAACCGTCGGAAAATCTTCTGATCCGCCAGAGGGAAGCCCAGATCCAGAAAGAGATCGAAGAACGTCTGCGAAAGAACACCCAGGCAGCCGATCTGCCTTTGGGGGAAGAACTCTCCGGATCAAAGGATCTTTCTTCCCGTCCCTCCTCCGGCGATGGTGCCCGGACAGAGTCCCTTCCTGCAGCAGGCGGGGATCTGCCTGCCCGCGGCAGCAGCGAAAGGTCCCCTCACTTTTCCCGGGAAGGCAGGAAATTCGGTTCCTATCAGAAAAAAAGCGACAATCCCGATGTTCTCTACGGACGGGATTTTGAAGACCGTTTTATTCCTGTCAGAGAAATCGCCGGGGAGATGGGAGAGGTAACCATCCGGGGCAAGATCATCCATACGGACAGCCGGCTTCTCAACAGCGGAAAGACCATCGTTATTTTCGATATTACCGACTTTACGGACACCATCACCGTAAAACTGTTTGCCAGAGAAGAGGCACTGGAGGATATTAACAAGGCGGTGGTATCCGGCCAGTTCCTCAAATTAAAAGGCATGACCACCATCGACAAATTTGACGGAGAACTGACTATCGGATCAGTCGTCGGTATAAAAAAGTGCGACGATTTCACGGGACAGCGGATGGACAACAGCCTGGTGAAGCGGGTAGAGCTCCACTGTCACACCAAGATGAGCGATATGGACGGAGTCTCCGACGTGAAGGATATCATCAAACGGGCAAAGAAATGGGGGATGCCCGCCATCGCCGTCACGGACCACGGCTGTGTCCAGGCCTTCCCCGACGCCGGCCATGCGCTGGATAAAAACGACGACTTCAAGATCCTTTACGGAGTAGAAGGTTATCTGGTGGATGACCAGAAGCGGCTGGTGGAAAACAGCCGTAACCAGTCCTTTGACGATCCCTATGTGGTGTTTGATATCGAGACCACAGGTTTCAGCCCCGTGACCAACCGGATCATCGAGATCGGAGCCGTGCGGGTAGAAAAAGGAGAGATCACAGACAGATTCAGCACTTTCGTTAATCCTGACGAGCCTATCCCTTTCCGCATCGAGCAGCTGACCGGGATCAATGACTCCATGGTCATCGGGGCGCCCCGTATCGACAAGGTGCTGCCGGAGTTTCTGGAGTTCTGCCATGGAGCCGCCCTGGTTGCCCACAACGCCTCTTTTGACATCAGTTTTATCTCCAGAAACGCGGCTCTGCTGGATCTGGGATTTGATCCTACGGTCCTGGATACCGTGGCTCTGGCCAGGGTCCTGCTGCCTCAGCTGAACCGGTATAAGCTGGATACCGTGGCCAAGGCTTTAAATATCTCCCTGGAAAATCATCACCGGGCCGTAGACGATGCAGAAGCCACGGCCGGGATTTTTACGGCATTTTTAAAGATGCTGAAAAACCGGGATATGGAGACCCTGGACCAGCTGGACCGGCTCAGTGAGCTGGACGCGGAGGGGATCAAAAAACTTCCCTCCTACCATGTGATTATCCTGGCCAAAAACGATGTGGGCAGGACCAACCTGTACCGTCTGGTATCCTGGTCCCACATCAATTATTTCCACAGGACTCCCAGGATCCCAAAAAGTCTTCTGGATCAGTACCGGGAGGGGCTGATCATCGGCTCTGCCTGCGAAGCAGGCGAGCTTTACCAGGCTCTTCTGAGAGGTGTGCCCGATGCAGAGCTGGGAAGGATCGTGAATTTTTATGACTATCTGGAGATCCAGCCTCTTGGCAACAATGCCTTTATGCTCCGGGATGAGAACAGTATCGTGAAAAGTGAAGAGGATCTGAAAAATTTAAACAGGAAGATTGTGGAACTGGGAGAACAGTTTAAAAAACCGGTGTGCGCCACTTGTGACGTCCATTTTCTCAACCCGGAAGACGAGGTATACCGCCGGATCATCATGGCCGGAAAAGGATTTAAAGACAGCGACGATCAGGCGCCTCTGTATCTTCGGACTACGGAGGAGATGCTGGAAGAGTTCCTGTATCTTGGACCGGATAAGGCGGAGGAAGTGGTCATCACCAACACCAGACGCATCGCAGACCAGTGTGAACGGATCTCCCCGGTACGTCCTGACAAATGCCCACCGGTCATTGACGATTCCGACGGAACCCTGAGAAATATCTGTTACAACAGGGCCCATGAGCTCTATGGAGACGATCTTCCGGATATCGTCGTAGAACGGCTGGAGAGGGAGCTGACTTCCATTATCTCCAACGGATTCGCAGTCATGTACATCATTGCCCAGAAGCTGGTGTGGAAATCCAACGAGGACGGATATCTGGTAGGCTCCAGAGGTTCCGTAGGATCCTCTTTTGTGGCAACCATGTCGGGGATCACAGAGGTCAATCCCTTAAGACCTCACTATTACTGTCCCGGCTGCCATTACTCGGAGTTTGACTCCGATGACGTAAAAAAATTTGCAGGCATGTCCGGCTGCGATATGCCGGATAAGGAGTGTCCGGAGTGCGGCACTCTGATGAAAAAGGAGGGCCACGATATTCCCTTCGAGACTTTCCTTGGATTTAAAGGGGACAAGGAGCCGGATATCGACCTGAATTTTTCCGGAGAATACCAGAGCCATGCCCATGATTACACGGAAGTCATTTTCGGAAAAGGCCAGACCTTCCGGGCCGGTACCATCGGCACCCTGGCAGACAAAACCGCCTACGGATATGTGAAGAATTATTATGAAGAGCGGGGAGACAGAAAACGAAACTGTGAGATCAACCGCATCGTCCAGGGATGTGTGGGTGTGCGGAGGACTACGGGGCAGCATCCCGGAGGAATTATCGTGCTCCCTGTAGGGGAAGAGATCTGTTCCTTTACCCCGGTCCAGCGGCCTGCCAACGACATGACCACCACAACCATCACCACCCATTTTGACTACCACTCCATTGACCATAACCTGCTGAAACTGGACATCCTGGGACACGATGATCCTACCATGATCCGGATGCTTCAGGATCTGACCGGGCTGGACCCGGTAAAAGATATCCCCCTGGACGGCGCGGAAGTCATGTCCCTGTTCCAGAATACATCCGCCCTGGGGATCACTCCGGACGACATCGGAGGCTGCCCTCTGGGTGCCCTCGGCATTCCGGAATTCGGAACGGATTTTGCCATGCAGATGCTTCTGGACGCCAAGCCGAAATATTTCTCCGATCTGGTCCGCATCGCCGGACTGGCACACGGAACCGACGTGTGGGTAGGCAATGCCAAGGATCTGATCTTAAGCGGTCAGGCCACCATCCAGACCGCTATCTGCTGCCGTGACGATATTATGGTGTATCTGATCCAGAAAGGCATGGAAGAAGGTCTTTCCTTCACTATCATGGAATCCGTCCGAAAGGGAAAGGGTTTAAAACCGGACTGGATCGAGGCCATGCTGGCCCATGATGTGCCTCAGTGGTACATCGATTCCTGCCTGAAGATCAAATACATGTTCCCCAAAGCCCATGCGGTGGCCTATGTCATGATGGCATGGCGCATCGGCTACTGTAAAGTATTCTATCCTTTGGCTTACTATGCCGCCTTTTTCAGTATCCGGGCCAGCGCCTTCAGCTATGAACTCATGTGTCAGGGAAGAGACAAACTGGAATACTACCTGGCAGATTACAAAAAAAGAGCGGATTCCCTGTCCAAAAAAGAACAGGATACCCTGCGGGACATGCGGGTGGTCCAGGAGATGTATGCCAGAGGCTTTGAGTTTGAACCGATCGATATCTACAGAGCCAAAGCCAGGGATTTCCAGATCGTGGATGGAAAACTGATGCCGTCTCTGGCCAGTATCGACGGACTGGGAGAAAAAGCCGCCGACGGAGTGGTGGATGCGGTAAAAGACGGACCATTCCTGTCCAGGGAAGATTTCCGCAACCGTTCCAAAGTGAGCAAGACCATCTGCGACCTGATGGCGGATCTGGGGATCCTGGGAGATCTGCCGGAGTCCAACCAGCTGTCGCTGTTCGATTTTGCATAAAGAGATCCTCTAAAAAACTATGCAGTTTGGACAAATTATGGTATACTGAGACAGGAGCTTTGGCTCTGACTTTAACAATAGGAGGAACTATGATGAAAAGAAAAATGTTGGCAGTACTGATGGCAGCCGCCATGGCAGCAGGCCTGACAGCCTGCGGAGGCGGCAGCGGAGAGACCACCCCCACAGGGCAGGATACCGGCACCACAGCGGCCCAGACGCAGACCACCGCAGCAGCTCCGGCCGAGACTCAGAAGGCCTCAAGCGCTCCTTCCGAGAGCGGTTTCGAACTGGCTCTGGTCACCGACCTTGGAACCATCGACGACAAATCCTTCAATCAGGGCGCCTGGGAGGGCCTTACCAAATACGCTCAGGAGAATAACATCTCCTACAAGTATTATCAGCCCCAGGAAGGAACCACCGACTCTTATCTGGAGACCATCGGCCTTGCCATCGAAGGCGGAGCCAAACTGGTGGTGTGTCCCGGCTTCTTATTTGAAGAGCCTGTTTACCTTGCCCAGGATCAGTATCCTGACGTACATTTCATCCTTCTCGACGGCGAGCCCCACAGCGGCGACTACTCCGAGTACAGGACCAATGACAACGTGATGCCTATCCTCTTTAAAGAAGACGAAGCCGGTTTCCTGGCAGGCTATGCGGCAGTCAGGGACGGCTACACCAAGCTGGGCTTTATGGGCGGCATGGCGGTTCCGGCGGTTATCCGTTTCGGCTACGGCTTCATCGAAGGCGCCGACGCGGCAGCCAATGAACTGGGCATCTCGGGCATTGAAGTGATGTACACCTACACCGGCGCATTTGCGGCTACTCCTGAGGCACAGTCCATGGCAGCTTCCTGGAACCAGAACGGCACCGAAGTGGTGTTCGGCTGCGGCGGCGCAGTAGGCAACTCCGTCATGGCGGCTGCTCAGGAAAAGGGAACCAAGGTCATCGGCGTGGACGTGGACCAGAGCTTTGAATCCGAGACCGTTATCACCTCTGCCATGAAGCAGCTGGCCAATTCCGTATACGACGGAGTCAAGGCCTTCTATGACGGAACCTTCCCCGGAGGAAGCACAAGCGTATTTACCGTGGCCAACGACGGCGTAGGACTTCCCATGGCTACATCCAAGTTCAACACCTTCACTCAGGATGACTATGATGCCATCTATCAGAGACTGGTTGCCGGTGAGTTTAACCTGGTTCAGCCGTCTGCCGATAATATCGACCCGACTGTTGACTTAACCGTAACTGCAACCACCATCAATTATGTAGAGTAATACTTTACGGATCTTACAGGGGTGCAGTTTGGCACCCCTGTTTTGCTTGATAGGAATTTCCAACCTCATAAGACAAGGGGGAACCTGATGGATTACGTTATCGAGATGCTTCACATCACAAAGAAGTTTCCTGGGATCATCGCCAACGATGATATCACCATTCAGCTGAAAAAAGGAGAGATCCACGCCCTGTTAGGGGAGAACGGAGCGGGCAAGTCCACGCTCATGAGCGTTCTGTTCGGTCTCTACCAGCCCGAGGAGGGCACCATCAAAGTCAGGGGACAGGAGGTTCAGATCAAAGGCCCCCTGGATGCCAATGCACTGGGCATCGGCATGGTACACCAGCATTTCAAGCTGGTTCATAATTTTACCGTACTCCAAAATATCGTTCTGGGCATGGAGACCGTGGAAAAAGGTTTTCTGAAAATGGATGATGCCCGGAAAAAGGTCATGGACTTAAGCCAGAAGTACAATCTGTTCATCGATCCGGATGCACTGATCTCCGACATCACCGTAGGGATGCAGCAGCGGGTGGAGATCTTAAAGATGCTGTACCGGGACAATGAGATCATGATCTTCGACGAGCCCACAGCCGTTCTCACGCCTCAGGAGATCGACGAGCTGATGCAGATCATGAGAAATTTGACAGCCGAGGGCAAGTCTATCCTGTTCATCACTCACAAATTAAACGAAATCAAGGCAGTCGCGGACCGCTGCAGCGTTCTGCGGCGCGGAAAATATATCGGAACCGTAGACGTGGCCGACACGACCAA
>Ga0137306_103975_pt1 | contig 10505 bp, 7 predicted proteins | sample Inofroosms_March_FD_97187 | JGI IMG/M metagenome (GOLD analysis project Ga0137306, IMG submission 97187) | Mouse cecal microbial communities from Vienna, Austria - N-Acetylneuraminic and N-Acetylglucosamine D2O microcosms_March | ecosystem: Host-associated > Mammals > Digestive system > Large... | reverse complement strand
GCACAAAAACGGAGCCATCCGCCGCGTGAATATCAACATTGCCGCAACTACGGTTGACAATTACCGACTGCTCAAAGACGCAGGGATCGGAACTTATATCCTGTTCCAGGAGACCTATCACAAGGAAAGCTATCTGACCCTCCACCCGGCCGGGCCGAAGCATGACTACAATTATCACACCGAGGCCATGGACCGTGCCATGGAGGGCGGAATCGACGATGTGGGCCTGGGCGTGCTGTTCGGCCTGGACAAATACCGCTATGAGTTTGCCGGACTCCTCATGCATGCGGAGCATCTCGAAGCTGCCTTCGGCGTAGGGCCGCACACCATCAGCGTACCCCGCCTGAAACGTGCGGACGATATTGACCCCGGCCAGTTTGACAACGGCATTGACGACGAGATCTTTGCAAAGCTGGTTGCCTGCATCCGGATCTCTGTCCCCTACACCGGCATGATCATTTCCACAAGGGAAAACCAGGCCACAAGAGAGCGTGTCCTGCACCTGGGCATCTCCCAGATCAGCGGCGGCTCCCGTACCAGCGTGGGCGGTTACTATGAACCGGAGCCGGAGGATGAGAAGTCGGAGCAGTTCGACGTCAGTGACACCCGTTCCCTGGACGAGGTGGTACGCTGGCTGATGGAAATGGATTACATCCCCAGCTTCTGTACGGCCTGCTATCGGGAAGGCCGTACCGGAGACCGTTTTATGTCCCTGTGTAAGAGCGGGCAGATCCAGAACTGCTGCCATCCCAACGCACTGATGACATTAAAAGAATATCTGATGGACTATGCTTCGCCGGAAACCAAGGCCATCGGGGATAAGCTGATTGAGCGTGAAGTCCTCAACGTGCCCAATGAAAAAGCGCGGGCAGTTGTCATGGAAAACCTGCGTTATATCGAACAGGATAACCGGAGAGATTTCCGTTTTTAATTCCATCAGACAGAACGCAGGCCCGTTTGTATCGACGATTTTCATGGGCCTGCGTTTTATCAAATCTGGTAATCCAACGGAGGAAATATAGTATGAGTTTAAATGCCGTACCATCCGCAGACCGTATCCACATCGGAATCTTTGGAAAACGGAATGCTGGAAAATCCAGCATCATCAACGCCGTAACAGGCCAGAACCTTGCCATTGTCTCTGATATCAAGGGCACCACCACCGACCCGGTGCAAAAGGCCATGGAGCTTCTCCCCCTGGGCCCCGTTGTGATGATCGACACCCCGGGGCTGGATGACGAAGGGGAGCTGGGCGCCCTGCGCGTCCGAAAAGCATATCAGATGCTGAACAAGACCGACATCGCCGTGCTGGTGGTTGACAGCTCCCAGGGAATGACGCCTGAAGATGAACATATCCTGGCAAAGATCCGGGAAAAAAAGCTGCCCCACGTCATTGTATTCAACAAATCCGACCTGTGCAGCCGTCCCCTCACATGGGAAAATCAGACGGAAATCCAGGGCACGGATCAAATACCGCCATCACAGTGCATCTCTGTCAGCGCTGTGACCGGCCTGCATATCCAGGAGCTCAAAGAACGGATCGCCGGCCTGGTTCCCACCGCCGGGAATGAAAAGCACATTGCCGCGGATCTGGTCCGCCCGGGCGAATTTGTGGTACTGGTCATTCCCATCGACGGTTCCGCTCCAAAAGGACGGCTGATCCTGCCCCAGCAGCAGACCATCCGGGATCTTCTGGAAGCAGGCTGCCCCGTCATCGCGGTAAGGGATACCGAACTGGAGGATGCGCTCGCCCGCCTGGGTACCAGGCCGGCCCTGGTCATCACAGACAGCCAGGCATTCAAAAAGGTGTCCGCCCTTGTCCCACCGGACATTCCCCTGACCTCCTTCTCCATCCTGTTTGCCCGCTATAAAGGGAATCTTGATACGGTGGCAGAAGGCGCCCGGACACTGGATCGGCTGCAGGACGGAGACACCATCCTGATCTCCGAGGGCTGCACCCACCACCGCCAATGCGAGGATATCGGAACCGTAAAGCTGCCCGGATGGATTCGCAAGCATACCGGAAAAGAGCTTAGGTTTGAATTTACGAGCGGCACGGAATTTCCCGATGAACTGGGCAGATACCGCCTGATTATCCACTGCGGCGGCTGTACCCTGAATGAACGTGAAATGAAATACCGCCTGAAATGCGCCTGTGACCAGAATATCCCCATCACAAATTACGGCACGGCAATCGCGCACATGAACGGCATTCTCAGCAGAAGTCTCGCTCCGCTCCGTTCGCAGGCAGGAACCGATCCGTTTACAGGCGAAAGGCTTTAAGACGCCGTTTTCCTTTCCAAAAGCAAGAGGCTGCCGGGAACCATTCAGCGATTTCCCGGCAGCCTGTTTTATTCTCATATATCTTGCATATCTTTATTCTTTGCCGTTAAAGCAATAGGTACACAGCTTGCAGGGGGAGAGCCCGATGGACGCCACCAGATCGTCCAGCCGATGGTACCGCAGAGTGGTAAAGTTCTGCTGCTTCCGGATCTCTTCCAGCATTTCCTCATACCTTGCGGTGCAGGGATCTGAGTACTCTGAAAGCACCTCCGGAGTCACTTCCTCCTCCCGTTCCTGGATCACCCGCCTTGTGATCAGATCCAGATCCGACTTGGACCGTGAGAAATTCAGGTACTTGCAGCCGTACAGAAGGGGCGGGCAAGCCGGACGCACATGTACCTCCTTCGCCCCGCTCCGATACAAAAATTCCGTAGTCTCCCGAAGCTGGGTACCCCGCACGATGGAGTCATCAATCAGAAGCAGCTTCTTCCCTTTGATCAGCTCCTGCACCGGAATCAGCTTCATCCGGGCGATCAGATCCCTCTGGCTCTGGTTCGCAGGCATAAAGGATCTGGGCCAGGTCGGCGTATACTTGATAAACGGCCTTGCATACGGGATTCCCGATTCATTGGCATACCCGATGGCATGGGCGATCCCCGAATCCGGCACGCCCGCGACAATGTCCGGAGAAACGGAATCACTGTCCCTCTTCGCCAGCATACTCCCGCAGGTATAACGCATCTGCTCCACATTCATCCCTTCATAGGAGGATGTGGGGTATCCATAATACACCCACAGGAAGGAGCACATCTTCATCTCCTCCCCCGGAGCGCCGACGGTCTCCACACTCTCCGGCGTGACGAAAACAACCTCCGCTGGTTTCAGTTCTTTATAATGTTCAAATCCAAGATTGATATATGCAAAATTTTCAAACGAAATGCAGTATCCGTCTTCCCGCTTTCCGATCACCACCGGAGTACGCCCATACCGGTCCCTGGCTGCATAGATCCCGTCCTTTGTCATCAGAAGGATGGTCATGGAGCCGTCCACAAGCTCCTGCACATACCGGATTCCGTCTACCAGCGTATCGGATTTGCAGATCAGGGACGCGATCAGTTCCGTGGCATTGATCTGCCCGCCGCTCATCTCCTGAAAATGCGCCCTTCCCGAATGGTACGTTTCTTTCAGCAGTTCATCCAAATTGTTGACCTTTCCTACGGTCGTGATTGCAAAGCTTCCCAGGTGGGACTGGATTAGAAGGGGCTGCGGTTCATAGTCGGAAATACATCCGATCCCCAGATGCCCGTCCAGTTCCTCTGCGTCCTTTTCAAACTTTGTCCGAAACGGAGAATTTTCGATGTTATGGATCGCCCTTTGAAAGCCTCCCTTACCATACATCGCCATCCCGCCGCGCCGTGTGCCCAGGTGGGAATGATAGTCCACCCCGTAAAACAGTTCCAAAGTACAGTTTTTCTTTGAAGCAACGCCAAAAAATCCACCCATATGTCTGTCTCCTTTTTTGTCAGTCGTCTAAAGGTAATGGTCCGGAATGCTTCGATCCCGGAAACCATTCACAGTTTAGCACGAAGTCATTTCAAAGTCAAAGGCAACATCCCGAAATCCCAAAAAACATCTGTACCCCCAGCCGCTACAGCATCAGCCCCCGGTACCGGTTAAAGCAGGCAAAGATCTCCTGCCTTCTGGGCATCGCCAGGCATGCCACATTGGACATACTCTCACACAGTCCGGCCAGTCCGTTTCTGCGGATCTTCTCCTCCAGCCTGTCCACCACATCCTGTACAGGGGTGGTACCTCCGAAGAAATTTTTCTCCGCATACCGCACACAGTATCCCAGGGCTGTCACCTGCTCGCTGTCCGTAATCTGCTCCACATAGCGCAGATCAATGCTTTCCCGGTTGATCTGCACTCCCTCGCGCCCCATGGTCTTCATCTTGATCCGGTCATTCCCCCGGTAGGCCCTGTTCTGCCCCGGGCACCTGTGAAATACCGGCTTGTCCGCAGGCTCCTCCAGCCCGCTCAGCGCCGGAAAGTTCTCCGCTTCTTTCTTTGCCTCCGCCGTGATCTCTCTTGGCACGTACCGGTCCATCTGCACAATGGTATCCGCAATGTGAAAATATGCCCCCGAGCTTCCGGCCACGATCACGGTTGAGATCCCATAGCGTTCATACAATTCCCGGATTCTGTCGATAAAAGGCGTGATCGGCTCCATGTCCCTGTGGATCACACGCTGCATCAGCTCGTCCCGGATCATAAAATTGGTGGCGCTGGTATCCTCATCGATCAGCAGCGCTTTGGCCCCTGCCTCCATGGCCTCCACCACATTGGCCGCCTGGGAGGTGCTGCCGCTGGCGTCCTCCGTGTAGAATCCGCTGGTATCCTTCCCATTGGGCAGGTCATTGATAAACATGGAAATATCCGTCTTTTTGATGCTCCGGCCGTCCTCCGCACGAATCTTCACTGCGGTTCCGTCCGTGATCACATACTCCCGTCCGTCCCCGGCGATATGGTCATATACCCCCAGCTCCAATGCTTTGAGCAGAGTGGATTTTCCGTGGTAACCGCCTCCCACAATCAGGGTAATGCCCTTGCGGATTCCCATACCGGAAAGGGTTCCCTTATGAGGCAGTTCCATGGTCACTTCCAGTTCTTTCGGGGAGCGGAATGGAACCGCCCCCTTCATGGGACGCGGCGAGATGCCGGATTCCCGCGGCAGGATGGCCCCGTTTGCCACAAAGGCCGTCAGCCCCATCGCTTCCAACTGTCCCCGGATATACTCCTGGTCCTCGGCCAGGTCAATGGCACCGCGCACCCTTTTCTTATCGCAGGTTCTGTAGTAAAGGGACTTTTCCACGCAGTCCGGCAGAAAATCAAACAGGATCTTTTCCAGCTCCCTTGCGTTGATGGTACGCCCGTTGGCCGGAAATCCAATCTCCAGGCGCACCACGATATCCCCGGTTTTGTCGTCCATCCAAAAAGCAGTCCTCTCCAACACCTCCTGCCCGCATCTGCTGATGGAGATCAGGCCGCTCTTGCCCGAACCCTTAGCCTTAAACGCGTAGCTCTCCGCCGCCCGGTGGAATTGCCGGGTCAGATAGTCCTGCAGCGCCCTTCTCTGGCAGTCCCCGCAGTACAATTCCCTGGGAAAGCCTGCCATCTTGCCCTTCATGTGTACGCTCACCTTAGACGGCGACGCGAACGGGTCGCCCTGTACATGGTCGATGGAAAGCACATACCCCTGAAACTGGTATGTGCCTTTTGTATCCTTGTACGCCGGATATCCCTTATGGTCAATCCTGTGCAGTAGGTTCCTTAATTCTGTTGATGTTTCCACGTTTCATTTCCTCCTGAATCCATTTCCTGTGCTGTTTACGCACCATTCATGCGCAAAACATGCTGCTGATCTGCTGCTTTCTGAACGATTCAAAACGCCTGATGCAGCATTTCAGATGATTTCCTGCATTTTCTCCACTTCCTGCCGGTCTTCCGCGCTGAAATTCTTTTCAAACTCTGCTTTCTGTCTTTCTGCTTCTTCCTTCGGCGGCACCCAGCCGGAGACTTTCTCCGCATGGATTCCATACCGTTCAAACACAGGAAACAGACGCTTCATTCTCCCTTCAAATGAGACATATCCCGGCCTCTTCTGCCCGCACCAGCCTGCCTCGGCCGAAGCCGCATACCTGGGCCAGCACATTCTCTCCAGCTTTTCCATATCCCGGATATGTTCCGTCCAGATCAGGCATTCCGTTCCCAGAATCCCCTTTTCCGCCTTTTCCAGTCCTTCCGGGCGCACATCCAGCTCATAGACATCCTGAAGGGATGTAATCCCATACGGATAGTCGCAATAGCAGTTCTTCACAATGGAGATCACGGCGCTTCCGCCCTTCTCCATATGCGCTCCCAGGCGGTTCTCCTTGTCCTCCGTCCAGAGCTGTACGATGGTATCCGGGTCCAGATTTCCTCCGTATGCCGCTTCATTCCATACGATCACGGTCCGCCCCCTGGATTTTAAGTACGCGGTGATCCGGTTTTCCATGTATCCCTGCAGCTCCTGCAGAGTCGAAAGCCCTTCCTCCTCCATCCGTTTCCGGCACAGCGGACAGCTGCTCCAGTACTCCTTGGGCGCCTCGTCCCCGCCGATGTGGAAATATGTTCCGGGAAAAAGCTCCAGAAGGTCATCCAGAAGCCCCTTGATGAACTCAAAGGTTTCTTCCTTTCCCGCGCACAGAATATCCCGGAAAATACCGGCCCTGGTCTCCACCGGAATCTGCTCTCCCCTGCACCCGTACTGGGGGTAAGCAGCCAGCAGGGCGGTCACATGCCCGGGCATGTCCACCTCCGGGATCACTTCCACTCCCAGCTCCTTACAATACGCCACGATCTCCCGCACCTGATCCCTTGTATAGTACCGATCCTCTGTCTCCTCCGAGTCATAATTGCCCATATGGTCCCCTTTTCGTACTGCCCCGACCTCATGCAGCAGAGGATACCTCCTGCACTCGATACGCCAGCCCTGGTCATCAGAAAAATGCCAGTGGAATTTGTTGAATTTAAAATGCGCAGCCATCCGGATCATTTTTTTCAATTCCTCTGCCGGAATAAAATGCCGGGCGCAGTCAATATGGAAAGCCCTCCAGGAATACTCCGGGCTGTCCTCCACCGTCAGGCACGGCAAGTCCTCCCCGCACTGCAGCCGGATCTGCTCCAGAGACATCTCCGCGTACAGGCATGCTTTTTCGCTGCCGCCCTCAATCCAGATTCCGTCTGCTTTTAACTGCAGGCGGTACTCTTCCTCCCCGAAAGCAGGATTCAGCTTATTTTCCCGGATCACATGACCCGCGCATCCTTCCCCGCCCGGCAATATTTTTTTAGGCTCCGGTATGATCCCAATCTCCACCATAATCCCTCCAAGCTGTCATAATCCTATTTTTTTAATCCTGTGCAAAAAGGCCGCGCCTGTATGCACATTGACTGCAAAAGCCAGGTATCCTCAGTACCCGGCTTTCCCCTGTCATTTACAAATGCCCGGCTGCTTTTTTTATCTGTGCCGGACAGCATGATTCCATTCTGCAAAATCTCGGGCCTTAAACAGGCCGCATCTGGCGTTTCACGATCTTTCCCGCCACTGCTCCATGCCTCCGTCGGACCATACGACCATATTCCTGCCGGATTTTTTTGCGGTATACAGCATGGAGTCCGCAATCTTCAGATAAGTCTCATATACATCCCCGCTCTTGGGAATTACGGTGACCCCTCCCACGCTGACCGTGATCCACTGGAATACCGGAGAGTTGTGAGGGATATGCAGGTTCTCAATGGCCTGCCGGATGATTTTGAAAAACTCATAGGAAGACTGGGCGTCGTTGCCGACAAGGATCGCAACAAATTCTTCCCCGCCGTAGCGCCCCACAAAATCCGTAGCCCTGTGCAGGAAGGAGGACGCGGTCTTCGCTACACTTGTCAGAACCTTGTCTCCGGCCGGATGTCCGAAGCTGTCATTATAAATCTTAAACTTGTCTATGTCAAATATACAGACCGAAAACGGAATCCCAAGGCGCAGGGCTTCCCGCCACTTCATACGCCACTCCTCCTCGTAGCGTCTTCTGTTTGCGATCCCGGTCAGTTCATCCACCATAGCCAGCTTTTTATAATGCATCTGCCTGTCAAATGATCTGAGCTGGGCATTGATCCTTGCCTTTAAGATGGCCGGGACAACCGGCTTTGTAATGTAATCTACCGCCCCCAGTGTAAGCCCCTCCTCCTCATGCTGCACATCAGAAAGACTTGTCACAATGATGACCGGAATATACCTGGTCAGAATCATGTCCTGAAGCTTTTTCAGCAGCGTAAATCCGTCCACATCCGGCATGATAATATCCATAAGGATCAAAGAATATTTTCCGGACATGGCATGGTCAAGCCCGCTGTCGGCATCATGGCACAGGGTCACGTCATAGTCTGTTTCCAGGATTGCTTTTAAAGAATCGCCTACTACAATACTATCATCGATTAACAATATCTTGTCCATGAGTACTTCCCTTCTGAGGTATTCTCTCTTACTCTTTGTAGCATATCACAAAACGGGGTGAGAATCAATCCATTCTCACCCTTTCCTTATGGGAGGATGCGGACTGTTTTTACGCCCCGCCCCTAATCAAAATCGAACTTTTCAAACCTTTTATGCATTGCCTTATACCGGATTCGAACCGCCTCGTTTCCTGAGAGTACCTCCTCTTCCGTCCCTGTAAACTGGCAGCGCAGGCAGTAGTACTCCTCCTTCTCCTTATCATAAAACATATCAATGTCCAGATCCCTCATGAAGCAGGAGGGACACCTGTAATTTAATCTGCCTTTTCCAGATTGAGCCATGTCGCATATACCTCCTTCTCTGAAACCTTTTTCTTATATCCCAGCGTAAACATCGGGGAAAATGCATAGCCTTCCCGGATGTATCCCTCTCCTCCTCCGGTCTGTGTCATGGAAACCTTCGTCTCAATGGCCGGGATCACCGCCAGAACCGCTTCCGCATTCTCCAGGCTTTCCTCTCTGCATTTGTATGCGTAGGTAATCTGCTTCTCTTCGCTGCCTTCACACCGCAGGACGATTCCGCTCATGTCCTCCGGATACTCCGTTGTTCCATAGCATGCAACCATATATTCATTCAGCTCGACCTCTGCCGAAGGATCACTCATCTCCAGGATCGTTCTTTCAATCTTGACGGAGCCGGTTCCTTCCTCAAAATATTCTTTTGTCTGAAGCTGCACTGTCAGGTCTGCGAACTCAATGGTTACCGGATCAAGCGTCAGAATCCGCGTATTCCCCTCCTGGGAAAAATGGGCTTTTGTCCGGCACAGGCACAGATCCACCTCTTCCCCGTTATGGCTGAGCTTGGCGCTCCGGATGGTTCCTTCCCCCGCATAGTGGGTAAAATACCCGGCCCGGTATTTTTCCTGGATCAGAAACGGATAAGAGGCATCCTGCACATGCTTTGTGCCAATCCCCACTTCCCATCTCAGCTTGGCCGCATAGGGACGCAGATCAAAAAGCGCGCCGCCCTGGTCCATGTTGATGCCGGCCCGCATATAGGGGTCTGCGTACCAGAACACCTGCTTGTCAGAGCCATAGAGAATGTCCCGCCAGAGCGCGCATTCCGGCTCCGTGTATGTCTTCCTCCGCCGGTAATAATCCGCAAATTCCGACATGGTCATGTCGATGAGCTTCCCTTCCTTCTTTAGGTCCCCATAATATTTACAGCCGTCAGAATAGGATTTGAGCAGCAATTCATAAGGCGCCTCCCAGCGTCCCATCTTATTCATCCAGCCGGGGCCTACGAACATCATATTGTACGCATAGCCGTTGTTGTACTTTTCCTGGGCGCGGTACTGGTCGATCAGGTTGTACAGATACGGATACTCCCATGTTTTGGAATCGTAGATCATGCCCCGCAGCACATTCTGGGGATGGGTTCCGAAATTGGAGCCGTTGCCGTCGTAGCAGGCCAGAAGATCCCTTGACAAATGCGGAATCGCCACGATCCCGCTGTCCTCCTCCTCATTGGCCGCCGGAGCATGGGTATTCTGCTTTGAAGGAATCCAGGGCGCCCAGGGGCCGCCGTCGAACAACGTATACCAGGAATTATTGCAGGTATGGTACGCCTTCGGCCCTTCCTCCCAGCAGGTGGCTACCGCACATTTGACAGAGGGATACATTTCTTTGATATAGTTGGTCAGATCCGCGTCCATATAATAAGAGCCCGTGGATTCCGGATAAAAACCAAAAATCTCGTGGAATTTGCCGAATACATCGTCCACAATCCGCTTTTTGTCCTCCATGGAAAACATCCAGATGCAGAAATCCTTTGTCTGATATTTCTCACGGAACTGCTCGCAGGGCAGCCCCAGAAGGGAGAGCGCGATCTCATCCCCGTATGTTTCATGGTCGTCCTTTGCGATCCGCACCGCCTCCGCGTTGAACAGGGAGGCATAGGTCATATGGATCGTCACCTTCAATCCGTTTTCATGGGCAAGCCTCTGCTGGGTCCGGAAGATGTCAAGAGATTCCGTCAAAAGCTTCTTATCCCCGATGTCCTCCTCTTTGCCATGCCCGGTCACAGTCGCGGAATACTCGGGCACCATTTCCGGGCGATGGATCACATTCAGTATAAATTCACTCATTTCTTCCAACTCCTTTTTGATTTTGTGTAA
>Ga0137306_103973_pt1 | contig 10506 bp, 13 predicted proteins | sample Inofroosms_March_FD_97187 | JGI IMG/M metagenome (GOLD analysis project Ga0137306, IMG submission 97187) | Mouse cecal microbial communities from Vienna, Austria - N-Acetylneuraminic and N-Acetylglucosamine D2O microcosms_March | ecosystem: Host-associated > Mammals > Digestive system > Large... | reverse complement strand
AAGATCTTGCAGTTAAGTGAACTACAGCTCCATTATACAGACAATAAAGCATCTGCCATTGTATTTAAGTAACTGAATAAATCTTCAAGCTGTTTGATGATACGATGTTGTTCCTTTATAGGTGGAATAGGGAAATAGGTATTTTCAATATATGCTTTTCCAATTCGTTGTTGACCTACAGCACCCGATAAAGTTTGCTTTCCATTTTCTATAAATTGATTAGTTTTTACATACGCTAATAAATATTCTGGTAGAATAGTATCCTTATATGGACGTAATACGTGGAGTTCTGTTGTTCCTGCTCCATATCCATTACAAAGATTTTTGAAAATAGTTGATTTTTTGTTTTCAAAACATGGAGTGATTTTAGCGAAGCCAATGTCTCCTTCCTTAAAATGAGTAAAACCCATTTTAACTTCTTCCCATTTTCGTGTTTCTGAAGTATGCCTACCGCTATACCCATCTTCAATTAATGGCATTGGAATGAAAGAAACTTCTGTATCATCAGCTAATTTATTGCGTGGATTAATGATTACAATATCTTTAAGTATTCCCCAACACCAAGAATTAGGAATGGTAAAAGGAAGTTCATCACTGATATCTATTGTCGCATTTTTGTCATCTCGATAATAAGAGTTATCATCATCTCTAAAGATAATAGATTCTTTCTTATCACGCTTAATTTTACCTTGTTTGATAAGTTTTTCTTTTTCTGATCGGATACGTTCCAAAAGAATGGAAGCCGGTTCATCATCAGGATTTTGTGGCACAAGTTGTCCGCGGATAGCAAGATCGAGAATTTTAGATTTAGTTTTGTTAACCAGTTCATTGACAGCTTGTTTATTCATTTGAATCGTTAATATCGCAGGTAGTAATTGGGTAATTCTTGTAGCAATTTTCTCTTGTTCAAACTTACTGGGAATAGGAACTAAAAAATTTCCTAATTTTTGGGCATTGATATTTGATTGGTTTACGCCGTCTGTTCTGATTGAGTTACAATAATCTTTTGCATATCCACTATTCATTACTGCATTCAAATATTCTGCATTGATGAAGCTTCGTATTCGGATCAGATAACTCGCATAGATTGCAGGAATATTTCCACGATAAATTGCTGTTTTTCCAACCAACTCGGCACTATTGGTTCGGTTGAAAAGAAGGTCATCCTTATTTAGCCAATATTTTCGAATGTTCTCTTCATCTGAAGAATAAACCAGATCAGTATAGTCTATTTCACCTGCCTGAATATTTCCCATACGAATTACTGCCACATTTCCAAAACCGGTTGATTTCCTTGCTGTTCCATATGGTAAGTCATTAGAAATCGAAATCATTCTTGCCCACGCCCACCCCTCTGGCACCTCAAACGGTATCTCATCTTCAATACATTTCATCGTCCCATCCCGGAACTTCTCATAATGCAAATTAGACAAGGTACAAATTCTTGTCGAAAACGGAAAAAATTCGATTGGTAGCAAATGTATGATATTATCGTTGTTGCAAAAATATAAGTATGATAGAATAGAAAAAACAAAAAGAATTGATGATTATGCTGAATATTATTTTTAACAGGGGAACTAAGGATATAGAGAACGAGAATTATGTATTTAGCCCGGATACTTATTTTAAATATAATTAAGAAGATGAATGGTTTGAGGATGAGTTGGTGAAAGAGATGGTCTTGGATGTAGACAGTTCAGTGGTAGAATCAGCCCATGCCATTAACAGTCCCGTACTTGGTATCATTGCTCTGGAGAGGCTATCGGGCAGTGTAAAAGCTCTCATTATCATGTACAAAGAACCTGATCTCATTGTAAATGCATCTGCTTGTGGGAATAATTGTGCGAAATGGATCTTAGAGATAGGGAAAAGACAAGATCTTACAGTCAGGCTTGGATATGAGATGGAATTTGAGGAGCCCTTTGACATATGTATTAAAAATAGTGGTCGTGTGATTCATGAATATATAGATTTTTAATGGAGTTCCAGGAGGTGGAAATAGTTTAGGGAACAGTGCCAGAGGTAAGACAACTTTAGTTCAGATAATTGGCGATTATTTATCTGGCAGGACTGGACTGGGAACGGAAATTATACGTGATAAGAGATGGGTTGTTCTGTCAGGGGAGGAGGCAGCAATTCTTCGGCTTCAAATGTTAATGGCTTCAGTTGTGTTTGTGGATGAACAAGAAAGGTTTTTATATTCGAAGGTTTTTGTAGAGGCAGTGTTAAGTTCGGGGTGTTATTTTGTATTTGTTACGAGAGATGGGCTGGTTATTATCAAAATACCAAACAGGTGTATAATTCTATGCATCAGGTATATCCGGAAGCTGGTATGAAAGAGAAGATCGTGCCGTTAGCAGCATTGGAATCAAGTCAGGGATTGTACAAGCAGAAGGATTGGGGGATATTCTGAATGCCCCGGAAGATTTTATTGAGAGCGGAGAAGAAAAGACTTAATCCCAATTATCTTACAAAAGGAAACAGAGATAAAATAAGAATATTGGTGGATGAAGCGAGGAATTTATAGTTAATGTGACAGCTATATGTCATATTGGATATGTTATAGTCTATAGCAAGAGGCGAAGAGATGCAGATAGAGCGCTTGGTCCAGATGGTTTTCTATATAATCAATCATGGACATGTTACCGCCAGGGAACTGTCTGATTATTTTAATGTATCGACGAGAACGATCTATCGGGATATCAACATCCTGACGATTGCAGGGATTCCGGTATTATCAGCAAAGGGAACCGGAGGAGGGATATCCCTGATAGACGGGTATACGATTGACAGGTCTCTATTGTCCAAAGAAGAGCAACAGAGTGTTTTTCAGGGCTTGCAGATATTACAGGCTGCGAAATATCCGAATGCGGAGATGGCATTGAGTAAGATCAGCACTGTTTTCAGAAATGCACGGGATTCCCGATGGCTTGATATTGATTTTTCATATTGGGGAAGTGATGAAAAAGAAAAAATAAAAATATCCGACTTGCAATACGCGATACTCGATAAGCATGTTATCAGGTTTCAATATTTTAACACGGAATTGAAGAGATCGGAGAGAGTCATAGAACCTCTGCGGCTGCTCTTCAAATCGCACGCCTGGTATATTGTTGGGTATTGCAGATCTAAAGAAGAGATCAGAACATTCCGTCTCACCAGAATAAAAAAGCTTCAGATTATGCCAGAGATATTTGAGCGTGAATTGCCTTTGGATTATTCCATGGTATCTGAAGGCAGAGAAAGATGCAAGCTTCCTGTGCTGAAGCTTAAATTTTCTCCTGAAATTGCACATAGGGTATTCGATGAATTTCAAGAAGATCAGGTTAACATAGGTGAGGATGGGAATTATTATGTTGCCGCTCAATATGAATTGAATAACTGGACTGTTCATTATCTTCTGTCTTTTGGGAAGTATGTCGAGGTCGTAGAGCCGGAATCAGCGCGGATCATGCTCAGAGAAAGAGCGGAAGAATGTAATGATGATAAAGAAGGGAAAGACATATAACAAGGTTACGAAAGCGGTGATCACAAGGCATGTAGAGAATCTGAAGAGTCTGGATGCCGATGGGAAGATAGAATTATGCGGGCCGTTCAAAGGTTATCCGGGGGTTGCAGGTATGGTGGTCTTTAAGACGCAGAGCTACGAAGAAGCGGACGCCCTGTGTAAGCAGGAACCGCTTGTAGCTGAGGGATTTGCAACATATACACTTGCGGCGTTGCAGGTGGCAGATAAGGAGAATAATTATTTGCTATAATTGACTGTATCTTGCGTACTTGATTTTCAGGTGATAAAACGACTATAATAGGATTATAGAAACAAGGCGGAACAGGTTTCACAGGATGAGAAAGGAGTTTGTTATTATGTCAAAAAGAATCATCGCCATAAACCGAATGTACGGAAGTAACGGAAGAAGGATTGGGAAGGCTCTGTCGGAAGAACTGGGAATTCACTGCTATGACAAGGATCTGATCAGGATCGCCAGCGAGAAGGAAGGACTGCCTTATGAGGAGCTTGTCAAGGTTGATGAGAAGCGTGCCAGCGGGTGGCGCTATCCGTTGGATGAACCTGCACAGATGGCGCCGCAGTACAGGCTCTATCCGATGAACGATGTACTCTTTCAAGCAGAGAGTGAGATTATCCGGACGATCGCAGATCAGGAGGACTGCATCATCATCGGGCGCTGTGCCGGTCATATTCTGGGAGAGCGGTGTCTGAAGGTATTTATCCATGCGCCGTTTGAATACCGGGTCAAGGTGGCGGCCGAACGCATTGAGATTCCGGAGAGTGATGCTCGTGCGTTTGTGAAGAAGACGGATAAGGAACGCCGCAGCTATTATGAGTATTTTACAGACGAGAAATGGCTGGATATGGGTGCTTATGATCTCTGTATCGACAGCAGCCGGTTTACTGAGGCGCAGATTGTCAGGATGCTGAGAGAAGCCTATGAAGGTATGGAGTAACAGTTTAGACAGGTCTGCGCATTCACTGCGCTGACCGTGCCATTGAGTAGCGCATGAAAGCATCCGGCCCATCGCGAAGCGATTGTTAATGGCCGGATGTCTGTAACAGTGAAGGTATCTGAACTGTTACGGTATGGAGGTAAAGGGAAGATTGCTTTTTTCTAAGGATCATTGGAAGAATGAATGGACGGCGATTGAGAGGAAGGAACAGCGTTTCTTAGACAGAATGAGTAAGGAGAAGCCTTCTGCATGGAAGGAGAAGATCGCAGATAAGATACCGGAGAAGCTGGAGGGCACATTGAAGGCAGCCTTTCGCAAGGCATTTGAGCTTGTCTTTGAGAAGGGCACGGGATTGATCGAGAAGACTTATGACAAAGAGAAGCAGGTGCAGACGTTTCAGATCAATGAATATGCAGCCTGTGTCCGTAAGGATCGGAAGAGTGTCAGGGCATTTGCCAGACAGGCAGGGAGCGGGCGCGCCAGGAATCTGCTTCTGTCGGGGATCGAAGGGGCTGGACTTGGTATCCTGGGCATCGGGATTCCGGATATCCCGCTTTTTACTGCCATGTTATTGAAGAGTATCTATGAGATAGCGATTAGTTATGGTTGTTCGTATGAGACGGAAGAGGAGCAGTGTTTTATTCTGAGCGTGATCGAGACGGCGCTGACTAGAGGAGAAGAACTGGTACAGGCTAACCGGGAACTGAATGAATGGATTGATTCAGGAATTGTGCGCGGGCCGGATAGGCAAGAACAGATAACCAGGACTTCGGATGCATTGGCAGAAGCGCTGTTATATATGAAGTTTGTACAGGGGATTCCGATTGTGGGTCTGGCAGGAGGAATGGCGGACGCTGTATATTTGAAACGGATCACGGATTATGCGGATCTGAAGTACAGGAGGAGATGCAGTCGGAGATATTTAGTATAAGCAGCGAAATATTTTACGATCAATAAAGCGAGACAATACGGGAAGACTACGACGCTGCTGGCATTAGAGCAATATCTGCAAAAGGATTACTATGTTGTGTCTTTGGATTTTCAGATGCTTGGAGCCGGAGAATTTGATAATGAAAATACGTTTGCACTTTCGTTTGCCAGATTGTATCTGCGAGCCCTGAAAAGGTATATTCGAATATTTCCCGATGAATGTAGAGAGGTTTTAGAGGAGCTTTCTCAGATTGTAAAAAATGAACCTGTCAATTTCAGGCTTCAGAGACTTTTTGAATATCTAAGCGATATCTGTGATGCCGCAGACAGACCTATGGTTCTGATGATCGACGAGGTGGACAGTGCAAAAAATAATCGGGTTTTTCTTGATTTTCTATCTCAGATACGTGCATATTATATCAGACGAACATCTCTGCCGGCATTTCAATCTGTTATATTGGCTGGAGTATATGATGTGAAGAATCTGAAAAGGAAATTTCGTCATAGTCCGTGGAATATGCGCGAAGGCAGTCGTCAAACGAATGCTTGCATTCATTTGACGACTGCCCGTGTGATCATAGAATGCTTGCATTCTAAGAATACCCGGATATTGAATATCTGGGAGAAGTGATCGAGCATAGTTGGGGCCAGCGGGTGATTCGGTTTTACGATTTGGACGGACACATCATTGAGGTTGGCGAGGATATGAAAATGGTGATAAAGCGTTTTCTTGCTTCCGGCATGACTATGGAAGAAGTTTCTGTGAAAATGGACGCTTCTATTGAGGATTTGACAAAACTTCTAAACAGATAATACATGGGACGAATAAACAAATCGGTATTTGCAATATTGTAGTAGGGAGGTAAAAATGCGTCGTTCAGATAGGGAAGTAAAAGAGTTTGAAGATATTGTAGCTATCATGGAAAAATGTGATGTATGCCGAATTGCCTTAAATAATAATGGCTACCCATATATATTACCACTTAATTTTGGAATATGTATAAAAAAAGGTAAAATCGAGTTGTATTTTCATGGAGCTATGGAGGGTACAAAATATGATTTAATTGAAAAGGACAATAGAGCCAGTTTTGAAATGGATTGTGAACATAAATTAGTGACAGAGGTTGAACACGGAAGTTGCACAATGGAATATGAGAGTGTTATTGGACAAGGGCGTGTTGAAATGCTTTCTGATGATGAAAAGTGCAATGCTTTATATATTTTGATGAAGCATTATGGTCAAGAAGAATTTTCGTTCAATAAGGCAGTAATGCCCCGTACAAAAGTTTTTAAACTGGTAGTAGAAAAAGTAACAGGCAAAATAAGACTGAAGAAAAATGACAAACATTAAAATTACAGTTGATTGGGCTAAAACAAAAACTGCGAATCGATATCATTAGGGAGAGCTGTTCAAATGAAAATAGACAGACTGTTGAAAATTGTCATTTATCTTTTGAATCATGAGAATGTATCCGCCAGAGACCTGGCAGAACGGCTCCATGTTTCTGTTCGCACCATACAGAGAGACATGGTCAGTATTGCAGAAGCAGGGATTCCTGTATATTCCAATCAGGGAAAGGGTGGAGGATACTCCATTTTGCCGTCGTATAAGGTTAGAAACTGCAATATCCACCAGGAAGAACAGCAGTTGATTCAGCAGGCACTGGAAAGCCTGGCAACCTCATATGCAAATGAAACGCTGGCAGGTTTAATTGAAAAGTATCATGCACTTTTGGACAGGGATCAGGAACAGAGTATCTTTTTTGATTTTGGAATTGCCATGGAGAATCAACAGGTGCAAAAAGTGAATCAGATGCTGAAACGGGCAATTGAGACAAAGGCACTGGTTGATTTTTTCTACAGGGATGCGCAGGGAAAAGAAACACAGCGGTTGGTTGAACCTCTTGCTATCCAGTATAAATGGTATTCATGGTATTTATTTGCATGGTCTGTTCCACAGGAGGCGTATCGTACCTTTAAAGTTGCACGAATCCGCAAGCCTCAAATTACATCGGAAAAGTCTGACAGAAAGCATCCGGCGGTAAAGGAGCTTATGGAGCAGTCAGACAGGGCATATGGTGAAACTTGTATTACACTGGAGGTAGCGTTTGATAAGAAAGATACGTGCCTGATGGAAGAGTACTTTCCGGACAGCCAAATAGAAGAATGGTCGGAGGAAAAATCAAGAATATGGATTCAGGTTCCGCCTGGAGAACGCTCGTGGAAAGCCCTGCTTTTGAGTATGGGAAACCGTGTGGAAGTCATTTCTCCGGAAGCCTGCCGAAATGAACTGATCGAGACTGCTCAAAAATTTTTATCTAATTACGACATATAGCTGTCGCAGAAGTATGGTAGGATGGAGATGTTCTATGGCACATGGAGTATTCTGCGCGTATGGCGGAAGGTAAAAAAGAGAGGAGCATAAGATGAGTGAATTTGTGAAAGTGTTACTTGGAGATCAGGGAACTTTTGAGGACGTGTATCAGGAGTGCCCGGTTTTTGACGATGGAAAATACTGCTTACGTCTGGTCGCAGAAAGTGATGCGGAGGATTTACTGAAGGTTTATTCGGACGGGAAGGCGGTTCCTTTTTTCAATAGTGATAATTGCGGTGGGGATGACTTCCATTATACATCCTTGGAAAGAATGAGGGAGGCTGTCAGCTATTGGCTTTGGGAGTATGAAAGAAGAGGATTTGTGAGATGGGGTATTTTCAACCATAAAGAGGAAGAAGTTATAGGAACGGTTGAATTATTCCACAGGGATTCTGAGGATTATTTCAAAGACTGCGGGCTGCTGCGTCTGGATCTGCGAAGTGATTACGAAAAAGCAGATGTGATAAAGGAAATTTTACAACAGATAGGCACTCCGGCGTTTGAAATGTTTTCCTGCCGGATGCTGGCAACGAAAGCAGTGCCAACCGCAAAAGAACGTATTCAGGCATTGGCGGTACTGGGGTTTGAAGAATCAGATCAGGCGCTGACCGGACATGATGGCACTCAGTATAAATACTATTGGGTTCTTAATAAGAAATAGGAAACATTATGGATTAATTCTGTTGCTGCAGTATGATGACGGGTTCTGCCGTTTTCTGTATTAGCGGTGGGAGGGCAAATGGACAGAATTTATTTTACGAAAAAACAGGCGCGGCAGTTTTTGTTATTAAAGCATGGCTTGCTGGGGGATTACAAATTTGTTGGAAAAGAAGGCGTCCTTTCTTTTGTCCGACAGACAGGATGCATTCAGTTTGATCCGGTGGATGTCTGTGGCAGAAATGCGGATCTGGTTTTGCAGTCCAGAATCAAAGACTATCAAAAGACGATGCTTTATGAGCTTTTATATATCGATCGGAAACTGGTGGATTATTTTGATAAAAATCTCGCGATTCTTCCAATAGAGAACTGGAAATATTTTGCCCGGGAGCGGCAGGCTCACCGAAGCTGGGAGAGAAGCCATACAGAAATTGTGGAAGTACAGGAACGGGTGCGTGAGGAAATTGCACGGAGGGGACCACTGTGCAGCGCAGATTTGGACATAGCGGGAAAGGTCTCCTGGTATTGGAGTGATACCAGGTTGTCGAGAGCGGCGTTGGAACATATGTATTTTGTCGGAGAACTGGGAATCCATCATAAGAGCGGAACACTGAAATATTATGATCTGATTGAAAATTGCATTCCGGCAGAGTTTTTGAATCAACCAGAGCCTTTTCCTTCGGATTTTGATTATAGAAAATGGCTGGTGTCAGAGCGCATTGGTTCGGTGGGTCTTTTGTGGAACCGTGCTTCTGACGCATGGCTGGGTATACAGGGACTTAAGGCTGCACAGAGAAATGCTATATTCGAGATGCTGTTAAAAGAAGAGAAGATTATTGAAGTAAAAGTGGAAGAGATTGGGGAGCCGTTGTATTGCCGCAGGGAGGATGCAGGACTTGCAGAATTTATATTGAAAAATCCCCCGATGAAAAAGCGCTGTGAATTTATTGCACCGCTGGATAATCTGATCTGGGACAGGAAGCTTATAGGAGCAGTTTTTGATTTTTCTTATAAATGGGAAATCTATACGCCGAAGCAGCAGCGTAAATATGGTTATTATGTTTTGCCGATTCTCTATGGAGACAGATTTGCAGGCAGGATAGAAATGGCTTATGATAAAAAGCAGGGAAAGCTGGAACTAAAAAATATCTGGTATGAGCCGGACTTGCGTCTGACAAAGGCACTGCAGCGCGATGTGGACAGACGCATCAGACGGTTTGAACGTTTTTGTAGAAAAAGAGGCTGGAATGATTGGAGAGATTGTAAAAGTCATCGTTGACAGACCGCTTGGAAGTTATCATCCGGAACATAAAGACCTGTATTATCCTGTTAACTACGGATATATCGAAGGCATTATGGCTCCTGATGGTGAGGAGCAGGATGCTTATATCGTTGGTGTAAATGAAGCTGTTAAAGAATTTACAGGAAAGATTACTGCGGTTGTACACCGATTGGATGATGTTGAAGAAAAATGGGTGGTTGCACCTGAAAATCTTTCTTTTAGTGAGAAGGAAATCATGGAGCAGATAAAGTTTCAGGAACAGTATTTTAAGTCGGAAATCAGAATGTAATAATTTCGTTATAATGAAATTTATGGATTAAATATTTTATGACGGAATTAAATGAGTTGAGGTGATAAGAATGATTCGTGAAGCGAAACAGGAAGATTTGCTGGAAGTGCTGAATTTATATTTATATCTTCATGAAGAGACTGTTCCAGAACAATCGGAACATTTATCGGTCATTTGGAATCAAATTATAGCAGATAAAAATCATCATCTTATTGTAAATATTGTTGACGGAAAGATTGTTTCTTCGTGCGTTTGTGTGATTATTCCAAATTTAACAAGAAACATACATCCGTATGCGTTTGTGGAAAATGTTGTTACTCATGCAGACTATAGAGGGCATGGTTATGCTACGGAATGCTTAAATTATGCAAAAACCATAGCTGTAAATAATAATTGCTACAAGATGATGCTGCTGACAGGTTCAAAAGAACAAAAGACGTTAGAGTTTTATAAAAATGCGGGATATAACTGTACAGATAAAACAGCTTTTATTCAATGGTTAGATATATG
>Ga0137306_103968_pt1 | contig 10519 bp, 11 predicted proteins | sample Inofroosms_March_FD_97187 | JGI IMG/M metagenome (GOLD analysis project Ga0137306, IMG submission 97187) | Mouse cecal microbial communities from Vienna, Austria - N-Acetylneuraminic and N-Acetylglucosamine D2O microcosms_March | ecosystem: Host-associated > Mammals > Digestive system > Large... | reverse complement strand
CCACCCTCGGATTGCATTGGTCAGTTTCTCCTTGCGCTTCCCGTACCCCCAGCCGTTACTCCGTTTTGTCAGCTCCTTGAGTTTGGCCCGATGCAATTATAGCATATTCTTGATAGTGAGCAGGTTGCGCTTTTAGAATACAAAACCGTATTTTGCGGGATTCACACCTCCAATTTTAACAGTTTCGGCTCTCTCAAAGCGCCCATTCTTTACTGACTGCAAAAATAGTGTTTTTCGGCGAGATTCACAACCCATAATCGCAGCCAGTCAAATTCGAGTAACTGCAAAAAATCCCTTAGGTATCTTGTGTGATTTCAAATTGTCCTAAATATCCGTCTTTTTATAGTTTGGATAAGAAAAGTCTATAACTTGCTGAAATCTTCAGCGAAGTTATAGACTCTATGGTGTCAGCGAAAATACTCTTTAGACTTTATTTTGTTTTATCCGCAATCAGAATTTTAGCTTGCTGCATTACTGTTATAAATGAATCAAGGTTATCAACACCTAAAAATTCGGCTGAACGGCTTGTATACCCCTTGGTGTAAATGAATGCAGTCCATTTATCTTTGGCATAATATGCACCAAACTTTACACCATCATTTGTTTTATATTCTGCTTCAGTATAAACAGTTGGGGCAGATGGGAGTAAAGTATCCTTAATATATTGTAAAGACTTAATGCAAGCGTCTAATTCATCAGAATCAAGAGTGCCAATATAGCTATCGCTTGAATATTGGCCACGATATTGGGTCTCCAAACGTAGGCATCCCATTTTGGTGCCGCTTACGACATTCGTCATGATAAGCACCTGACATTCTACTCCTTTGATTTTCTGCAAGTCGTAGAACTCTTTAACGAGGAATGTCCCGTCTGCTTTTAAGAATTCAATTGCTTTGCTCTTCGATTCGGGTATATCATCCTTCGCTTTTTCTTGTGCGAATGAATAAAATCCGAAACACAGCATAATGATTAGTAATGATAAAACTTTTTTCATTGCTTTGTCGGTCGTTATTAGATTGTTTTGTGCAAAGTTAATCACTATTTCTAAGATATAGGCCATTATCAAAGAAAAACATCGCGGAGAAAATGCAGTTTCTTTAATTTATTCGCTTGGAAAAATGTATCAATCCTACGATAATTCGCTTGGAAAAGTGTATTGACCCAAAAAGATTGACAATGGATGTGCTGCATTTTCTACATTATCCGCATTTTTGGGTCAGTCTTAATCAGATTTTGGGTCATTATTATCCTCGTCCTCATCCTCATGGAGAAGATACTCATATTTAGTCCCGATGAGGCTTTCGCGGTCGTATTCTTTGCGATACTCCATGATGTACCAAGCTATGGATTCTGGATAAATCTGAAAGTAGTGTCGGCATACTCGGCGGTATAATAGTAGTATCTTGTCGTTTCCGGCAAAATCGAAAAGATAGTCAAGCATTCTCTCGACCTCATTCCGTGATGCTACTCGGCTGCAAATATCATCGACCAATGGGGTATATTCCCTTACAGCCATATCATTCAAAGCCCGGATATGCGAGGCTATCTCTTTTACAAAATCCTTGTATTCCTCATCCTTCTCCATTTTGGGCTATTTTGATGATTGACTGTTCTTCCATTCTTTTGCAGCCTTCGTCAGGCGGTATTTCTGCTTAGGGTGCTTTGGTTGGTCAGGATATAGACGTTCTATCGCACCGTTTTCTAATGCCGGATTGAGATAATATTCGCGGAAACGCTTTGCACTACTTAGGTTGAATAATGCCATTATCTCTTTAAGTCCCATGAAATCGTCACCCATAAATTGAATGAGCTGTTGTACTTGGGTCGTACTTGAGTCGTACTTAGGTCGTGCTTGGGTCGTGCTTGGGCCGTGCTTGGGTGAAACTTCGGGGGATATACTTCCTTTGTTGGGTCGTTTGAAGGTGACGATGACAAAGCCGCCATCCCATCGCCATGTAGGTTCTTCAATGCCTTGCTCGCGGCAGGCATCCATGATGCGCTTTGCACCGCTGCCCCAACTTTCCAGATAGGTTGATTTGTAGAGGACTTCAGCTATCTTCAGATTATATGGATAGGACTCGTGTGGCTCTTTGATGGATTCGGGTGATATTTGGGGTGGAAACACACCGGGATTGGCTATCTCTATGCGGTCATCGTAGATGGCTATGCTACCGGTCAGTTTGAATTTTTCCCATTGGCGGTGACAGAGTGAATTTATCAGAGCTTCGCGCAGAGCGTGATAAGGCACTTCGAGGCGTTCCTCACGTTGAAGGCTATGGTTGGTAATCTTTCCGCTAAGATTGAGATGCTTAAAAAAGAAAGCCATACCGGCGTCAAGCAGATCAAAGAAATTTCCCTCCGCCCGTTGGTTGTCAATAAACTCACTCTTGTCTGTACCCAAGAACCGCGCCATACGAAGCCTGAACTGTGGATACTCGTTGAATCTGTCGGAAAAAAGCATAACGGCACCATTGGTCGGATTGCCGTTTTTCAACAGATTCCATTTCGCCAACGTATCATCAATCGGCGCACTCATCGCGCTTCCCGGAATTCGTCCGCCCTCGACGCCGAGACGGATACATCCTCTGATATGCTTCTCGTTCAAGTCGGCAATCGTAACGCTATCTGCAATCAGACTTTCCCATGCGTACATCTGAGGCTGATGCGCCCGTATGCGTTCATCGTACATATCGTGCGGCATTACCTTTGTAGTGCTTTCAACCTTGTAATACGGGCATCCGTGGAATGTATGTGGTCGCTCGCCCCATACCCATCCATCAAAGTGCATGGCAATCACTTTGTTTCCCGGACGGTCAGGCACATCCACATAATGAATCTCCATATCCACAGCAGGCTCTAATCCGGTGATAGCTTGGGCTATCTCTTGCTGTGTTGAGTCAGTAACTTCCTGTCCTAATATTTTAAGCGACTTTGGCGCAACACCAAAAATCAACCAACCGCCATCGGTGTTCAGAAACGCACACGCCGAGTGCATACCGTCTTTCAGCTCACCGGTAGTCTTCTTCAACTCCAAAGTCCGCGACTCGTCCGCCGCAATCAATGCCTTTATATCGTCAATCGTCATTTCCATAGTTCTATGTTACAATATTTCAGTTATTAGAAATTTCTATTAAACTTACGGAAAGCAACTATGCATTGGTATGCCAAATAAGTTACAATCACTTTATTGAATAGCCAGACAGCTTGTCCAAAAGGATTTAATTGATATGATAATGTTATTTGATCAAAATCAGCAATGCTAAATATATTAAGATTACTAAGAAATCCATGGAAAAATATGCCAATACCTTTAGGAGAAAAATCAAGTTGATTATAGATACTGCACGCAAAAATTACAGATGTCAACAAAAAAACTACGCCCATCATCCAGCATAATGGATAAATCCAATTATTGCCAAAGTAATTAGTAGAATAATCCAGCCATATAATTACTTTATCCTTTAATGGGACATTCTTCCATTCTTGACTTTTTCGATAAAACTTTTTTTCAATTTTATCGAATTCTATTGCCGACACTCTATCATTACATTCAAGAGCTTCGTGCTTTAATACTCTTACAGTATCTCTGCTATTATAATTAGTTACCTCATTATCTTGAAAAATTATATGTCCAAATAGCACTAAATCTAACAATAGATTTTCAATCACATTTTTCTTATATTCCATGCATCCAGAAACTATGCATTCGACTGCTGTCATTTTCTGTATCTTACAATCTGAGATACGCAATAATGCATTATCCAATATTGAGCAAAAACTTATGTTAAAGTTTGGTATGTTGGTTTGTTCAATATGCATCTGTTTAATAAAGGAACATCTATCGATAATCAAGTCTTTTATTTTGCTTTCAGACGAATCAAAGGAATCTGTGCAATGTATAAGTCCGATACCATATAAATCTGTAGATATTATATTGAAAGAATAGTCGAATTTTGGATTGGAAATTATAAGATCTCCAATCCTGCAATTTGAAATATGGAGATCTCGGCATATATCCTTAAAATTTTTGAATATTAAACTCCGTATTTCTGTTTTATATATGAGTATAGGATGATAATCTATTGAGGGAGTATTTATTTTCATTGATGACAAATTTAAATCATCATTAAAAACACAATCCCGAATTTCAAATACTAAAACTTCAAAATCCGTTGAGTTTAGATAAACTGAATCTCCAAACTCGCACTGATCCCAGCCCAAAGTCTCTTTAAAAGTTGTTTCTTGAGCAAATAATCCTTTATCAAATTTACATTTAAAACAACTTGAATGATGTACTATAGCATTAGATATATCTACACGTTCTTTAAAATGAACATAATGTAAAAAAGCTCCATATAAAATTGACCCGCTGAATAATATTGGGTAATCAACTTGAAACAAGAAACCGTTGGAGTCATTTTCTAACTTTTGTGTTCCTGGTATTATTCCTGCAATATCGCAAAAGTTGAAAATCTTACTTGTGGTTTCTGATTTGCCAATGGGATAGGAAATATACAGAATACACTCTGTTAAATCAATATAGGGATAAAAAGGTTTTCCTTCAACATGTTTCTTCTTTTGTTCTTCAAAGCCCAATTCAACCCATTCCTTCATAGTTTCGGCACCTCCAAGTATGGTTTTACCTGTCTTGTTGTCTTTGGGGAATTCGTCTTTTGATTTATATTGCATATGCTTAGATATGTTAGTCTTTGGAATGAATGGGAATGTAAGTTTGAAAATAGAATTAGAGGTTTAAAATGAATCTATTTGTCTATAATTGAGGAAAGCTTATTAAGATTATGCTGAGTGTGCAAAGCAAGTGTCTCAATAAACCTGTTCATATACTCAAAATCTGGTGTTCCATTTGGTTTTACTGGGATTTTTATACTATCCTTCTCCATTGCATCCTTATTCCATTTATCAATAAAAGCATAATTCTGCCCTTTCTTTTTCAATATAGGGATAAGAAACATTGCGATGTTGTGAGTTAATGGAAATTTAGGATATAACACATTAATATCATCGGATGCCCAAAAGGGAATCTCTTGATAAAACGACTCACCAACGGATCCATTATATGCAACCGTTATAGTATTAGCTGGATGTAATTCTGAATTATTAGCAATATAGGCTGTAACCCCATTATTTACCGCACTTGCTCCGATAAATGGGATATCACCGTCTCTCATATCTTTCTTCGTAAGACGGGTTCCTTTTACTACTTTAAAAAGCTGAGAGATTGGTATATCATTCCAATTGGTCGTTGTTAAAATTGTTCCCACATGATTAGAAAGCATAACACAGCGAGTATCAATATCACTATTAATGTGTTTGGCTAAAGTGTCTATGAACGTTTCCATATAATTATAATCGGGAGCTCCATCGGCGCAAGAAGGCAGTAGAATGGTATTCTTTTGTATAGCCCGAAATGAGATTGAGTCACTCCACTTATAATCCTGGGATAACGATGCTTTTAATACTGAAATTAGAAATAAATATACGTTCTCTTTACGATATTTTGGTTCGATGAGATATAATGCTAAGTTATGACTGTCATTAGAAACAAAATCATTTTCTTGATATGAGAAAGCAAGGGTTTTACCTCCAATGAGTATGCAATTGCCTTTATCAAGTAATAAAGGATCTACATTTACATAAGTTGAAACTCCGTTATTAACAGATGAAGCTGTGACATATGGATATACACCACTGTCAGGCGTGACATCTCTACTAAGTACACAATTTGTGTTCTTCACAAGGAAAATGTCAGTAATTTTATAAGTGCTCCAACAAGAGGTATCAATTCTCTTCATGATTAGATTCCTTAGGAATAGTGAATATAAATTTATCTACATCTTCAGAAGCATGAGACTGGTATAAGATTTTATTTGCAATTTCCTCTTTAAAATCTTTAGATAAGATGTCACGCTTAAACAATTCATAATCCATAAGAACAGATACAAAGTCCTCCTCAAATAGTTCAAACGGTGGTTTAGGCATTTGGTAACTCATATGTTCGGTGGGAATAACCCACTGAATTGAATCATCACCTGATTGGCGACGAATTACTTCTACCCAGTAATCTTCGATATCTTGCCAACGATTCCGTATATCTTGACGACCTTGATTTTTTACAGTTTCGAGTCCATCCTCAGATATGTAGCAAGCAAAGATTGACTTATCTTTATGGGGTTTACCAGCAGTAAAGATAAATATAGAAGTGGTTACCCCCTCATTAAAAGTCTTTTCAGGCAACTTTATGATTTTATCCAATGAGTGCTTTTTTAGAAGCTTCTTCCCTCCGTGCTTTTCAAGTTTTTTATCAGGAAGTATAAAAGCACATTTAGTTCCGGCGGGGACACTATCCAAAACATTTGTGACAATCTTCATACAACCATACTTTTCTTCAAAAGGTGGGTTCATTAGGATTTTTGTAATTCCAATGGATTCAATCCATCTACTTGCTTCTTCACTGCGAGTATCTAATTGTCTAAGATTAGTTTTACCGTCCTTATGAATCAGCATATTTGCACATGCCAAAGCAAAAATCTCACGGTCAAACTCGATTCCGTATAACTGAGTTTTTTGAATTTCTGTCGCCTTATGAGTATTTACGCCTCCAGCTTCTTTAATCATGTTGCACATGGACTTTACCAGAAAAGCGCCACTACCACAGGCAAAATCACCTACCAAGTCATTCTTATCAACAGCTACAAGACGGTACATCAACGAAGTAATATGATCCGGTGTAAAGACCTGTCCATGTTCCGATTTTTTCTTATAACGATTGAATTCGTTAAAGAAGATGCCCATTACATCTTCACCATTCCAAAAATCAGAATTAATGTTATCTGAGATTTGGGAGACCCAGTCTATAAAGTTATCAATAGCCTCTTGGTTTTCTGTGGAGTTCATTTTTATTTCAGAATAGACATCAAGTAAAATGTCAATTTTCTGATTTTGTTTACGTTCTTCTTCAAGAGATTTAGCAAGAGTGGAATGAATCGAAGTATGGAAAGTTTGATAGTTCATTCCTGCAACAAGTGAAGCACCATATCTTTTTGCGACAAGAGCACAGGCTGTAAATATCATTCTATGATATAAGTTCTTGATACCAAAGTCAATATGCAGACTATCATTTATACGCTTCGTCAGAAGATATATCATACCTTTATTGATACGATCTTGTGAGAATAATCCAAGATAATATTCTTTATTTTGAAGCTCGGATTCTCCCTCACGGCGTAATCCATTTAGGAATACCATAATGTCATCACCATTGTATAATATACCGACTACATTCTTGTATTTTGTCCGTGCTATTTTACAATTTTTCAGTAGCTCATCTATGTGTACTTGTTTGAGGGGTATTGATGTACTTTTAGTTTCAAGTATAATTGCTGGCAGAAATGGTTTTGACGGAAGATACCACCCATCAGGGCGATCTTTAATCCCTGAAAATCCTAAGCTATTGAAAGAAGTAATCTGTCCAACACCAGATTTGGCATCAGAACTATCTGTAAAACCAAGTATACGACCCGCGAGGTCTCTTACTTTATCTTCCGTCATATTTAAAATAAAACTCCAACGCAGCTATGCGAGGCTGACCAAAGCCTTTAAGCGACTACGTTGGAGCCTCCAATGTTTTTGTTTACGGCTTTCACCGTTATGTTGTTGTGATAATCTTGGCCATTTCACATACTACTGCTTAATATGCAAAATTACAAAGATTTTTTGAGGTAGCAATCATTTATGCTGAAGAACACAGTGAAAAAACAGTAAAAAAAAATCGTAATGTATCACACGTAATATATCACATAATATTGCATCGTTTCAATGAAACACTGAATGTTAGGAAAGTTTCTGCTATCCCCCGCCGTTCTTGCTTGGTGCTTATCGCAGAGCGTTTCCTATTTTCGGATTTATTTCTTCTGTCTTTGTATGGTAACGAATGGCTGAAAGTAGGCACTTACACCAATCTTCAACCTTTTCTTCTATGCTGTGTTTTAATTTCTTTGCCATATTATTATGCAACTTTGCCGGTTTCGATTTCGGATTTGAGGAACTGGAAGATATAGACGGCTCCCTGATAGTAGAGGCCACATTCGGGGTCGTTTAGCTTGGCGAAGGTGGTTGATGAATATAGTTCGTCGAGGGCACGGTGTATGTCCCAGCCATATTCTGCCATGAGCATCTCGGCAAGTTCTGCCGCAAGGCATTCTATTTGAAACTGTATGTCTTGTGTCATAATTCGATGCGTTTTAAGAGTTGTATGGCTTTGGGAGTACCGAAGAAGTATTGGATAGCATGGTCTCCCTTAAATCTCAGCTCTTCGACCAATGCTGAAGCCGACAGATAGCCCATTATGAAACGGCGAATTTGAACGCCAACAGTATCGTCGGCAATAGGCCCGATAACAATGTCGTAGGGATGAGCCGGAACATCCGAATTGTTCTTGCGGTTCATCACCACAAATTCCGCCCATTCTTCGGAATAGTCAGGGAAAATCTTGATGTTAAGCCCGCTATTTGCAGCCTCGTTCTCATCGAACTCAAAGCACGATAAAGTGGCAGCTCCTTCGTTGAGAAATCGGGTTGTCCGGACTGCCATTTCCATAGCTTGCTCCGGATTTGCATTGAGATAGAAGCCTTGCCCGAAGTCTTTGCCACGCTTACTGCGTGAGAGGTCAATATGCTCAATGGCTACGTTTGAGCCGTGATAGAGACGTATCATAATTTCCCTCCTTCCCGTTGGCAAATGACCTGAAGGTCTGAAACAGCGTCATCAATGGAAAGGGTATGTTCGGCGGCATAGCAATCAAGAAGGAAATCTATGCCGGTGAAACGGCGCAGATATGCGTAGGCCTGCATGTTGGAGAGGTTAAATCGCTGTGCGAAAGCTCCGACACACGCCACTACATATTCTATTCTATTAAATATCTCTTTCTTGTTCATGACTATGCTTTATTGCTTACAATTAAATCTTTAACATCAATATCAAGTAATTCTGAAATCCTTACAAGCGTATCAAGGGAGGGTTGCATTTTGTTGGAGCACCATCGGGAAACCGTAGCTTCATTTTTACCGACTTGCTCGGCAAGCCATTTACCGGTTTTACCGTTTTCAACCAATGCAACTTTTATCCTATTTATCTTCTGTGATTCCATTTCACTTGCCTTGCTTACTTGTTACAATTCTTTGATGTTAAACGCAAAGTTACATATAAAATCTGAGATTACAATCAAAACAAAGATAAATTTTGCAACTACCGACAACGATGTCAGACAATTATAGACAAAACGCCGCCGAGAGGGTGGTGGCTCTCGGCGGCGTTGGAATTAGTCTTCGGCTGGGCTGAAGTAGAGGAAAGTCTTGTCGAAATCGCCTTTTTGCTCCCAATAGCGGATTACGTCTTTGATGCTATCCTGCTCATGAGCCGTTCCTGTGAAGAAATCCTTTTCGTGATTCAATAGGAGTTGAAGTTCTTTTTCGCTCTTGTAGAGTGTCCGCTCTCTGCGGTAGAGCCATTCGGTTTCGATAAGTCGGCTGTTCTGATTCAACAGATAGAAGAATCCATAACCGAAACCTCCGGCGGCGAGAAGTAGAACAGCAAAGATAGTATAGACCCAGTGCGGTGTTGCCTTCCACCATTGCCCCCATATTATGGACTGAGCCTTGTAGCGAAGATCGTTTACCACATCGTAGAGTTTCTTACGCTCTTCGGCAAACTCCCTGCGGAATCCTTCATAAAGAGCGTCCTTGACCTTATCTCCCAGATTGTCAGACAGCACATCCGCAACTCCTTTCGACAGGCTACCCGGCAGTTGCTCCATGACTTTTTTGAGTGTGCCATCGGTTGAGGTTGCCGTCAGCTTTTCATCAAGCAGTTTGCCGACGCTTTCATTGGTTGCTATGTTGTCGGGCAATTTCACCGTTATCGGTCCTTGATTGACTGCTTGTGGCGGTGGCGTTGCCTTCGCCTTGGTTTCGAGGGTCTCGATGCGAGTGGTGTGGTTGGTTACTGTCTTTTGCAGGTCGTCAATCTGCACTTCTTGTTTCTTGACGTCATCATAGAGCTTTGACATATTCAGATTCTTCTTGATTTGCGTTTACGTCTGGCTTCTTCTTTCTTGATGGCGTTTTGAAACGCCTGTTCCTCCGGGTCGAAGCCGGGGCCGAGAGTGAACAAATTTCCGATTGCCCCGACGGTGGCTTCAAGCACATCTTCCACAAGTGAGGACTTTTGCGTCGGGGTATATTCAACGGTTACTTTGGGGCGCGTCGGAGCGTAATCAGACTGTTGTTGCCCGTGTCTGCGGTTGAACTCAAAGAGATTGTTCAGGCGGCGGTATGTGAAAGCACGGTCGATTTTAGACCCGTTGACCGTTATATCGCCGTCTGTAAATTTCACGCCTATGTGTTTTCCTGTGTTGTGGTCGTCATGAAATTTTACCTCAATTCCTGCACAGGCGAGTCGGCGCGAGAACTCATCCCACGACTTACAACCATAAATCGCCTGA
>Ga0137306_103967_pt1 | contig 10519 bp, 11 predicted proteins | sample Inofroosms_March_FD_97187 | JGI IMG/M metagenome (GOLD analysis project Ga0137306, IMG submission 97187) | Mouse cecal microbial communities from Vienna, Austria - N-Acetylneuraminic and N-Acetylglucosamine D2O microcosms_March | ecosystem: Host-associated > Mammals > Digestive system > Large... | reverse complement strand
CGGAGCGTTGGGGGCCAGCATGAGCGGCACCGGCCCTACCGCCTTCGGCCTGTTTGACGACGAGGGCCTGGCCCAGGAGGCCCGGGAGCGGCTGGCCGACTTCGGCGGCGAGGTTTTTTTGACGCAGACGGTATAAAAAAAGAGGGACGGCACGAATAATGAGGTTCCGTAACGATGGTTTCAAAAAATGTAGTAGAGACAGTCGATACGGTATATTGCAGAAAATCTGAACAAACGGAGGAATCTGCAATGAAATCATTATTTGAGAAAATAGGTGGCACCTATCATAAGAACGGTGATTATTTTCTGCCCGATTTGTCTCTGCCTGAAACCACTCCTGTTGGTATCTGGGGGCAGCGTAGGAAGCACTACCTGAAAACACAGCGGGGGCCACTCTACAACGCTCTGCTTCTCAGTGGCAAGTTGAATGGCCATTTGATTGAGGTTGATATCCAGGCAGAAGCTATGTTTTCTCAGTTGGTCAAACAACTGGCAGAACAGGAGCGTGTGACAGAGCAACTCAAAGCTGAGAACCAGATGGAGTGGATTGGGCGGATGAACAACGTCCAAAATCGGGCAACAGAAGTTATATGTAGCGAACTGATTTACACCTGAGCAACAGGGCCGGGGGAATGCTCCCCCGGCCCTGTTTGACTTGCAATGAAAAGACCACTTGTCCGATGTACCGTTTCCTCTTAATTATAAAGATAAATTACGCTTTGAGGATGTAACTTCGTGGAATTTCCATAGCCACCTGCAACATTGCAGACTTTCTTTATCTCCAAATATAAACCGATTCGCATAGCTACTTTGTATTATATTATACTTGAGAACACTACGATCAGAAAGAGTAATTTCATTTTGAACCGGCATATCAGATGAGATAATAGGTGCGTTTTGATTCTTCACTCTAAAAATAATAGCTTGTTCACCTGAAATTGGAAAGCAGATGTCATTAAACCCAAGCCAAATGCCTTGAGCTGGATTATCCGAAATGATAAGTTTCTGTGTTCCCCCAACAGTACCAAAGTACCATAAGTACCTGGTTTCTAATTTTTCAGCCGTTTTAAGAAGTGGGGAAATGCCAAGAAGTTGATATAACTGAGTTTCTTGACCAGTATGCAGTTCTTTAGCCTGAGCAGAATCAATACCTAATCGCAACAAATGACTTCGAAGCTGATTGCTGATATTATCAATTTGGTTTCTATATGCTTCCGTTCTAAATGCCAAATCATGCAAAAAAATAATGAGTTTAATCCGAACATCATCTTCATACAAACGATTATGGTCTTTATCTATTTGCTTCAAAGTGTTTGCGATATCAGCTTCGGCTCGTGATAATCCCTTTTCAACAAATTGGTCATTTTCTTCTAAAAAGGGGGAAAAACTTGTCCCGTAGTAAACTTCCATTTCAGATAAAGCCGATTTTAGAACCGTATTATCAGCATCATAGAAATACCGCTTTGCGGCAAAATTTCGTACTTGTTGGTGAGGTATAACGGCATCGTTTCTGATATTCCAAACATCAAAATGCTTTCCATCTGAACAAAATCTGCTCAGATACATTTGAGGAACATAATGCTGATTTATAACCTTTTTCCCCACAGATTTACCTCTTTTGTTGAGCACTCCAGTTTATTGCGTGATGCTACCTTTATCGGATGGTGATGTAGTCCGTATATCGCTGATACATCTGCACCATTATTTTTCTGCCATACCGTTCCATATAGTCATAATCGGGATGGCCGTGTTCATTGACAGGAAGCAAAATTTTTTGTCTTTCCATTCGATGCCCGTTAAATTTATAGCCATAAGTATATTTTCCCTTTTGCTGCAATATTGCTACCTTGCAAAATAAAAGGATAAATTTGTTATCTGAATGGTTCCTCAGATGTAACCTCTTCACATCATCCGAAAATACGCAGCCATAAACATGATAGAAATTCTCAACAACACTTCCATTGTAATTGACACCCAAAACATTTTGGTCAAATGATGAATTTGGAGTAGCTATCCAGCCTGTAATCCCGTTATTTGAATCAGTTGCGCCGATAAAGGGTATATTGCCAACATCCATATCAGCTTTCGTTAGCCGCTTTCCTGCACTAATGGTGAAGATGTCATCAATATAGTATTCTTTCCATTTTGCTTCATTAAGGGGTTGTATTACCCCCCCCCGTTTGTACAATTCGACCAATAAATGCCTTATATTTTTCGATGAGTTGCTGCTCTCGTTCTTTACAATATGCTTCCATAAAATCAAGATCAGGTTTGCCAGTTTCGTCAACAGGGAGCATGATTTTTTCTCTGGATATTCGAGCATCATTGATTTCTCGATTGAAGTTATACTTTTTCGACAGCCTGTTCGTAAGAGCGGCAATAAACAAATAATGATATTTGTTATATCGTTCATTTTTCAGGTGCGTAATATGGTCGCTTGCAACAAAAGCAAAGGGTTCATAAAAACTTGAACCAACACTTCCACTATTTGCAAGGCTTAAACAATCAGCAAAAATACGAACTCTTTGTGTATTGGAGACAAAATTATCAACGCCATTGTTCATAGCAGAAGATGATACATAGGGCATTTGACCTGGCACATGATTTTCTGATTTTAGACGTTTCCCTCTTTGAATAGTAGGAAATATTTCCGTTAAGAAAAACGGTTTCCATTCTCTGTCATTCAAATTAAGCATGGCCGTCCTCCTTGAACAGATATTCCCGCCCCTGCATCACCATGGAGAATTCAAAGGTAAGATAATCCCCTATGGTCTTGATAAAATCTTCTTCTGTGGGGATTTCGTCGTTGAAATAGTAAAAGCTGTGGAGCCATTCGTCTGTTGCTTCAATGGTGGTTTTCACGCAGAATTTTGTTTCTGTATCAATTCTGTCAAACCACACATCCAGCAAATGCTGTTTCTTATCTTTTGCGGATTCTGTTTCTACAAGGCCAACATGGGCCGCCACTTTATAGCCATCGTTTTCAAAGTTGATGAACTTGCATACCTTTTCTGCGGGATGTGGTTCCCCCGCTGTAAACACAGCGATGCAGGGAATTGTGCCTACCCCATAGAAAGTATCCTTGCTCAAAGAAATAACGCCTTCAAGGGTATGGTGCTTCAAAATATTTTCTTTCAGTGCCTGTTCTTCTTTAGTTTTCCCCGTCATAGAGGATTGAGGTACTATGACCACGCACCGCGCACCGGCTACAAGAGAATCCAGAAGGTGCTCCACAAAGGACATCTCATATAAATCAGGATTTTGCTTGGAGCCTTGTGAATAGGGTGGGTTCATCATGCCGACGGTGGCCTGCTTTAATTGCAGCTTGCCCGCATCCAGTTTAAAGAAATCATCATTGAGCAGATTGCTTTTCCCATCGCCGCGTAAAATCATATTCGTGGTTGCAATCGTAAACATATTAGGACGCAACTCAATACCATGTAACTGCTTTTGCCGGATATTCTTTTTCTGCGCAGCATTATCCGTTTTTGAAAGCATATTGTGCATAGCGGCAATCAAAAAGCCCGCGGTGCCGCAACAGGGATCAAAAACAATATCTGTGGGTTGCAAATCGGCCAAATCACAAAAAAGCTGGGTAATGTGTTTTGGCGTGAGGATAATTCCCAGCGTCTGCCCATCGCCGCCGGAGTAACTCATAAACTCCCCATAGAATCTCCCTATGTAATCCTCGGCGCTGCTATTGTATCGAATGGATTTATAAATTTTTTCATTCAGATATTCTGAAAAATGCTTGAGCGGGGTTTTGTTTAGCTTTGGTTCAATTTCATTCAGCTTTACGGTATCTTTGATAAAAGCGAACTGACTTAATATCTTATCTTTTTTAACTTCGGGAGCAACATTAACCCGTTTTAAATTGGCGTTAATAGCATCATAGATTTTCTGTCCATCGGTTTTTACTGTATCGCCGGTCAGGTCATCAACAGAAAAATTTTTATATTCGCTCTCGCGAAGTGCGAGAAGAATGCCAGAAACAATGAGCGGCTTTTCCGTATCAAGCAGATTCCCGTAATTTCTCAAATCCTCATGCAATACGCTTGCGTCCCTGAGAATTTCAGCAGTTTCCTTTTCCGCATCAGTATCTTCTTTGAGTATCTCCCGAACGTAATACTCGTCAATATTATCCTCGCTGAAAGAAATAAAAGACTCGACTTCAGGAAGTTCCCTATAAAACTCTGTTTCATCAAGATAGACCGGGGATATTTTGTGCTTTTTCTCATCCCCAGATATACCAAATACAATGATTTTCTTATATGAAGTGGTTTTGGCTAAATGCTTCCCGTAGAAAAAAGCGCCATTTACAGCAAAATCGGTAACAGCACTTGTTCCCAAGCTGATGTTTCCCATCTCATCCCGCTTTATATGCTTTGACAGGTCAGCTTTGTCCTCTATTACAATCAGGTAGTCCTTTACCACACCTACATATTCAGGAAATCCTACGTTGCCAGTGCCGCGCTTGGAAGCTGTTTTCAGTGCGTCATCTATTTCCTTAATAGAACTTCCCTGTGCGTCGAGGACAATACCTGCCTGTCTGAGCAAATCATAGACCCATAAATCGGTCTTGACTTCTTTCTTAGCCATTGAGACTGTCCTCCTTGGTTTTAATATAGCGCCCAGATTTAATTCTGGCGTCCTTCGGCTTATCTGCGTCCAACGGAACAGCCCAGGTGTTTGCGATCCTCATTGCACCGGGAATACGGCCATCTCGGCATAAAATTTGAATCCGCCGCGTTGAGATTCCCCATTTTTTTGATAGCTGCTTAATGGAAATATAATCCATATCTCACACCTCTAAAAGATACCTTGTATCTATTATAGTCGAAAGAGCGAATAAAATCAATGTTTTTTAGAAAGCCTGCCTGCGTCTGTTATAACTCCTACTATCAACATAAATCAAAAATTTTTCAGAATGAATTGACAAACATCAGTTCTATATGATAAACTGTACTCCCATGTAGGTGGGCCAACTGAATAACACATAAGCACATTCTTTTTGGCGCTTGTGAAATACAAGGCCGGTACATCAAACTTGCTTCAGCGGAACGAAAATTCTGCTGGGGCTGGTTTTGATGTACCGGCTTCTTTTTTGCCCTGACAACTGAATGACCGTCTGAATGGGATACTTCGCCATGACCTCCGCCGTGGAGCGAGCAAGACAACGCCGCTGAAAAGGGGCAGGAACTCCATCCGGGAAAACGGCAAAGCAGCGTGACGGCAAAAGGACAGGCCAAACACGCCTGAGAGGAAAGCCTCAATACCTCCCCTTAGAAAGAAGCCAAACCCGCTCGCTTTCCCTCTCCCCAGGAGCAGGAGTACTACCCCTGTCCACAGGGATAGCGAGCATCGGATTTCGCCCCCCACGGGGCAAAATCCAGTCCCAGGGGAGACCCCTGAATACCCCCTCCCACGGCGAAAATCCAACAGAATGGAGGAATTGTTTTGAGTACAAACGATGAAAAAGTACGGCTGAAAATCAGACTGACCGAAGAAGAAAAAGTCAAGCTGGAGCATGACGCTACCCTGTGCGGTCTGACCCAATCCGAATACTTTCGGCAAATTTGTTTGGGCAAGCGGCCCCGGCCCAAGCAGCCCCCGGAGTTTTGGGAACTGCTGGACGCTTTGTATGAAATCCACGATAAACTGGAACGGCTGGCCGCCTACTACCCGGAAGCATCAGAGAAGCGTTCTCGGCTTGAAAGGCTCGTCCTGTTTTTGCAGGAGGTGTCGTGATGGCGACCACCAGCCTGTGGCACATCAAGGGTCGGCTCAGCGACCTGATTGCCTACGTGGAAAACCCTGAGAAAACCGTCCCCAAAGGTACTGAGGACTTTTTCAATGTCTTTTCGTACATCCAGAACCCGCAGAAAACTGCGGACGGTTCTTTCGTCACCGCTATCAACTGTTTGAAGCAGACGGCGCTTCAACAGATGATTTTGACGAAACAACAATACGGCAAAGAGGACAACTATATCGCCTGGCATGGCTATCAGAGCTTCAAGCCGGGGGAAGTCACCCCGGAGCGGTGCCATGAGATCGGCGTGAAGCTGGCTCGTGAGATGTGGGGCGATAAATTTCAGGTTATCGTCACCACCCACCTGGACAAAGGACACTTGCACAACCATTTCTGTTTCAATTCGGTATCATTCAAAGATGGCAAAAAGTACAACTACTCCAAAGCGGAACAGCAACGCCTCCGGGATACCTCAGACCGGCTTTGCCGGGAGTATGGCCTGTCCGTCATAGAGCATGGTAGAAAGGCTCCCAGCCGCCCCGTCTGGCTGGACGAGCAGAGCGGCAAGCCCACCCGTTACAACATCTACCGGGCGGACGTGCGGGAAGCCGTCAACGGCAGCAGAACCGTGGAGATGATGGAGAGGTATCTCCGGCGCAAAGGGTATCTCACCGACTTCACGGGAAAGCATTGGAAAATACGTCTGCCGCAGTACCAGCACTTCACCCGTTTAGACACCCTGGATGAGCGGTGGACGCCGGAGAACATCAGGCGTGGCCTGGGCGCACAGGCCAGCTTTGGTAATAAGCGGCCCACCGTCAACTTTGCCCCGGAGCTGCCGGAGGAACTGCGGGTCTATGTGCCGTTTCAACCCACGCCCCACATTTACCGGCTGTTCCTCTATTGGGAGTATCAGCTTGGCATTTTGCCCAAGGGGACGACCTATCAGCCCACCAGCCCGTTTCTGAAAGAGGAACTGCGAAAGCTGGACGAAATCACCGCCCAGGTGGACTATCTGGCAAAAAACCGCATCAAAACACTGGACGATCTTCTTTCAGCCCGTGAAACTCTCCAAAGCGAAATGGACACGCTGACCGAACAGCGGACAAAGCTGCAAAACAAAATACGCAGAGCGTCACCGGCTGAAAAGGAACAATTACGGGCCGAAAAACAGGCCGTGACCGCTCGGATTACCGCCTACCGAAAGAAATTGAAGCTGAATGTCGGCGTGGAGGAACGCTCTGCCAAAATCCAGGACACGATGGATATGGTCTATACCAACGAGGAACAGCATCGCCAGACGGCGCAAATTAGGACGAGAGGGGAGCGATACAGATGACCGCAGAAGAAAGAACAGCAAAAATTGAGGATTATATTGCCAAATTAGACGCTGAATGGCCGGAAATTGAGAAAATAATGGCAAGTCACGAACTCGATTTGGACACGGGGCGGAAACCACTTCTTCTTTGCCGTATCCCGCCCGACATGGGCTTTACCATGAAAGACGGCCACACCGAATATGAGGTGGTGGGCCGCTTTGACCCGAACGGCGACGAATTTCTGCTGGAACAGATCAGTCGCAAATTGCGGACTGCGGATGATGATTAAAAAGCCGAGCAATCTCACTTTAAAGCGTTGAATTATTGGCGGAGATATGGTATACTGATTTTGCAATATACCGTATCCGATTGTCGGAAAGGAGATACCGTGAGCAGGCAATCGAAAGAAAACAGGATCACAGCCCTCTACTGCCGTCTGTCCCAAGACGATGGGCGGGAGGGCGAGAGCAATAGTATTGTCAACCAAAAGGAATTGCTTCAAGGATACGCTCGTCAGCACCGCTTCAAAAATTTGCAATTTTTTGTGGATGACGGATGGAGCGGAACCAACTTCGACAGGCCGAGTTTCCGCCAGATGGAGCAGATGATTGAAGCTGGCGAGGTGGGGACGGTCATTGTCAAGGATATGTCCCGGCTGGGCCGGAACTATCTGCAAGTGGGGATGTATACGGACATCGTATTTGTGGAGAACGATGTGCGGTTCATCGCCGTCAACGACAACGTGGACTCGGCGGTACAGACGGAATTTGATATGACCCCGATCCGCAATTTCTGTAATGAACTTTACGCTCGGGACACCGCCAAGAAGATCAAATCCACGTTCAAAATGAAAGGCGAGAGCGGTAGGCACCTCACCACAAATCCTCCGTTCGGCTACGTCAAGGACGAGCAGGATAAGGACGAGTGGCTGATCGATGAGGAAGCCGCTAAAACGGTTCGGTACATCTTCAAGCTGTGCTGTGACGGCTTTGGCCCCACGCAGATCGCCAACCGGCTGAGACAGGAACAGGTGCTCACCCCCACGGCGTACAAGGCCCAACAGCGGGGCGAACTGCTCCCAGAGCGGCCCTTCCAGTGGGCGCAAAAAACCGTATCCGGGATTTTGGACAAGGTGGAGTACCTGGGCCATACGGAGAATTTCAAGACTGCATCCAAGAATTACCGCAGCAAGAAGCGGATCAAGACCGCTAAGGAAGAACGCAAGCTGTTCCGGGATACCCATCCGGCCATTGTGGATGAACACACTTTTCAGGTGGTACAGGAGATACGCGCCCACCGCCACAGGCCGACGGCTACGGGAAAGGTCAGCATTTTCTCCGGCAAGGTGTTCTGCGCCGACTGCGGAGCCAAGCTGCAATACAACACGGCAAACAGCTTTTCAGCGAATCAGGATTTCTTCAACTGCGGCAACTACCGCAGCAACACGGGAACCTGTACTGCCCACTTCATCCGGGCGGTTACGTTGGAGAAAATCGTGCTGGCCCACATGAAGCGTGTTCTGGCATATGTCCAGCAGTTTGAGACGTCCTTTGTCAAGCGGGAAATGGAGAAAGCCAACCTCAAACGCCAGACCTCCGTGGAAAAGGCCAAGCTGGATATTGTGACGCTGAAACGTCGGGACGAGGACTTGGATGTGCTGTTCAAACGCATCTACGAGGACATGGTGGCGGGACGGCTCAGCACGGAGCGCTTTGACAAGCTCTCCACGCAGTACGAGGAGGAGCAGAAGCAGGTGCGGCAGGTCATTGGAGAATTGCAATTGCTGATCGACGATGGCGAACAGGAAGCCCACGACCTCCGGCAATTTCTGAAAAGCGTCCGCAAGTACACCGACCCGGAAGAACTGACGGCGGAAATGCTGAACGAACTGGTTGACAAGATTATTGTCCACGCTCCCGACAAGAGCAGTGGGCACCGCAGGCAGAAGATTGAGATTTACTACAAGGCCGCTGGGATCATCGACATTGCCGACGACCTCTGTGAAGCTGGGGACGGCAGGGGGCAGTGGCGTAGAAATCGAAAAACGGCCTGAAAAGGCAGGACTGTGACCTTTTACAGTCACAGTCCTGCCGTACATAGAATACTTCGTTGCGGCACCTCGCCAAAATAGTGCCGCCCCTCTTTTTTGGTTACAGTCCCAGCAGCTGCTTTTTCTTCGCGTCAAACTCTTCCTGTGTGATTACGCCGCTGTCCAGCAGTTCCTTGAATTTTTTCAACTCATCGGCGGCGGAAATGGTAGAAGCTGGAACGCCGCTTTGTGTTGCCTTCGCCTGTTCTGTAGTCCATTCCTCCTTGCTCAAAGTGCGGACATCTATAGAGCCGCAATGGGGGCAACGGTTATAATCGACAATTCGATTCGATGCAGCTTCAGCGTTTCCGCTATGAACCGCACTTGCGGTGTACATACCGCTTACTGCCCCAGCAAACCCCATAGTAGCAGAAAGTGCGGCAGATTTTGCTTTTTCTGCGTTACGCATCAAATCATAAAGAGAATGAAAAAGATCAGAATACAATATGCTGGCTGCATAGAGCTTGGGTAAAATTTTTTACGCAGGCCGGTATGAAAAATATATTAGCTGTCCATACTGTAAGAAATTTACAGTGCGGACAGCTTTTTTGTCCCAGGAGGATGTTATGGATCGAAAATTAAAGCGCTGGGAGTTGGCGCTGATGTTTGGCATACTGGTGGCCGTAGTGGCGGGCAGCTGGCTGACCCGGGAGCAGCAGGAACTGGCGGACAGCGTGATCCGGTTTCATGTGATCGCCAACTCGGATACCGAGGAGGACCAGGCCCTGAAGCTGGCGGTGCGGGACCGGGTGCTGGAGGAAGCGGAGGGGCTCTATCCCGAGGGGGCCACCTTGGAGCAGGCCCAGGCCGCGCTGGAGGGCCATTTGAACACCCTGGCCGCCGCCGGCCGGGCGGTGGTGGAGGAGCAGGGCTATGATTACCCTGTCAGCGCCCGCCTGGAGGACTGCTGGTTTCCCACCAAGGAGTATGAGGACTTTGCCCTCCCCGCCGGAAATTACACCGCGCTTCGGGTGACCATCGGTGAGGGCAAGGGCCAGAATTGGTGGTGTGTGGCCTTCCCGCCCTTGTGTCTGGGGGCGGCCAGCGAGACGGTGGACCAGGCCCTGGAGGCCGGCTACTTCACGCCGGACCAGGGAGCCCTGGTGACCGGCGACGGCGAGCAGTATGTCCTCAAGTTCAAGGCCATGGAGCTTCTGGGCGAAGTGCAGGGCTTTTTTGAATCATAAATAATCCCTCCTCTCCCCGCATACCCTGTGGGGAGAGGGGGGATTGCCCTTGATTGGACAGCTGATTCTGGAACCGGGAGGACGGGGGAGAGCGGTATCGGGCAGGCTGTACGGCCTGCCTGTTCTGCGGGCCGAGGCGGACCGGTCGGGCTTCTGGGGGGAGCGCCGCCTGAGG
>Ga0137306_103965_pt1 | contig 10522 bp, 8 predicted proteins | sample Inofroosms_March_FD_97187 | JGI IMG/M metagenome (GOLD analysis project Ga0137306, IMG submission 97187) | Mouse cecal microbial communities from Vienna, Austria - N-Acetylneuraminic and N-Acetylglucosamine D2O microcosms_March | ecosystem: Host-associated > Mammals > Digestive system > Large... | reverse complement strand
CTGCGGGGCGGAGATCGAGGCGGATGAGAACACGGTGAGTACGACCTGCCCTTATTGCGACAACGTGGTCGTGATACGGGCGGCGGCATCAGGGGCGTATGAACCGGACGTGATGATCCCGTTTCAGATCAAGGGAGATCAGGCGAAGCAGATGCTGGAGAATTTCTGCAGGGGAAAGCGCCTGCTTCCGAAAAATTTCCGGGACAGGAGTTATTTGAAAAATCTGAAAGGGTACTATGTTCCCTACTGGTTGTTTGACTGCGACGCAAGCGCGGAGATGAGCTTCAATGCGACCCGGACCCGTGCGTGGAGTGATTCGGAATATGATTATCTGGAGACTTCCTATTATCTGGTGAACCGGGCGGGGGGAATGGAGTTTTATCATGTGCCGGTGGACGGAAGCAAGGAGATGGACGACGATACCACGGAATCCATTGAGCCGTTTGACTATGGCGCGCTGACGGAATTTAATCCGGCATATCTGGCGGGGTATGAGACGGATAAATATGATGTGGATGCGAAATCCGCCGAGGGAAGGGCGAAGGAACGGCTTTACCAGAGCGCGGAGCAGGTGCTGCGCAGCACGGTCAATGGGTATAACACGGTGACGGTGAAGCATCGGTATCTGAACGCAAAAAATGGGAAGGTGCATTATGCTCTGCTTCCGGTCTGGATGTTCGAGACAGTATATAATGGAAAGAAGTACCAGTTTGCGATAAACGGGCAGACGGGAAAGATGGTAGGGGAACTGCCTGTGGATCAAGGGGCATTCTGGAAATATTTGTGCGGATTTACGGCGGTCGGAACGGTGGTATGTTCGATCCTTGGAATTTTATTGTTCGGGGGTGTGCTGTGATGAAACGGTATCATGAAAATGAAATGGGAATAGAGAGGGGAACTGTGGGAAAAATCGGAAGAAAATGGTGTAAGGCTGCGGTGATTCTGCTGGTAAGCCTGGTTTGCCTGAACGCAGGCAGCATTCTTGCGGTCGGTGCGGAAACGCAGTTTGACGGCTGGGTACAGGACGATGCGGGGCTTTTGGCTGCGGATGAAGAAGAGGCATTGGAGACGGAGTGCCGGCGGCTGTTTCAAACGTATGGCACAGGGGTATACATTGTGACGACCCCCAATTTTGGCGGGGGTGATATCAAGGACTGGCAGAGAAGGATATTTTCCCAATATGACCTGGGAGCGGACAGCGCGGGCAGCGGTGTGATGCTGGCGATCAGCATGGCGGAGCGTGACTGGGGGCTGGTCGGATTTGGCTCGGCGCAGGAAGCATTTTCTACATATGCAAGGGAAAGGCTGGGCAGTCTGATTCTGGACGATCTGTCGGACGGAGAGTTCTATGAGGCGTTTTCCGGATATCTGTCGATCGCGGATGATTATCTGAAGGCCGCGGAAAATGGAAAGCCCTATACGGAACAGCACCGATATCGGGAAGGCTGGCGGTTTCCGGTTATTTTCGGAGTGTCATTTTTGCTGTCGTTGGGAATATCCGTGGCTGTTGTGATGGTCTGGAAGAAGGGGATGAATACCAGAGTGCGCCAAAATGGGGCTATGGAATATCTGAAGGCCGGGAGCTTTTATCTGTCGAACCAGTCGGATTTATTCTTGTATCATACGGTCAGCCGAACGAAACGGCCGAAAAATAATTCTTCCAGCGGAAGCGGAAGTATGCGCTCGGACAGTTCGGGGACGAGCGGGAAATTTTAAAGGATTAAAGAAGCAAAAAAATTCGACAGGATTACAGAGTGGAGAAAATCAACAGATTTACGAAGCAGAAAAATTCAAAGTTTTACAAAATGTAGATAATTTAACAGATTTATGAAGCAGAAAATTCCATACAATTTGCGAAGCAGAAATATATAACGGATTTGCGGAAAGGAGAACATTATGGGATTAATAAGAGCAGCATCGAATGCGGTCAGAGGAACACTTGCGGATCAGTGGAAGGAATATTTTTACTGTGATGCCCTGGATGCGGATGTGTTGGTGGCGAGAGGCGTGCGGAATGTGTCGGGGCGTTCTTCCAACAGAAAGGGCGACGACAATATCATTACCGACGGTTCTCACATAGCGGTGGCAGACGGACAGTGTATGATCATCGTGGAGGACGGCCGGGTGATGGACGCCTGTGCGGAGCCGGGGGCTTACACCTACGATATGGGCAGCAGCCCTTCGGTGTTTGGCGGTTCTTTGATGGAAGGGCTGAAAGGGATCGCCAGGGAAGCCTGGGAGCGTTTTCAGTTCGGCGGGGGCGCAGGGAAAAACCAGCGGATCTATTATGTGAACATTAAGGAGATTCCGGGAAATAAATATGGCACGCCGAATCCGGTGCCCTTCCGTGTGGTGGACCGCAACATCGGTCTGGACGTGGATATTTCCATCCGATGCAACGGGGAGTACTCTTACCGGATCGTGAATCCCATGGCGTTTTATGCAAATGTGTGCGGAAATGTGGGAAATGTGTATACCAGGGATCAGATTGATTCCATGCTGAAATCGGAGCTTTTGACCGCTCTGCAGCCTGCGTTTGCGAGAATTTCGGAGATGGGTATCCGCTACAGCGCCCTGCCGGGGCATACGATGGAGCTGTCGGATGCGCTGAATGAAGTGCTGTCTAAGAAATGGACGGATCTTCGGGGGATACAGATCTACTCCTTTGGAATGAACAGTGTGACTGCATCCAAAGAGGATGAGGATATGATCAAACAGCTTCAGAAATCTGCGGTTATGCGCGATCCTGGGATGGCTGCGGCAACACTGGCCGGGGCTCAGGCGGACGCCATGCGTACCGCCGCGGCAAATTCTGCCGGCGCAATGACCGGATTCATGGGAATGGGGATGGCGCAGCAGGCCGGCGGCGCTGGACTTCAGGGGCTGTACGAGATGGGAAGGCAGGCGCAGGGCACATATGCAGGCCAGCCCGGGCAGCCGCAGCCCGGCGGGGCATATGCAGGCCAGCTCAGCCAGCCGCAGCCTGGCGGTGCATACAGAGGACAATCGGGTTTGCAGCAAAACGGTATGTATGCGGGCCAAGCGAATCAGCAGCAAGGCGGTGCATATGCAGCCCAGCCGAACCAAAAGCACCAGGGTTCCGAGCCATCCGGCTGGGCCTGCACCTGCGGGAAAGCCGGGAATACCGGAAAATTCTGTACGGAATGCGGAGCGCCGAAACCTGCAGCAGAGGGCTGGACCTGTACCTGCGGCGCGGTCAATAAAGGGAAATTCTGCTCCGAGTGCGGCAAGCCGAAGCCGGCGGAAGCTTTGCAATACAAATGTGACAAATGCGGATGGGAGCCGGAGGACCCGGCAAAGCCGCCCAAGTTCTGCCCGGAATGCGGAGATCCATTTGATGACGGAGACATCAAAGCATAAAAATATTCCACCTGTTGTGCGGTTCCAATGGATTTGCCCAGGCCGTTTCCACAATGTATACCCAAGAGCACCCCATCATAGCCATACGGCCGTTTCTCAATGTTTTGGTGCGATACCCTGTCTCACCCCCTGGAATATTTGCTAGGATTCTGTCCAAATTCCCGCTTGAAGGCTTTCAGGAAGTTTGAGTAATCTCCAAAGCCGCAGCAGAGACAGGCGTCCATCACGGGACTGCCGGCCCGCAGCATATTGCGGGCCGAGATCAGGCGTTTTTTCATAATATACTGGTACAGGGACAGACCTGTAAACTGTTTAAACTGCCTGCTGAGGTAATACTTGCTGATATAAAATCTGTCGGCAAGCTGGTCTAAAGACAACTCTTCGGAAAGATTTTCGTTGATATAGGAAATGATCTGGTTGATCTTGTCATTTTCTGTGATGTCATTTTTTACGGAATCAGGGGCGTCGTAGTAGGCGCGGCTGACGTACACCAAAAATTCGGTCAGGTATGCGGAGGCCAGGGCCCTGCAGCCCATCCCGGTGCTGTGCCTGGCCTTTGACATCTGTGTACAGAGCTGCATTAAGTGAGCGATATTTTCACTGTCGGGCCGGATCAGCCGGTAATCCTTCAATGCGGCGTCCGTAAAGCAGGCGGTAAAGTCTTCATCAAAAAAATCCTGCAGGTGTTCGAAAAAATCATCTGCCAGCCAGATCACGATCCGCTCATAGGGCCTGCCGGGGCGGATATCGGGGCGGTGGATGTCGGAACTGCTGGTCAGCAGGATATCACCCGGGCGGAGCTTGTAGCTGCGGCCCTCGATGATATACGTTACGTCCCCGGACAAAAAGAAAAAAATCTCATAGAAAGGATGCTGATGAAATTCGACCACAGGAGGGATCTCATTGTAAGAGTGGTGAAATTCGTAGTATCGTTCTGTCATAATCTGGCTTGGATTAAATTGTTCTTTGTACATTGTTCACAAAAAAACCTTTCTTGAGTTGGTAAATATATATAAAAATGTGTTTTTGCATCTATATTATATAGCAATATTTGCCATATTTCAAGCAGTAACTACCACGTAAAAAAATCATTTCCCTGATATACTAAGTTTAACAACAGAAGAGTTGTAAAAAAAGAAAAAAGGAGGAAGTAAAAACATGAAACAATGTCGCAGAGTGCTTGCAGTGCTTGTCAGTACGGGACTCGTGGCAGCAGTACTTTCCGGCTGCGGTGCAGGAGGGGGAGACAAAAGGCAGATCATCCGGATTGGGCACAATCAGGCAACAGATCACCCGACAAATATTGCACTGATGGCTTTTGAGGAGTATATCGAGGAAAAACTGGGAGATAAATATAACGTAGAAGTCTATCCAAGTGAGCTGCTCGGTTCCCAGACAGACATGGTTCAATTGACCCAGACAGGTGCTATTGATTTTTGTGTGGCGAGTAATTCTATTTTAGAAACATTTTCACAGAATTACACGTTATTCAATCTGCCGTACCTGTTTGCTTCCGCGGAGGCTTACCACAAATCCATGGACGACCCGGAGATCGTGGAACCGATTTTTGAATCGACAAAGCAGGCGGGATTTGAGGCGGTCACCTGGATTGACGCGGGTACCCGAAACTTTTATACAGTTTCGACACAGATTGAAGCGCCGGCTGATTTGAAGGGCCTGAAGATCCGTGTGCAGCAGTCGCCCACGAACGTAGAAATGATGAGTCTGCTGGGCGGTTCGGCCACCCCTATGGGATTCGGAGATGTGTACACTGCGCTGCAGTCCAAAGTCATTGACGGGGCGGAAAATAATGAGATGGCGCTGACCTCCAACGGGCATGGGGATGTCTGCAAATATTATTCCTATGACATGCACCAGATGATACCGGACATTCTGATCGGAAACTGTGCGTTTCTGGATGAGCTGCCGGAGGAGGAGAGGGAGATTTTTGAAGAAGGCTTCCTTCTGGTCAACAGCGTGGAGCGTGAGGAATGGGTAAAGGCCGTAGAAGCTGCAAAGGAAAAAGCGCAAAACGAGCAGGGAGTTACGTTCCTGTACCCAGACACGAAGCCGTTCCAGGAAATATGTGAACCCATGCATGCGGACATGCTGGCAAAGTACCCGGATCTGTCTCCGATCTATGATAAGATCCAGGAATACAATGCCGAATACCCGTCAGAAGCAGAGTAGGAGGTGCAGATAAATGAATACATTTCGCAATGGAATTACCCGTATATTAAACGGCCTGGCAGGGATTAGCTTTCTTGCAATGGTGATTCTGACCTGCTGGCAGGTATTGACAAGGTATGTCCTGCAGGATCCGTCCACATGGTCGGAGGAGCTGGTGGGATATCTGTTCGCATGGATGAGTTTGCTTGGGGCGTCTCTGGTGACCTGTGAGCGCGGACATATGAATATTCCGATCATCGTGGAACGGTTCAATGCGCCGGTGCAGAAGCTGCTGAACTGCCTTGGGGAAGTGATTGCGTTTCTGTTCTCGGCAGTCATCCTTGTATTCGGCGGAGTCCAGATCACGACGCTGGCCATGGGGCAGATGACCTCTTCTCTGGGCGTTCCGATCGGTATCTTTTACATCGTGCTCCCGCTCTGCGGAGTATTAAACATGATTTATACGGTTCTGAATATCATTGATATCCTGCAGGGCCGTACGGAAGAAAAGGAGGCGGTATAAATGGCTATTCAATCGCTGGTTATCATTCTTGTTGTACTGCTGCTGCTTCTCGCACTGGGCGTTCCGATCGCGTATTCCATCGGAATCTCGGCGTTGGTGGCGATCCTGCAGACGGTGCCGCTGGACGTGTCGGTGGTCACTGCGGCGCAGAGAACTTTTGTAGGTATGAGTAAATTCAGCCTGACGGCGATTCCGTTTTTTATTCTGGCGGGCAACCTGATGAATCAGGGGGGAATTGCCAAGAGGCTGGTGGATTTTGTGATGGCGATCCTGGGCAAGCTGCCTGGAGCCCTCCTGGTAACCAATGCCGGAGCCAATGCACTGTTCGGCGCTATCTCCGGTTCTGCGTCCGCGGCGGCGGCAGCGGTGGGAAGTATGGTAAAAGAAGGGGAAGAGGAGCTGGGATATGACCCGGCGCTGTGCGCGGCCACCAATGGGGCATCGGCTCCTTCCGGCCTGCTGATTCCGCCCTCGAATGCATTGATTACATATTCTCTCGCATCCGGAGGAACGTCCGTGGCGGCGCTGTTCCTGGGGGGATATGTACCTGGATTTTTATGGGCGCTGTGCTGTATCGTTGTTGGCGTGATTCTTGCGAAACGCAAAGGCTATAAAGGCTCAGAGGGAAAATATGACTGGAAAAATCTTGGTTCGGCGACTGTCCGTGCGCTTCCGGCCCTGTCTCTGATCGTGATCGTAATCGGCGGAATCGTGGCAGGCGTCTTTACCGCGACGGAAGGCTCAGCGATCGCAGTGGTCTACGCACTGATACTTGGGATTTTTTACCGCAATATCACGCTGAAATCCTTCTGGGAGATTGTGGTGAGCAGCGCGAAAATGAGCGGCATGGTGGTATTTTTGATCGGAGTATCCAATATTCTTGGCTGGGTAATGGCATTTATGCAGATCCCGCAGGCGGTTTCCGCGGCATTGCTGGGACTGACGGACAACTATTTCCTGATCCTGCTGATCATGAATGTGATCCTTCTGATCGCCGGAACTTTTATGGATGTAACGCCGGCAATCCTGATCTTTACACCGCTGTTCCTGCCGATCGTAAAGACATTCGGTATGCATCCGGTACATTTCGGACTGATACTCGTATACAACCTTTGTATCGGAAATATCACTCCGCCGGTTGGAAATACGCTGTTTGTATCAATTAAGGTCGGAAATACCACGCTGGCAAAGACGATACCGTATATGCTCTGGTATTATGCCGCGATTCTGATAGGGCTGCTTTTGGTAACGTATATTCCGGCTTTGAGCATCGGGCTGCCAGCGGCAGCAGGACTGATCTGATAACCGCAGATCTTAGAAGTTTGTTTTATAAAAAAGGAGGACAAGAAGATGCAAATGACATTTCGCTGGTACGGCGAGGGAAACGACAGTATTACACCGGAGATGATCAAACAGATTCCGGGAGTGACAGGGCTGGTATGGGCGCTGCACGACAAGCAGGCCGGAGAGGTCTGGGAAGTGGAGGAAATTGAGGAGGCAAGACGTCAGATTGAGGGCGCAGGCTTCAACATGGACGTGGTGGAGAGCGTGAACGTACATGACGATATCAAGATCGGGCTTCCAACCAGGGATCAGTATATCGAGAATTACAAGACGACGCTCCGCAACCTGGCGAAATTCGGCGTGAAGGTTGTGACCTACAATTTCATGCCGATCTTTGACTGGACCAGAACCGACCTGTTCCACCCGCTGGAGGACGGCTCCACTGCACTTTTCTACGAGAAGGACCGGATTCAGGATGATTATAAGGAAATGGCGGATTATATCCTGAACAACCTGCATGGAATGACATTTCCGGGATGGGAGCCGGAGAGGATGGCGAAGCTGGATGAACTGTTTGAAGCATACCGTCCGGTGACCAAGGAAAAATTGTGGGAAAATCTGAAATATTTCCTGGAAGCGATTATGCCGACCTGCCATGAGACGGGAATCAAGATGGCGATTCATCAGGATGACCCGCCGTGGGATATTTTCGGGATTCCGCGTCTGCTCTGCGACAAGGAAGCCATCGGGCGGTTTTTGAGCATGGTGGATGACGAGTACAACTGTCTCTGCCTGTGCTCCGGTTCCCTGGGCGCGAATAAGGAAAATAATGTGGCGGATATTGTGCGTACTTACTGCGACCGGATCGCATTTGCGCATATCCGCAACGTACGCCACTATCCAAACGGAGACTTTACCGAGGCTTCCCACCGCGACTGCGACGGGGACACGGGAATCCTGGAGATCGTAAAGGCTTATCATGACTGCGGCTATACCGGTTATGTGCGTCCGGACCATGGACGGCACATCTGGGGCGAAAAGTGCCGTCCCGGATACGGGCTGTACGACCGGGCCCTGGGGATCATGTACCTGTGGGGCTGCTGGGATATGCTGGAAAGGACCGAGGGGAAGGTTGCGAAGTAACCGGAAGCCGGTATAACAAGGAGCTGCAATTTATGGCCTGGCCGGATGCGGAAAGTAACGTATCTGGCCGGTAATTAAAAGGAGAAAATGATGGAAAAATTTATGGATAAGGATTTTCTGCTGTCTACGGATACTGCAAAATGGCTTTACCATGAGGTGGCGGAGCAAATGCCGATCATTGACTACCACTGCCATATCAATCCTCAGGAGATTGCGGAGGACAGAAAGTTTGAAAATATCACGCAGGTCTGGCTGGGCGGAGACCATTACAAATGGAGACAAATGCGGTTTGGCGGGATTCCGGAAGAGATCATAACCGGAGATGCGGACCCGAGGGAAAAATTTCGGGCGTTCGCATCAATTCTGCCGAAGCTGATCGGGAATCCTATGTATCACTGGAGCCATCTGGAGCTGCAGCGTGTATTCGGCATCACGGAGCCTTTAACGGAAGAAAACGCGGACAAGATCTATGATCAATGCAATGAGGTTTTGGCGCAGTATACGGCAAGGGGGCTGATGCGCAAATTTGATGTGAAAGCAGTCTGCACCACGGATGATCCCTGCGACGACCTGCACTGGCATGATGCGATCGCGGCGGATGAGACGATGGAGATCCGGGTGCTGCCCGCTTTTCGCCCGGATAAGGGTGTCAACATTGAAAAGGCGGGATTTGCGGAGTATATCGAAAAATTGTCCCAGGTGTGCGGCTTTGGGATTGGAAGCACAGAGGATGCGGTGAAGGCGCTTCTGGCACGGATTGATTATTTTGCGGAGCATGGCTGCCTGTGCGCGGATCATGGGCTGGATTACTGCATGTACGCACAGCCGGATATGGCACGGGCCGACGCGGCATTTGCAGAGGCAATGAAGGGCGGGCGTCCGGCGAAGGAGGACGCGGATGCCTATAAGACACTGGTGACCCTTGCGTGCGCGAAGAAATATGCGGAGCTGGGCTGGGTGATGCAGATCCATTTCGGATGCCTGCGTGACAACAACAAGCCGCAGTTTGCAAAATTGGGGCCGGACACCGGATATGACGCGGTGAACAGCAAGTCCTGTGTGGAAAATGTGGCTCCGCTTCTGAATGCATGTTTGGAAAATGAGGGACTGCCGAAGACGATCCTGTATTCGCTGAATCCCAATGACAATACCGCCCTTGTGACGATCGCAGGATGTTTCCAGGGAGGAGGCGTCGTGGGACGGGTGCAGCAGGGAAGCGGCTGGTGGTTCAACGACAACCGCAGCGGTATGCGCAGCCAGATGACGGAGCTTGCCAACAACGGAATGCTGGGATGTTTTGTAGGTATGCTGACGGACTCCCGGTCGTTTTTAAGCTATACGAGACATGAATATTTCCGGCGCATTCTCTGTGAAATGATAGGGGAATGGGTGGAAAGCGGACAGTATCCGGAGGACAGGAAGCTGCTTGCAGGTCTGGTGGAGGACATCTGTTTTCATAATACGAATGCATTCTTTGGATTTGGGGTATAGATATAGAGCAAGGTTAGGAGGAGTAATAAAATGAATTTACCTTTAAATATTGATTTTACCGGAAAAGTTGTAGTTGTGACAGGGGCAGGCGGCGTGCTCTGCGGTACGATGGCGAAAGCATTTGCACAGGCGGGAGCGAAGGTGGCCGCGCTGGATCTGAATGAGGAAGCGGTGAAGAAGCTGGCCGATGAATGCAGAGCAGAGGGATTGATCTGCGAGGGCTACAAGGCGAACGTGCTGGAGCCGGAGGCGCTGGAGGCGGTTCATGGGCAGGTGCTCAAGGATCTGGGGCCCTGCGACATCCTGGTAAATGGGGCAGGCGGCAATAATCCGAGGGCGACCACGGACAATGAGTACCAGCATGAGGCACAGGAAGGGCAGAAAACCTTCTTTGACCTGGACGCGGGCGGCGTGGACTTCGTGTTTAAGCTGAATTTCCAGGGAACACTGCTTCCCACCCAGGCGTTTGCAAAGGACATGGTGGAGAAAAAATCCGGATGTATCCTGAATATTTCTTCCATGAACGCGTAT
>Ga0137306_103960_pt1 | contig 10529 bp, 7 predicted proteins | sample Inofroosms_March_FD_97187 | JGI IMG/M metagenome (GOLD analysis project Ga0137306, IMG submission 97187) | Mouse cecal microbial communities from Vienna, Austria - N-Acetylneuraminic and N-Acetylglucosamine D2O microcosms_March | ecosystem: Host-associated > Mammals > Digestive system > Large... | reverse complement strand
TCCTGACAGCTCTTATTGTCGTGGAGTCGGGCTGCAATATGGAAGATGTGATTACATTTTCGGAGACAGCCATGAACAGCGTGGAGGCCGACAGCGGCAATAAGTTCAGCCTTGTGGCCGGGGATACCATGACAGTCGAGGACTGCCTCTATCTGATGCTTTTGCAGTCGGTCAATCAGGCGGCGAACGCTCTGGCAGAATATACGGCAGGGAGCATTCCGGACTTTGTGGAAAAGATGAATGAAAAGCTGGCACAGCTTGGCTGCACGGAGAGCCACTTTGAGAATCCGTCGGGCCTTAACGGGGAAACACAGAATGTATCGGCGATCGACATGGCAAGAATCGGACAGGCTGCTTTTAACAACAAAACGGTTCTTAAAATCAGCTCGACTGTATCGTATAAGGTAGGGCCGACGACAAATTATCCGGACGGCATCCGTATCAGCAATGAACACCGCCTTGTCATCACAGACGACGCGGCCAGTCAGTACTACTATCCCGAGGCAAAGGCGGGGAAAACGGGCTATCTGCAGAAAGCAGGAAACACACTTGTAACATATGCGGAGAAAGACGGGAGACGCTTGGTCTCCGTGGTTCTCAAGGGAAGCGGAGGCAGTCCCTACCGGCAGTATTTTCTGGACGGAAAAGAGCTTCTGAAGTTCGGCTTCAGCCGTTTTAAAAATGTGAATATCGCTGAGAATGAGACACGTTATGTCACAGGGGAGGCCCCGTCGGAGATCGGGGGCGTCTCTTATTTGCCGTCGGAGCTTGCGGTGGAGCCGGGCCGGGTGATTACTCTGCCCAACAATGCAGAATTTGCAGATGCGGATCTGATACTGGACGGGCTCCCAGGGGAAGCGCCGGAGGGGGCTGTGGCCGTGCTGCGCTATGTCTACAATGAAAGAACGATCGGGAGCGCCTATCTGATGACACAGGAGGGCGCAGCTGCAGCAGCGGAGCGGATCCGTCAGGCAGAAGAGGCAGCAACAGAGACCGCAGAAAGTACAGAGGAAAACAGCGGGGAGGAAACCACGCCGGAAGACAGTACGGACGGGGAAGATGAATCTTCAGCCAGTACGGAAGCAGGGCAGGAGGAAGAGGAAAGCAAGCCTGCAAACGGGGAGGGGAGCAGTTTTTCCCTGTTTAAAAGCCCCTACCTGTTTGCATTGATTGGCGGGGTGCTGTTCGCCGGGCTGGCAGCAGCGGGAATCGCCTGGATTGTTTACAGCAATAAAAAGGAGGCCAAAGCTGCGGCTGAGCGCCGGGAGCGGCGCAGGCAGCGTTTCCTGGAAGAGGGGGGAATCAAGGAGGAAGAATTTAACCGGCTGTTAGAGGAAAAGAGAAACAAAGGCCAGAGTAAGTAAACGTATGTAAAATGCCGGGGAAGCAGAATGTCTGTCTCTCCCCGGCAGAACGTATCATCAGGCCGCGATATATCCATACATCATCATATAATGACAGAAGCTGCCGCCCATAACGAACAGATGGAAAATCTCGTGAGAACCGAAATTTTTGTGTCTGGAGTTAAAAATCGGCAGCTTTAGTGCGTATATGACACCGCCGATTGTGTAGATAATCCCGCCTGTAAGAAGCCAGCCAAAGGCTGCCGGTGACAGGGCGGCAACGATCTCACGGAATGCTGTGACGCAGACCCAGCCCATTGCAATGTAGACACAGGAAGAGAACCATTTGGGGCAGTTAATCCACAACGCATTGATGAGAATGCCGAGGACAGCAATACCCCACACAAGAGCCAGAAGGCGGTATCCGGCCGGATTACCGAGGACAATCAGGCAGACCGGCGTATAAGTCCCGGCAATCAGAATGAAGATCATCATGTGGTCAATCTTACGGAGCAGGCGGTTGACGCTCTCGGAGATATCGAAGGTGTGGTAAACGGTGCTGGCAGTATAAAGGAGAATCATACTGCAGATAAATACGGCGAGTGCTGCAATATGCAGCGGGCCCGGCGTGTGTGCAGCGCGGACAAGAAGCGGAGTTGCCGCCAGGATGGCGAGAACCATGCCGATAAAATGAGTCAGTGCGCTGCCGGGATCCTTGATTTTTAATTTCATAAACATTCCTCCTGTTCATGTGGGAAATGAAAACTTTTACATGTAGTTTTTAAAACTATATTTAATATTTTTATATACTATACCATATCAGAACGAATTATTCAAGACCTTTTTATGAAACCGGACAGACAAAACCTCTGTAAAAAGTCATCTGAAAATTATAGTAGCCGACAAGGGGACACAGGTATCCTGGATAAACGGATACCAGGACAGAGAGCAGGCAGAAGGAGGGAACAGCAGTGATTGAGGTATTACATGTGGATTCAGATCTGATTGTGGCAGTGAAACCGGCAGGAACCGAAGCACAGTCGGCAAAGGGGTTTGCCGCTGATATGGTAAGCGGGCTGAAGAAATATCTGGTTATCAACAGGTTATGCACATCAAAAGAACCCTATATCGGAGTTATACACAGGCTGGACAAGCCCGTTTCTGGTGTTATGGTCTATGCGAGGACGAAAAAAGCGGCTGCGGCCTTGAGTTCGCAGCTTCAAAACGGGAAAATGGAGAAAATCTATCAGGCAGTGGTTTGTGGAAAACCTGTGGATAATGTGGATAACTTTGTGGATTATCTGAAAAAATCAGTGGACGGCAATGTTTCACAATGTGTGGATAAGGACGTCCCGGGAGCGAAGCGTGCAGAACTGTCGTACAGATGTCTTGGTACGGTGGATAACGGAGTGGACTTCGGGGCTGTGAGCCTTATGAAGATCCATCTGAAAACGGGCCGTCACCATCAGATCCGGGTGCAGATGGCAGCACACGGCCTGCCCGTCTGCGGAGATCAGAAGTATGGCCGGCAGTCCGTCCCGGCGGATTCCCCGGGCGGTGCACGGATTCCTTTGGCTTTATGTGCGGCGGAGCTTTCTTTTTGGCATCCTGCAACAGGGGAGCTGCTTTAGTTTGCGATAAAACCGTCAGGAGGGGCATTCGACTGGTTTTCCTGCATTTCCTGACCGGCTTTTCATCGACTGGTTTCATGCAGCTGAAAATTTTTTCCAGCACGAATAACAGGAATCATTCGGCTCATAATAAGAGTTGTACAAAGGAAGTACAAATCAGAAAACGGGTGATTCCATGGTAAAGCCGGACAAGAAACTGAAGAAAATTTTATTCATGTTAGGAATTACGGGGGCAGTCTACGGAGGATTCAAATACCTCCTGCCCCTTGTGGTTCCTTTTTTGCTTGCCTGGCTGACAGCACTGTGCCTGCGCCCGTCCGTGCGCTTTCTGGAGCGGCGGCTTAAGGTGCGATGGAAAGGAAAAACGCGTACGCTTCCTGCCGGGGTGATTGGCGGGATGGAACTGTTGCTTTTGTTTGCAGTCCTGTTTATGGCAGTACAGTGGGGCGGCCGTCTGTTTATATCGCAGTTTCGCCTCTTTACTGCCAGAATTCCCGAGTGGTTCTCCACGCTCGATTCCTGGCTTACGCAGGGCTGCCGGAATCTGGAAGGCATACTGGGACTGAAAGAGGACTACCTGGTAGAGACAGTCAGGGACATGCTGAATCATCTTGGCACGGCGGCACGCCAGTCCACAATGCCGCTTCTGATGAACAATTCCATGACAGCGCTTCGGCTGATCGTACAGTGGATTGTGTTCTTCGTGCTTTACTTTGCGTCTGTGCTGCTCTGCCTTCAGGAGATGGAGGAGATCCGCGAGCGGAAAAGCCGTTCCTCTTTCCATCGGGAAATCTCACTGATCGGAAGGCGTCTGGCAGCAGTGGGCAACGCGTGGGTGAAAACGCAGCTTATCATTATGCTGATTACATCCCTGCTCTGTATTGTGGGGCTGACATTGATCGGCAATCCTTATTCGGTCCTGTTTGGCGTCGGCATCGGGCTTCTGGACGCACTCCCTGTCTTTGGCACAGGATCGGTTCTGATTCCCTGGGGAATCCTGCTGCTGGTTAAAAAAAGCTGGGGAAAAGCTGCCGTGATTCTGGGGCTCTATGTGATCTGCTATTTCCTGCGCCAGGTGATGGAGGCAAAGATTATGGGAAGTCAGGTGGGGCTTTCGGCATTGGAGACATTAATGTCCATGTATGTAGGCCTGGAGCTGTTTGGAATTGCAGGCTTTCTTCTGGGGCCGGTGGGGCTTCTGATGATCGAGGATTTATTCCACCTTTACTGCGGGGAGGAATGACGGACCGGAGTGTTTCGCCTAACTCCACACTTGACAAACTGCCGGAAATCCTTTAAAATCCCATATATAAAATGTAAGCAAATTTGCCATTCATGATGTTTCCCCGGGGACTATGTACGATTTTTCCAGGACAGGTTCTGCTTATGCAGGCAGTAAGCCAGTACATGGGAACAGGGTGCGGGGATATGGATGGAATGCTCTGTCATATGGAACGGCTGGGAAGGGGAAAAGTAGGCGGGAAGCGGCATTTCAGAGAGGAAGCGTTTGGTGGGAGCTTCCATGTGCGCGGTTGTCGAACCGGCCCCGGAGCCTTGTGTGAGACTGTATCTGCCAGAGGATTTTAGAGGCAGGGATGCAGGTAAAGCGCAGCGTAATTCCGGCGTTAGCGGAAAAGAGAGAGCTTCCGGCTGGCCGGAGGTTAAATTGGGTGGTAACGCCGTCTGTCGGTCCCTTTGCGGGGCGGGCAGTTTTTTCTTTTTATAACAAAATTTTAAGAGAAATGAGGAGACAAGTCATGGCGAAGGACAAGAAGATGGTAGAGGCGATCACCTCAATGGATGAGGATTTCGCTCAATGGTACACAGATGTGGTGAAGAAGGCAGAACTGGTGGATTATTCCAGCGTCAAGGGCTGTATGGTTATCAAGCCGGACGGTTATGCGATCTGGGAGAATATCCAGCATGAGCTCGACAAGCGTTTCAAGGCAACCGGCGTGAGAAACGTCTATATGCCGATGTTTATTCCTGAGAGCCTCTTACAGAAGGAAAAGGACCATGTCGAGGGATTTGCGCCGGAAGTGGCGTGGGTGACGCATGGAGGACTGGAGCCGCTTCAGGAGAGAATCTGCGTGAGGCCGACTTCCGAGACGCTGTTCTGTGACTTCTATGAGAAAGATATCCACTCCTACCGCGACCTGCCGAAGCTCTACAATCAGTGGTGCTCTGTGGTGAGATGGGAAAAGACGACAAGGCCGTTTTTACGTTCCAGGGAATTTTTATGGCAGGAGGGCCACACGGCTCATGCGACAGCCGAGGAGGCTCAGGAAAGAACCATACAGATGTTAAATGTGTACGCGGATTTCTGCGAGGAGGTATTGGCGATTCCGGTTGTCCGCGGTCAGAAAACAGACAAGGAAAAATTTGCCGGTGCAAAGGCAACCTATACGATCGAATCCCTGATGCATGACGGCCAGGCGCTCCAGTCCGGTACGAGCCACAATTTCGGAGACGGCTTTGCCAGGGCTTTCGGCATCCAGTATTCTGACAAGGATAATCAGTTAAAATACGTACATCAGACCTCATGGGGCTTTTCCACACGCATGATCGGCGGTATCATCATGGTACACGGCGACAATGAGGGGCTTGTGCTTCCGCCGAGAATCGCTCCCACGCAGATCGTGATCGTACCGATCCGCCAGCAGCAGGAAGGCGTTTTGGAGAAGGCTCAGGAAGTCAGGGAGACGCTCTCCAATTTCCGTGTCAGGGTGGATGATTCCGACAAGAGCCCGGGCTGGAAGTTCAGTGAGTCGGAGATGCGCGGGATTCCGATCCGTATCGAACTGGGGCCCAAGGACATCGAGGCAGGCCAGGCCGTTCTCGTCCGCCGCGACACGCATGAGAAGATTACGGTTGCTCTGGACGGTATCGCGGCCAGCGTAGGGGAACTTCTGGAGACGATTCAGAAAGAAATGTTTGAGCGTGCCAGGGCGCATCGGGACGCACACACCTTTACGGCCCATACGATGGAAGAAATGAAATCGCTTGCCGGCAGCAGGCCGGGCTTTATCAAGGCCATGTGGTGCGGCTGTGAGGAATGCGAGAATAAGCTCAAGGAGGAAGCAGGCGTCACATCAAGGTGTATCCCGTTCACGCAGGAGGCGATTGCCGATACCTGCGTCTGCTGCGGGAAGCCGGCAACAAAGATGGTCTACTGGGGAAAGGCATATTAATCATTGAAGAGACAATTAAAGTGGACGGTTCGGGATCTGGCGTTTTGCGGGCTGTTTACGGCGCTCATTGCTGTAGGCGCCTTTATAAAGGTCACGATTCCGGTACAGCCGGTGCCCATGCATTTTACGCTGCAGTTCTTTTTCGTACTGCTTTCGGCGCTCCTTATGGGGGCCGAACGGTCGCTTGCCAGCGTAGGTACTTATCTTACGATCGGGCTGTGCGGAGTCCCGGTCTTTGCTTCGGGGGGCGGCCCGGCCTATCTGCTGCGGCCGACCTTCGGCTTTCTTATAGGCTTTGCGGCCGCCGGGTTCCTGACAGGGCGGGTCTTTGAACGGAAGAGGAAACCGTCGTTTTCCTGGCTCTTGTTTTCCGCCTTTTGCGGGCTGCTTGCAGACTATCTGTGCGGCATGGTGTATTTTTATGTGTGCAGCAACTATGTGCTTCATGTTCTGGTGAGCTGGCGTCTGGTGTTTATCAACTGCTTCCTGCTCACTGTGGGAGAGGATTTTATTCTCTGCGTGCTGGCGGCCATGCTTGCGAAGAGGCTCCTGCCGGTGCTTGACCGGCTGGATTAGGGCCGTATGTCAAAACAGACGGCGGCAGGAGATGATTTTTGTAACGAGAATGGGAGGCAATGCCGAATGCGGATCGAGATGCCCTCTGAAGTGGAGTGGGTGATTAAAAAAATACGGGAACACGGTTTCGAGGCCTATGTGGTCGGCGGCTGTGTCCGCGATACGCTTCTCTTGCGGACGCCCGGAGACTGGGATATCACGACCTCGGCCAGACCGGAGGAGATCAAGGCGATTTTCGGGAAAACCGTGGATACCGGGTTAAAGCATGGCACGGTTACCGTGATTAAGAACCATAAGGGCTACGAGATCACGACCTACCGGATTGACGGGGAGTACCATGACGGGCGTCATCCCGATTCAGTGGAATTTACCTCGAGTCTGAGAGAGGATTTGAAACGCCGGGATTTTACAGTCAATGCAATGGCCTACAGCCATGAGACCGGTCTGGTGGATGCGTTCGGAGGCCTTGCGGATCTGCAGGCCGGAGTCATCCGCTGTGTGGGCTGTCCGCACGACCGTTTCTCAGAGGATGCCCTGAGACTGTTGCGCGCCGTGCGTTTTGCTGCCCAGCTTAATTTCCGTATTGAGGAGAATACGTACCAGGCCATTGCGGATCTGGCCCCCGGACTTATGGCTGTGAGCCGGGAGCGGGTCCAGACGGAGCTTACAAAGACGCTGCTCTCGGCGAATCCGGAGAAGATCGTCATGGTAGAGGAGAGAGGAATGAGCCCGTTCGTGACCAGCTGTTTTACGGAGGCGTTCCATACAGGAGGCTGTGATGCTCCCGGGAACGGGGAGTCTTTCGGACATTGCTTTTTAGAGCTTTCGAGGCTTTCGCCGGAAAAGGCCCTGCGCTGGGCCGGATTCCTGCGGTTCCTGCCTGCGAAGGAGGCGACGGGCATCCTAAAGGAGCTTAAGCTTGATAATGAGACCATCGCGAATGCAGGCGCGATGGTGGCAGCGTCCAGAGAAATGCTGATACCGGAAAAGCCGGTGATCCGCCGCTTTTTAAGCCGTATGACGCCATATCAGTTCGGCGGCTGTCTTGATATAAAGGCCCTGAATGGCTGCAGCGGACTCGAAGAGATCAGAAGGCTCTGGCGGGAGATCGCAGACGATGGGGACTGTCTGAGCCTTAAGGAGCTGGCGGTAGACGGGAGTGTTCTGATGCAGATGGGAATGAAGCCGGGCCGTGAGATCGGCCAGACATTAAACCGCCTGCTGGAGCTTGTGCTCACCGATCCATCCCTCAATGAGAAACAACGCCTGCTGGCATGTCTTAAGAAGGACGAAGGACGTCTGATGTAGGCGTCTGGAAGGATATGTATGACGTTTCCAATAATCATCATATTTTTGTGTTTCCGCTCATATTCTTGAAGTAGCTTAGGGATATGGAGGGGACGCATGTGAATGATTGGAATACGGAGGTCATAGAGCAGTATGAGCTGAACGTGGAATCTATGAGGAAGGGACGCGGTGCGTGGATCTTTGAGACAGACCGCGGACTAAAGCTCTTAAAGGAATATAAGGGGAGCGTAAAGCGCCTTGAATTTGAGGAAATGGTGCTGGCCAATGTGGCAGGCTCTGAAAATCTGATAGCGGACCAGTACATGCGAAACCGTGAGGATGAGCTGATTTCGATTGCCGGGGACGGCAGCAAATATATCGTAAAGGACTGGTTTGCCGACCGCGAATGTAACATCAGGGACATGCAGGAAATCCTGTATGTTGTGAGCCAGGTCGCCCTGCTGCACAAAAAGCTGCGGGGAGTAGGCACGCGGGAAGAGTGGAATCTCAAATCCATGATATCGCCCCCGCTCTATGAGGAGATGGCACGCCATAACAGGGAGTTAAAAAAGGCCAGGACATTTATCCGCGAAAAGCGCAGGAAAAATGAGTTCGAACTGCGGGTTATCAGCAGCTTTCAGGAATTCTACAGCCAGGCTCAGGATGCGGAGCGCGGTATGCAGGAGCTCTTTGAGGAGGAAGGAAAAGAGCTGAAGGAGGCGTACCATGTCTGCCACGGAGAGTTGAATCAGCATCATATCCTGATCGGGAAAACATATGTGGCAGTGACGGAATTCAACAAGATGCATCTGGGGCTTCAGACAGAAGATTTATACTATTTTATGCGCAAGGTTATGGAAAAGCATGACTGGAATCCAGGCCTCGGTTTTTCGATGCTGGAGGCGTATGAGAAGGTGCTGCCCCTGGATTTGAGGGATAAAAAGTGCCTGTACTATCTGTTTTTGTATCCGGAAAAGTACTGGAAACAGATTAACTTCTATTATAATGCCAATAAGGCCTGGATCCCGGCGCGCAATACGGAAAAGCTGGAGGGACTGAAAGCGCAGCAGCTCTGCAGGGAACAGTTTATCCGGGGGATTCTGTGAAAAAAGGGATACAAGGTATCGTTATAAGGCACGGTCATCCAAAAAAGCGGCTGCGGCCGACCTTACCGGATGCTCAGGCAAGGAGGAGGTTGCATAAAGTCATAGTTTGCAGCGTCCCTGTGAGCCTGAGCATTCCGCATCCCTGGGACAGCTTTCCGGTTTTGTGCCCTGCTGCCAAAAGTACTTTCTTTTTCAGAATACTTGTACTATAATATCCATATAATAGCAGGTACGAAATAAATCACGAGGGGAGCAGTAGCAGATGAAGGACTATATGAAAATCTACCAGGAATGGCTGGACAATCCGTACTTTGACGAGGCTACGAAAGAAGAACTCCGTGCGATTGCCGGAGACGAGAATGAGATCAAAGAGCGCTTCTATATGGATCTGGAGTTCGGGACTGCCGGACTGCGCGGAATCATCGGCGCCGGTATCAACCGCATGAATATCTATACGGTACGCCGTGCCACACAGGGACTTGCCAATTACATTATCAGCCAGGGGGGCGCTGCAAAAGGAGTGGCAATCGCCTTCGATTCCCGGCATATGTCGCCCGAATTCGCGATGGAGGCAGCTATGACCCTGGCAGCCAACGGCATTAAGGCATATAAGTTTGAGTCCCTGCGTCCGACGCCGGAACTGTCATTTGCAGTGAGAGAGCTGGGCTGTATCGCCGGTATCAATATTACGGCCAGCCATAACCCGCCGGAGTATAACGGATATAAGGTATACTGGGAGGATGGCGCTCAGTTTACGCCGCCGCATGATAAGGGCGTGACAGCAGAGGTTCTCGCAATTGAGGATCTCTCCACAGTAAAGACAACGACAGAGGAAGAGGCTGTAAAGGCCGGTAAATTCCAGGTCATCGGTCAGGAGATTGACGATAAATATATCGCTCAGGTAAAAGCCCAGGTGGTGAATCAGGCTGTGATCGACAAGATGCAGAAAGATATCACGATCATTTATACACCACTCCACGGGACAGGCAACATCCCGGCCAGACGTGTGATGAAAGAGATCGGCTTTGAGAATGTATACGTGGTGCCGGAGCAGGAGCTTCCTGACGGCAATTTCCCGACCGTGAGCTATCCTAATCCGGAAGCAGCTGAGGCCTTTGAGCTTGGGCTTAAGCTGGCAAAAGAAAAGAACGCTGACCTTGTGCTGGCAACGGATCCGGATGCTGACCGTCTGGGCGTCTATGTAAAAGATACAAAATCCGGGGAATATATCCCACTTACAGGCAATATGTCCGGTTCCCTGCTGTGCGACTATGTTCTCAGCCAGAAGCAGGCGAAACATGAGATTCCGGCTGACGGACAAGTCATCAAATCCATCGTTTCCACGAATCTTGTAGACGCGGTGGCAAAGCATTACGGTTGCGAGCTGGTCGAAGT
>Ga0137306_102995_pt1 | contig 10531 bp, 12 predicted proteins | sample Inofroosms_March_FD_97187 | JGI IMG/M metagenome (GOLD analysis project Ga0137306, IMG submission 97187) | Mouse cecal microbial communities from Vienna, Austria - N-Acetylneuraminic and N-Acetylglucosamine D2O microcosms_March | ecosystem: Host-associated > Mammals > Digestive system > Large... | reverse complement strand
CGATACGGGAAGAGGTACTTTCCGTGCTGTCCGGTTATGGCGGCATGCTGGTGGAATTTCCGTATTCGAATGATGAGAAATATAAAGCGTTGGAAGAACGTGCAAGAGTGAATCTGTCCCTGCCGGATGTGCGCCGGGCCCGTCTTCGCCGGGCAATTGAAATGAAAGGTCTTGTAACAGCAATGGAAGCGCACAGCGGAATAACCGGGCTGATTGTGGAAAAAACAGTTGTGTACGAAAAAGGCGAGGCAAGGCAGTTTGATGCCATGTGGGTGAGTTCTCTGTGTGATTCTACGGCAAAAGGGAAACCGGATATAGAGCTGGTGGACATGACATCCAGGTTCCGCACCATTGATGACATTATGGAAGTCACGACCAAACCGATCATATTTGACGGCGATACAGGCGGAATGACCGAACATTTTGTATATACAGTAAAGTCTCTGGAACGTATGGGGGTCTCTGCAGTTATCATAGAGGATAAGACCGGACTTAAGAAAAATTCCCTGTTTGGGACAGAAGTGGTGCAGACACAGGACGGTGTTGAAAACTTCTGCGCGAAGATTACTGCGGGAAAACGGGCACAGAAAACAAAAGAATTCATGATTATTGCCCGGATTGAGAGTCTGATTTTGGAGCGGGGGATGGAAGATGCGCTTGAGCGTGCTTTCGCATATGTGAAAGCCGGCGCTGACGGGATCATGATTCACAGCAGGAAAGAAGATCCGGATGAGATATTTGAATTCGTGGGCAGGTTCCGAAAGGCAGATCCGATATCGCCGATTGTGGTGGTTCCGACCTCATTCAATATGGTGACGGAGGAAGAATTCAAGAGCCGGGGAGTGAATATTGTGATCTACGCCAATCAGCTGACCAGGACCGGGTTTCCGGCTATGCAGAATGCTGCGAAAAGCATTCTTGCACACCATCGGGCAAAAGAGTGCGATGAGATGTGCATGTCCATTAAAGAGATTATTAATCTGATACCGGAGGAGGAATAAGGGGGATGATCAGCAGCGACTATTTAGAAATAGAAAAACTTTTTAATCAGGGCGGCATACGTTCAGTACTTCTGGTATGTGGAAATTCTTTTCGGAAACAGGAACTTTATAAGCGGCTTTGCGATACGGTAAAATCGTCGGGTATCCAATTGACGGAGTTTTCGGATTTTCAACCGAATCCCCAATATGAGTCGGTTATAAAAGGTGCAGATATTTTTCAAAGAGAAAAATGTGATTTTATTATCGCGGCAGGCGGCGGGAGCGCCATGGATGTGGCGAAATGTATCAAGCTGTTTTATAATATGAACAAAGACGAGTCCTGTCTGGAACAGAAAATTACGGACAATAAAGTTCCGATACTGGCGATTCCTACTACGGCGGGAACAGGAAGTGAGGCGACCTGCTTTGCAGTTATTTACTACAAAGGAAATAAGCAGTCTGTGGAACATGCAAGCTGTGTTCCGCAATATGTATTTCTGGATGCTTCCCTGTTGGATACGCTTCCGGAATATCAGAGGAAAGCAACGATGCTGGATGCTTTCTGCCATGCGGTGGAATCATACTGGTCTGTGAATTCGACAGACAGGAGCAAAGAATATGCGGCAAAAGCAATATGTGAGATATTAAAGTATCAGAAACAGTATCTGGATAATGAAAAAGCCGGGAATGAGGGAATGCTGAAAGCGGCGAATCTGGCCGGCTGTGCGATTAACATTACACGGACGACGGCAGCACATGCCATGTGCTATAAATTAACCGGTCTGTATGGACTGGCGCACGGGCACGCGGCAGCGTATTGCCTGGCGGTTTTGTGGCCTTATATGGCAGAACATACGGAGCGCTGTATTGACTCAAGAGGCGAGGCGTATTTAAATAAGATGTTTGAAGAACTTGCAGGGGTGATGGGATGCGTTACCGTAAAAGGCGCTGTTGAAAAATACCAGGCTCTGTTGGAAAGGCTGTCTCTGCCGGTCCCGAAGCTGAGGAATGAGGAAGAACTTGATATACTGAAAAAGTCAGTGAATCCGGACCGACTGAAAAATAATCCGGTGCCGTTAACAGAGAAGATACTGGAAAATCTGTACAGACAGATATTACAATAAGAACAGAAGGAGCGGGCAAATGGAAGTTCAGAAGTTTATGGAGATTTTGGGCGCAGATTATTATGCGGGAGTTCCCGATTCACAATTGAAGGCTCTCTGCAACTGTCTGATCGATACATATGGAATTGATCCGAAACATAATGTCATTGGGGCAAATGAAGGAAATTGTACGGCACTGGCGGCCGGTTACTATCTTGCCACAGGAAAGGCGCCTGTGGTATATATGCAGAATTCCGGCGAGGGGAATGTGATTAATCCGGTGACCTCTCTGCTGAATGAGAAAGTATATGCGATTCCCGTGATTTTTGTAATAGGATGGCGCGGAGAGCCGGGGGTGCATGATGAACCGCAGCATATCTTTCAGGGAGAAGTTACACTGCAGCTTCTGGAAGATGTGGGAATCCGTTCCTTTGTGGTGGAAAAGGAGACATCGGAAGAAGAAATCCGTTCTGCCATGAACATGTTTCGGGAACTCCTGGATGCAGGAAAAAGTACAGCGTTTGTTATCCGCAGGGATGCGCTGACATATAATAAGAAGCCGAAGTATCAAAATAAGTATTCCATGACCCGGGAGGATATTATCCGGCGGATCGTACAGGTGACGGGTGAAGATCCGATTGTGTCGACGACGGGAAAGGCAAGCAGGGAACTTTTTGAGATTCGGGAGAGGAACAGGCAAAGTCATCAATACGATTTTCTGACAGTTGGTTCTATGGGGCATAGTTCTTCCATAGCAATGGGAATTGCAGCGCAAAAGCCGGATAAAAAGGTCTGGTGTGTGGACGGAGACGGCGCGGTATTAATGCACATGGGTTCCATGGCAGTTTTGGGTGCACTGTGTCCGGAGAATCTGGTCCATATTGTGATTAACAACGGCGCGCATGAAACGGTAGGAGGGATGCCCACTGCGGCGGGGGAGATTGACTTGACAGGAGTGGCGAAAGCATGCGGATATGCGTATGCGGTGTCGGCAGACAGTTTTGAAGTATTGGATGAAGAACTGGCAGCGGCAAAAAAGCGAAAGGGACTCACGTTCATTGAAGTGAAATGTGCGATCGGGGCAAGAGCAGATTTGGGGAGACCGACCAAAACAGCTCAGGAAAATAAAGATAATTTTATGAAATATTTGGAGAAATTGTAAAATTACTCGTTTTAAGGAAATATTATTTTGTTATTGCGTGACACAGGTTTTATGATATAATTAGAGCAATGTACTGTGATGTGCATGCAGAGAATTATTTTGAAAATTTTGATCAAAAGATGATAGTTGGTGCTGTATATGTATCGAAAACGAAATCAAATAATGGAGATCATGATCTGCCTGGCGGATGCTGCGGGAACACTGATCAGTCTGGTTATGGCAGGCTTGTTGCGCTACCGCACATGGAGTGCACTGGTGTATTCGGAACATTTGGAGAGTCAGATCAGTCTTCTGCTTGCAGTCCATGTGGCTGTATTTTATTTCCTGAAGGTATATGACAATTTCTTTAAAAGAGGGCGCTATCGGGAATTCCTTCTGGTTTTGAAATACAATACAATCTTAGTTGCGGGAGTCGAAGTCCTTGGTTTTGGAATGAAACAGGAGATGTTTTGTTCCAGGCTTGTCATGGGGTATCTCTATTTGATGAATACGCTTCTGGTCTGGATGATCCATCTTTTTATCCGCAATCGGGCCTGGGTATTTCGGAACAGAGGCAGAAAAAGTATTAACCTGCTTGTTGTTACGACAATAGAGCGATTTGGAGAAATAAAGGAACGTTTTTCCCGGTCCAAAGAGACTTTATGGAACATAACAGGTGTGATTCTGCTCGGGGAGAAAGAAAAACCGGAATATATCGATGGAATTCCGGTTATTTCCGATAAAGAAGATGCGTACCTGGAGTACGCCACCCTGCATGTAGTGGATGAAGTTTTTATACATGTAGACGCGATTCAGAAGCAGGAGAAATTTCTCAAGAACATGATTCTGGAGTTTGAGAAGATGGGCGTTGTTGTGAACCTGAATCTGGATCTGTTTAATCTTGGACTGACAGGAGAGAAGAGAATCTATAATCTGGAGAAATATCATGTTGTGGCATTCAGCAGCCGGTTGTTTGACTACCGGGCTGTTGTGGTAAAACGGCTGCTTGATATGATTGGCGCCCTGGTAGGATTGCTGATCACGTTTGTAGTTGGAATTATACTTGCGCCGTTTTTGCTTCTGGAATCTCCGGGCCCGCTTATCTTTCGGCAGAAACGTGTAGGAGTTAACGGAAGAACGTTTGAATTTTATAAATTTCGTTCCATGTATGCGGATGCGGAAGAACGAAAAAAAGAGCTGATGGAGCAAAATGAGATGAAGGGGTTGATGTTCAAGATGGACAATGATCCCAGAATTACAAAAGTAGGAGCGTTGATCCGTAAGACAAGTATTGACGAACTGCCGCAGTTCTGGAATGTTCTCAAGGGCGATATGAGTCTGGTGGGAACCAGACCGCCCACATTGGATGAATATCAGCAATATAGTTATTATCAGAAGAGAAGGATCAGTTTCCGTCCAGGGATTACGGGTTTGTGGCAGATCAGCGGAAGAAACAATATTAAAGATTTTGACGAAGTTGTGAAACTGGATCTGGAGTATATTGATAACTGGTCACTGGTTCTGGATTTTAAAATTATATTAAAGACGATCGCTGTTGTATTTCGGGGAAACGGCGCAAAATAAAGGAGGCAGTATGAACGAGAACATTGGTGCTTATAATGAGGAAATGGAGATCAATCTGATCGATCTGATGTTTTATCTGTTAAAACAATGGAAAGTGCTGGTAATTGTAACCGTGCTCGGTCTGCTGATCGGTGTGGGTATCTATATGACAAAGAGTTCTTCAGCCAGTAAACCGGAAGTTCCCGGGACAGAGACTGCCGGTGAAGATATGGAGACAGCTGCTGCGACGGAGTTTGACGATACGGTGATTGCCAATATGGAAATGGCGTATAAATATCGGAACCTGTATGAGAGGCAGGTTGATTATAATCATAATTCTGTGCTGATGAGGCTGGACCCTAATCAGGTTTACAGCGGAACATTAAGGTATTATGTCGCGGCAGGAAATAACACGGAGATTATCAGCCAATTATATCAGAACCTTTTGGGAGATCAAAGCGTTATCAAAGAAATCGGGGATGGAGCAGGACTGGACTGCGATGAGAGATATGTCAAGGAATTAATAAGTGTTGGAGTTGTAGATAATGGAAAATTGACTGTTAACTATCATGGTGCGGCGGAAGACGGAGAGGGAACATATGATGCGTTTCAAAGCAAGATAATCAGTTATGGGGTTGTATACAGCGATCAGGAAACCTGCGAAAAGATGTTGGATATTATTCGGCAAAAGGCTGCGTCTCTGGACCAGGAATGCCGGGACAAGTACGGGGATTATATACTGGAAACGGTGTTTGAGGGAACCCAGTTCGGAATCAATGCCGGCTATTTGACAACACAGAAAAATAATCTGGATATGGAAAGCGCACACCTCTCTAATATAATAAGGCTGGAAAGTGCATTTACAGATGATGAACTTCCTTATTATAAAGCAGTATATTTAGGCAGAGAAGGGAGCGCAGGCAATAAAAAAGAAAGCGATACAGAAGAGGGCGTCCAGGAAGAAGGCGAAGCGCTTCCTGTGATACAGCCAAAGGACAGTGTTTCGCGCTGGATCTTTGTGGGAATATTGCTTGCCGTTGCCTGCTGGGCCGGATTCTATTTGATCAAATATTTATTGGACAGGCATATTAAGTATGCAGAGGAAGTGCAGAATTATTATGGACTCCATCTGATCGGACGGTATCAGGAAGATGGGAAAAAGGTAAACGTTATTGATCGCCTCCGGGAGAAAGCAGTAAATAAGAATGCGGGCAGCTACTGCAGCAGAGAGTATATTGCGTCTGCAATCAATTTGCTGGATATGAATTCGCTGTTACTGGTTGGCGATCTGGAAGATGAGGAGACAGGCGGATTGATGCAGTTTGTTCAGAGATTGTGCCAGAAGGCGGAATGCGGCAGTATGATGCAGAATGACAGCAGCGCACTGGAACTGGCGAAGGGGAAAAACGGAATTATTTTGTTTATAAAAAAAGGTGTCAGCACCTATTCCGAGATTCAGAGAGAGCTGGAAATCTGCAGTCTGCAAAATCTGCATGTTGCAGGGGCAGTGGTAGTGGAATAAGAATTCATGCATGTTTAAAAGAGGGGATGGCAAAATGAAAATCTGCCATTATGGAATGAAACAGGTGCTGGACCGTTCCGGCGGAGTGGAAGTAGTGGTAGCTGAACTTGCATCCCGCCAAGCGGCGCTGGGACATGATGTTACTTGTTACAATAGAAGCGGCCATCATGTAAGCGGAAGTGAACATGATATGCCGAAGGTGAAAGAGTGGCGGGGGGTACATATGAAATATGTTCCCACTATTCCAAGAAAAGGACTGGCTGCTTTTACTTCTTCTTTGTTTGCTACATTATGTTGTTTATTCAGACGTTATGATGTGATTCATATACATGCGGAAGGGCCGGCGGCATTTTGCGGATTACTGAAATTTTGCGGTAAAAGAGTCGTTTGTACAAATCACGGACTGGACTGGAAACGGAGAAAATGGACGGGGAGTATCGGGGAGAGATTTATACGATGGGGAGAGAAGATGAGCGCTAAGTACGCGGATGAACTGATTGTGCTCAGCCCTGAGATACAAGGATACTTTAAGGAAACCTATCATAGGGAGACCCGATTGATCCCCAATGGCGTTAATAAACCAGTCAGAAAAGAACCTGAATTGATCAGGGAGATGTTTGGCCTGAAAGAAAGGGATTATATACTGTTCCTTTCGCGGATAACAGTTGAAAAACGAGTGGATCTGTTAATAAAAGCATATAAGAAACTGAATACAGATAAAAAGCTGGTGGTTGCAGGGGGGGCGTCAGATTCGGGAGCTTATCTAAACGAAATGAAACAACTTGCGGGCGACGCTCCGGAAATCATATTTACAGGATTTGTGCGGGGGCAGCTGCTGGACGAATTATACAGCAACGCGTATGTGTATGTACTGCCGTCGGATATCGAAGGAATGCCGTTGACTTTGTTGGAAGCGATGAGTTACGGCAGCTGCTGCCTTGTCAGCGATATTGCGGAATGCAGGCATATTATTGGTTCCAACGGTATTATGTTCCGGCAGGGAGATGAAGAATCACTTAGAGAACAATTACAGAAAATACTGGATAACGAGGAGGATGCGAAAGCATTATGGGATAAAACATCTGAGTATATCTGTGAGAAATATAATTGGGATCGGACTGTTCAGGAGACCCTGAAGGTTTATGCTTGACAGTGGGAGGCAGATGAATGAATGATTTTACACAAAGGAGAAGCAGTGTATTTGAACTGGTTCGGATACTGGCTATGTTTATGATCGTATTTGAGCATTGTCTGCTGGCTACGGCGCTGCATGACACGCCGCCGCTGTCATTTGCTGATAATATGGGCTGGTTTATGGAGGCATTTACGATATGTGCCGTAAATTTGTTTTTTTTATTAACAGGCTATTTTTTACGGGACGGGAATTTTAAGGTCAGCCGTATTGCAAAGATCTGGCTGCGGGCAGTTTTTTATTCTGCGGGGATATACATAATCGGAGTTGTAACGGGCATCGCACAATTAGATAAAAGTATTATATTTTCTTTCCTGCCGGTTTTCTATAAACAATACTGGTTTATTCAGACATATATTGTACTGGCTCTGCTTGCTCCGTTTGCTGCGAAGATGCTCGACCGGCTTGAGAAAAGGCAGCATTTGATTTTGTGTATCATTCTGCTGATCTTCTTTTCTGCGCATGAGACAGTCATACCTGTGAGCAGAACTCTGGATACTACGCAGGGATACGGTATTATCTGGGGGATGACGCTTTTGATTGTGGGAAACTTCATACGAAAGTATGGAAGAACTTACATTAAAAAGATCAGAAGTATTGTCTGGATAATGATGTATGTAATCTGCGCATGCAGTATTTTTCTTTCTAATTATTTGATTGTGAAATATAACATTGCGCAGGGGGTTACCAGCAGGGGGAATTTCTACGCATATAATTCTCTTTCGGTTTGTGCGGAAGGTATTTTTTTGTTCTGCTTTTTTGTCAGTAGGAATGAAAGAAATAAGAGCGGCTACAGTAAAATAATTAACTGGTTTTCTTCATCAGCAATTGCCATATACCTGATATCGGCGCATCCTTTGCTGATTTCTTTTTTATGGACAGATATTTTCAAAATGGGGGGGGCATTAACAAAACCGATGTTATATCTTATGCTTGCGGTTGTTATGACAATGATTGTGATGCTGATGTGTATCCTGCTTGATAAACTGCTGATGAAGATAACAGAATTTATGCATGCAGGGAACTTGTGGAGAAAACTGGATAATTCTGTTTTTAACCGGATTATGAATATGTGATGTTTAAATGCGATAGAGCAGAGGAATGAAGAATGATTTATGTTGAAATGTTGGGACGTATGGGAAACCAGATGTTTTCGTATGCACATGCACGGCGTATACAGATGAAATTCCCGGATCAGAAAATAGGGCTTGATTTCTCTAATTTCAGAGAAGAGGATGAGACCTGGATCAATTACCTTCAGTATATGAACTGTGGTAAAAATACGGTAACAGCTCATCGAAGTTTAAATATAATACAGAAGCTGGTTTTAAGATTCTTCTACCAGGCACGAAGCAAAAATACGCGTGGGGGGGGGGTACTGCTCTGTATATGAAATAGAACGGAAATGGGGAAAAATCCTGGATTTATTTGATCTATATATTTTTACAAACGGTTATTTTCCTTTTCAATACAAAGGTACATTTAAAAATAAACTGTTGGTTGGTTTCTTTGAGTCGGATAAGTATTTTGCTGATATTAAAGAGATATTGAAAAGGGAATTTCAGGTGACTGGTTTTGAAGATAATGAATATGTAATGTCAATTGCGAAGGAGATATGCGCTTATCATTCTATCTGCGTCGGCGTCAGAAAAGGTGATTTTGCAGCCGGGAAAAACAAGTATTACTGTGATCTGTGCGAGCCTTCTTATTATATAAGAGGAATACAGCGGATAAAAGACATGGTTGCGGAGAAGGAACCGATTTCATGGAAATGGAAGATATACATATTCACGGATGACGTTCAGTGGGCGAAAGAACACCTGGAACTTTCGGATGAAGTGATTTACATAACATCATCCGTTCAGGGGAAAATCAAGCCATGGGAAATGCTTCAATTGATGACCTGTTTTCAATATTATGTGATATGTAACAGCTCTTATTTCTGGTGGGGACAGTTCCTTTCAAAGGCGGAGAATCCTTTTGTGGTTGCGCCGGATATCTGGCGTCTGTCAGATCAGGAGCTGTACAGGGATATCTATGAAGATCACTGGCTGCTGCTGAGACCTGATGAATAAGAACTGAGACCTGGTTTGTTTGTAGTGTATGGCTGATAAATCCAGAACTTAACGAATTCTTAAGAGAGGGATTTATCATGAATATTGCAGGAAAATATCATTCTGTCAAAAACAAACTGCATTTGACAGCAACCAGATTTAAAAACAGAAACAGCCAATTTATATATCATGGAGATATTTTATCTCCAAAGATAAACATTCTGTGTTCGAAAGACAGCATATGCGAGATCGGAAATATATGGGGGGGGCAGGACCCGTAAAGATTAATTTATATGATGATTCCAGCCTGTATATAGGATCAAATGTCTGCATGAATTCCAATACAATTATTCTGTGCAGGAAGAAGATACATATAGGAGACGATACCATGTTCGGCCCCAATGTAGTCATTATTGATCATGACCACGATTATAAAAACCGCTTATGGAAAGATACATTCAAATGTGATGATATCTTTATTGGAAATAATGTGTGGATTGGCGCTAATGTTACTATATTGAAAGGAAGTTATATTGAAGATCATTCTGTGATTGGGGCGGGTGTGGTTGTGAAAGGATTGTATCGGAGCGATACAGTCAGTTATAATCAACAACATATAGTTGTAAAACCGTATATGAGGAAAGATATTGAATAAAGGAGCAGCGACACAGAATGCCGACATCAGAGAACAGTAAAAAGCTGATAAAAAATGTATTGCTATTTACGCTTAGTACTTTTTTACCCAAGGTGTTAAGTTTTTTCATGGTACCTGTATATACCGCATATTTGACAACGTCAGATTACGGGACGTCGGATCTTATTATAACGACCGCGTCTCTGCTGCTGCCGGTATTTACACTGGCAGTCAGTAATGCGGTTATCCGATTTACTATTGAAAATAAAAAGGACCAGAGAACCTACATCATTGCGGTTAAGATCTATGTAACAGGCAGTATCATATTGGCGCTGTTGCTGA
>Ga0137306_101842_pt1 | contig 10532 bp, 10 predicted proteins | sample Inofroosms_March_FD_97187 | JGI IMG/M metagenome (GOLD analysis project Ga0137306, IMG submission 97187) | Mouse cecal microbial communities from Vienna, Austria - N-Acetylneuraminic and N-Acetylglucosamine D2O microcosms_March | ecosystem: Host-associated > Mammals > Digestive system > Large... | reverse complement strand
GTTTTGGGCAAAGCGCATATGCGACTGGTGCCAATGATCAGTTGACAAATGAAAGGGTACAGAATAACAGGACAGTGAATTCACCTAATACGGAGAGGAGGGATACTACAGGAGACCGCACAGGTCTTTCCTTTTCGTTGAATAATGAAGAAGGAAATCTTTCCGGTAATGTCAGGTTGTTGATTGGCCTTACTATCATTTCATTGGCGCCTGCTATTCTGATTATGCTAACATCTTTTACGCGCATTATTGTAGTATTGCATTTTGTGCGGACAGCAGTTGGGACGCAGACAGTGCCACCAAATCAGGTCATGGTTGGACTGGCATTATTTCTGACACTGTTTATCATGAATCCAGTATTTACAGAATTAAATGATACAGTGATAAAGCCTTTTGATGCAGGTGAGATTAATCAGGAAGAAGCGTTGGAGCTTGCAGAACAGCCTATTCGCAGATTTATGTATAAGGAAATGCAGCGTAAAGATTTAAAACTTTTCTGTGATATTGCAGATATTGATATGACAGGTATGGATTTGAGCCAGCCAGAGACATTAGATCCTATTCCTATGCATGTGGTAATTCCAAGTTTTATTATCAGTGAATTGAGAACAGCCTTTATCATTGGATTTTTGATATATATTCCATTTATTGTAATTGATATGGTTGTGGCTTCTGTGCTGATGTCTATGGGTATGATGATGTTGCCGCCTACAACAATTTCCATGCCGTTTAAAATCTTACTGTTTGTACTTGCGGATGGCTGGGATTTGATAATTGGAAGTCTTGTAAAAACATTTTATTGACGACAGAATGAGGTGAATATATGATAACAGAAGGTCAGGTAATGGATATTGCCAGGGAAGCATTATTTTTAATCATTAAGGTATCTGCGCCATTATTGTTGATTTCTCTGATCATAGGTCTAATCATCAGTATTTTTCAGACAGTTACCTCTATACAGGAACAGACATTGACCTTTGTGCCGAAGATTGTTGCCGTATTTCTAGGTATGATGCTGGTGGGAGGCTGGATGCTGGAGCAGCTAACAGGTTTTATGGCAGAGCTGTGGAGTAATTTCGGCCTGTATCTGCGTTAGGTTGAAGCAGTATGATAAACTATACGTTTTCATTAGATACATTTGAATATTTTTTGATGATACTGGTAAGGGTTGCAACGTTTGTATCTATTGCTCCATTTTTTGGAATGAACAATACCCCGAATCGGGTCAAGGTTGGATTTTCGGCATTTGTAGCAATTATTTTATTTCAGGTGCTGCAGCCAAAGGAGGCTTTGGAATATTCCGGAGTAATTGGTCTTGCTATGGCCAATATATATGATCCTACCACAAAAGCCCAATCTGGTCTTACTGGTACCATGTATAACTATTTTATTATGATGCTTTTGATTGCCACAGATATGCATCATTATATACTGCGTGCTCTGGTTGACACCTATCAGATCATTCCCATTAACGGCGCTGTATTTGACTGGCAGCATCTTATGGGTTCTATGACGATGTTTGTGACAGATTTAATGGTAATTGGGTTTCGAATTGTTCTTCCTGTTTTTGCATGCAGCATGATTTTAAGTTGTATTTTGGGAATTATGGCAAAAGTTGCACCGCAGATGAACATGTTTGCGGTTGGAATGCAGATTAAAGTTTTGCTGGGATTGGGAATTATGTTTTTAACGATTGTTTTGCTTCCCAGCATTTCTAATTTTATATTTATGGAGATGAAACGAATGATTGTTTCCGTAATTGAAGGAATGTATTGACGTGAGAGATGAATCCTGTTTTTTACTGGAATATGAGCTGCAGTGGTTCGCAAAAGATGGAGATGGCGGCGAGAAGACAGAGCCAGCCACTGCCAAGAAATTGTCGGATGCCCGAAATGAAGGTCAAGTATCTAAGAGTCAGGAATTAAATCATGCTTTTGGACTGATTTCATTGTTTGTGATGCTAAAATTGTTTATCTCTACGATGGGAGAAAAATTGTTAGGAACTTTTGAGTTGATTTACAACAAGATTCCAGATATTATCAATGAGAGTATTGGCGGGATGTCTATCTATTCAGCAAGTACCCTAATCAATAACGTGATGGGATTGATTTTAACGATTTTGGCACCGTTTTTTATTATTGGGTTTATCGTGTCTGTGTTTAGTAATATCTTGCAGATAAAATGGAAAGTGACGACCAAGCCTCTAAAGCCTAAATTTAGTAAGTTGAATCCTATCAGTGGTTTTAAGCGGATTTTTTCAAAGGATTCCCTATTTGAACTTTTGAAATCTATTGTTAAAATTGTGGTGATCGTTTATGTAGCGTATACCTCGATTAAGGATCATCAGAATGACATTTTTTTGCTCTATGATATCCCCTTATTCCAAGTAATTTTGTTGGTGGGAAGCATTGTCATAGACGCTGGTCTTAAGATAGCAATCGTTTATTTGTTTGTGGGACTTGCAGACTTGGTTTACCAAAGACATAAATTTAAAGAAGATATGAAGATGACAAAGCAAGAGGTAAAGGATGAGTATAAAAATACGGAGGGAAATCCAGAGATTAAGGGACGGCAGCGTTCCAAGATGAGAGAGGCTTCCCAGCGCCGTATGATGCAAAGTCTTCCCAGTGCAGATGTCGTTATTACAAACCCTACCCATTATGCAGTGGCAATCAAGTATGATGCGAATCAGAATGCAGCGCCAGTGGTAGTGGCTAAGGGAGAGGATTTCCTTGCCAAAAAAATTAAGGATGCGGCCAAGGAAAATCATATTGAGATTGTAGAAAATAAGCCTCTGGCGCGAATGTTGTATGCCAATGTAGATGTCGGGCAGGAGGTTCCGCCGGAATTGTATCAGGCAGTGGCAGAGGTACTTGCCTTTGTCTACAGTTTGAGAGAGAATAGATAAATGATGAAGAGAATGAGAAAGAGACGAAAGGAGATGACAGCATGAAGAAGGCAGATGCAGGCATAGCATTTTATTTGCTGGCGGCAATTATATTCTTTATTATTCCAATCCCTTCTTTTTTGTTGGATATTATGCTGGCATTGAACATGTCACTTGCATTGGTGATATTGATGAATGCATTGTTTGTGAAAGAAGTGCTGGATATGTCCTTTTTCCCCACACTGCTTTTGTTTACTACGATTTTCCGTATATCTTTGAATGTTTCCTCTACGCGTTTGATTTTGAATACTGGAGACCCAGGTAACGTAGTTCGTACTTTTGGGCAGTTTGTAGGTGGAAATGACCTGATTATCGGAGCGATTATTTTCGTGGTAATGATTTTGATACAGCTTATCGTAATCAATAAAGGTTCTGAGCGTGTATCAGAAGTAACAGCAAGATTTACCTTGGATGCAATGCCAGGTAAACAGATGGCGATTGATGCCGATTTAAATACCGGAGTGATCAGTGAAAAACAGGCCAGAGAGCGCCGTGATAAGATTCAGCAGGAATCTGGATTTTTTGGGGCGATGGATGGTGCTACCAAGTATGTAAAGGGAGATGCTACGGTTGGTATTGTAGTTACCTTGATTAACTTGGTCGGCGGAATTGCAATGGGAATGTTGCGTCAAAATATGGAAGTCATGGACGCCCTAAATCAATATGGAATTTTAACGATTGGTGACGGTTTGGTCAGTCAGATTCCATCGCTGCTGATTTCTTTGGCAACTGGTATACTTGTGACAAAAGCTTCCAAGGAAGCAGATTTTGGGGATACGATGGTACGGCAGTTGTTTGGGATTCCCAAAGTATTATATATTGTAGGTGTAGTGATGATTTTTTTGGGAATCTCTACACCTTTGGAGTGGAAATTATTCGTTCCTCTGGGAATCAGCTTCCTTATTGCGGCCAGAAGTGTAGATAAGAATTTGAGTATTGAAGCAATTGAGGAGGAAGTGGACGAAGCAGAAGAACAGGCAGAAGAGATTCGCCGGCCAGAAAATGTAGTGTCTTTGTTGCAGGTAGATCCAATAGAATTGGAGTTTGGATATGGTATCATTCCTCTTGCAGATGTGAATCAAGGCGGGGATCTTTTGGATCGTGTGGTTATGATCCGAAGACAAATTGCTTTGGAATTAGGTACTGTAGTTCCAATTATTCGTCTGCGGGATAATATTCAATTAAATCCCAATCAATATATTATCAAGATAAAGGGAATACAAGTAACAGAGGGAGAGATTTTATTTGACCATTATATGGCAATGAATCCAGGATTTGTGGAGGAGGAAATTTCAGGTATTCCAACCTACGAGCCTTCCTTCCATCTCCCTGCATTGTGGATTACAGAAAATCAGCGTGAACGTGCAGAGAGTTTGGGCTATACAGTAGTAGATCCGCCGTCTATCATTGCTACACATTTGACAGAAGTAATTCGCACGCATATTGATGAATTGTTGTCCAGACAGGATGTTCAGAGCTTGATTGAAAATATCAAGGAAAATCATCCAACCTTGGTGGACGAACTTGTACCAAAGCTGCTTGGAGTGGGAGAGATTCAAAAGGTACTGCAAAATCTTTTGCGGGAAGGAATTTCTATTCGAGATTTGCTCACAATATTTGAGACACTTGCAGATCACGCAGCGACTACTCGTGATACGGATGTATTGACAGAGTATGCCAGACAGAGTTTAAAACGAGCGATTTCTGGCAAATACTTCCCAACAAATGAGGTGACGAACGTGATCACCTTAGATCCAAAAGTAGAGCAAGAGATTATGGGTTCTGTGAAACAGACGGAACAAGGGGCGTATTTAACCCTGGATCCAGAGAAGACCAAAGGGATTATGTCGGCTTTGGAGGAAGAAATCAAGAAGCTGGAAGAGCTGGGCAAAAACCCAATTATTATTACATCCCCCATTGTGCGGATGTACTTTAAGAAATTGACAGAGGATTACTTCAGAGATCTGATTGTGGTATCGTATAATGAAGTAGAATCCAATATTGAATTACAATCAGTAGGGATGGTGAGCCTTTCATGACAATTAAGAAATTTCAAGGAAAAACAGAAGAAGAAGCCACTGCAAAGGCGATAGAGGAATTGGGCACTGGTGCAGTTATCATGAATGTAAAAGAGATAAAGCCCAAAGGTTTGCTGCGCTTTTTTAAGGAGTCATCTTTTGAGGTGACGGCTGCAGTTGAGGAGGCAGAGACAATCAAAACGGTGGCGCCCAGTCCGGTGCGGACAGTAACACCTGCGCCTGCACCGGCTCCATCTCCATCTGCAGCAATTCCGTCTGCAACCCCAACGCCGCCTCCAGGCAATATCAATGTGGCGGCAGATGAACCAATATCTATTCCCAAACCAGAATCCATAAAGGAGGTTTTTGCCTCAGTAGAAAATACTTGGGCATCTTCTGTACCACAAGGACAACGGGAAGAGTATAAGAAGGATAATTATGCAGAGAATAATCTGGAAGAAAAAATAGAGAGTCTGCAGTCTTTGCTGGAAAAGAAGCTGGTACAACCTTCTGAAGTGCAGAAAGGGGAGCTTCCCAAAGAAGCTCCAATGGATGAGAACCTAAAATTTATTAAAATGATTTATGGCATTCTTTTGGAGAATGAGGTGGACGAGAAATATGTCAACCAAATTATGGATGAAGTAGAGAAGGTCATGAAAAGCGGCATCAGCGTAGACTATATTCTATCCAGTATTTATCAGAAAATGATCCTTAAATTTGGTCAGCCGCAGCCGATTATGCTGACGGAGCGTAAGCCAAAGGTGGTGTTCTTTATTGGTCCTACTGGAGTGGGAAAGACGACTACTATTGCTAAAATTGCCTCACGCTTTAAAGTGGAAAAAGGAAAAAAAGTGGCGCTGTATACGGCAGATACTTACCGGATTGCTGCAGCAGAACAGCTCCGCACTTATGCAAATATATTAAATACGCCTCTGGATATTGTCTACTCCTCACAAGAATTAAATGAAGAATTGGCAAATGCAGGGGAATTTGATTTGGTATTGATTGATACTGCAGGTTTTTCACATAAAAATGAAGAGCAGCGCAATGAGACAAAGGAATTGATTGATCAAGTACCAGAAGAATATGAGAAAGAAGTGTATCTGGTATTGAGCGCCACTACCAAATACAAGGATTTGCTTGAGATTGCGGACATCTATAAGGATAATTTTAAATTTAAGCTTATATTTACAAAATTAGATGAAACCAGTTGTCTTGGTAATATTTTAAATATGAAGCTGTACACTGGCGCAGATTTGTCATATACTACTTATGGGCAGAATGTGCCTGAGGATATTGAGATTTTCAATACCCAAAGTATCGTAAAGCTTCTGCTTGGAGGAAAATAGCCTATGGACCAGGCAGAAAAATTGAGAACTATTGTAAAAAAGAACCAACAGAATTTTCCTAGAGCACAGGTTTTTGCTGTTACCAGCGGGAAAGGCGGAGTAGGAAAATCTAATGTTGCAGTTAATTTGGCAGTTCAGATGCAGAAACGGGGAAAGAAGGTTATTATTTTTGATGCTGACTTTGGCCTTGCAAATGTGGAGATTATGTTTGGGGTCATGCCAAGATTCAATTTAAGTGACCTGATTTATCGGGGAAAGACGATACAGGAGGTGATTACTCCAGGTCCTCTGGGGATTGGATTTATTTCTGGTGGTTCTGGTATTACGGGGGTAAATAATCTTTCCAGAGAACAGTTGAAATTCCTGGTAAGTAATTTGGCGAAACTGGATGATCTTGCAGATGTGATCATTATTGACACTGGTGCTGGAATATCAGATAGTGTATTAGAGTTTGTGATTGCCAGCCCGGAAATTCTGTTAGTTGTCACGCCGGAACCCAGTTCTTTGACGGATGCATATTCTCTATTGAAGACGCTGCACCGCAGCATAGAGTTTCGGCAGGCAAATACTATAATCAAAGTAATCTCTAATCGAGTGGAATCGGAAGAGGAAGGTGTTGGGATTTATGAAAAATTAAATTCCGTAGTGGGACAGTTTCTCAATGGAACACTGGAATATCTTGGCATGATTCCTCAAGATACAGCAGTAGGAAAGGCGGTGTGTAAGCAGAAGCCAGTAAGTTTGCTGTTTCCAGAATCAAAGTCAGCAAAATCATTTGTATTGCTAGCAGATTATCTGTTACAAGGAGCAACAGCTCCTTTCGTCCAAAAGAGGGGAATTATGCAGTTACTATCTCGTTTTATTTATAGAAGAAATTAGAGACAGGCAGAGGTGCAGTATGGGAACTGGAATAATAAAGATTGGCAATAAAGTGGACATTCGAATTCTACAGCAGGTAGAACAAGGATGGAAAACTGGGGAACGTCCCCCTACTTATCACAGTAAAGTGCAGGATGTTTTGCAAAATGGCGATATTGAGGTGGAGATACCAACAGAGAGGGGTGAGAGAGTATCTCTTCCCTCTGGTGTTCGTTTAGAATTTTTGTTCTATACCAAGGGCGGCATGTACCGTTGTGTGGCACAAATCAAAGACCGCTACATTAAGGATCGTCTGTATGTGCTGCTCATTGAACAGAAGACTCCTTTAGAGAAATTTCAGCGTCGAGAATATTATCGCTTTGAATGTGTTATGGAAATACTTTATTACCCTATTATGCAGAAGGAAGTGGATATCACACCTTTGGAGGAATTAAAAGAACACCATAGACTGAATTATCCCGAAGATCTTCCAAAGAAAGCAATTGCCGTGGATATAAGTGGAGGTGGACTGCGGTTTGTCTGTGAAGAACCAGGGCAAGAAGGCGATTATATGGTCATTTCTATAAAACTGGAAAGCGAGAGTATGAATTGTCAGTTAGAAGTGATTGGTAAAGTATTGATTTGCCAGAAAATTGAAAGGCCATCTGGAAGCAGGAAAGGCGACCAGAAAAAATATGAATATCGGGTACAACTATTTATGACCCCGAGAGAGAGAGAACAGATCATTAAATATATTTTTGAACAGGAACGTAAAAGCAGAGAAAAGGAATGCAAGAGCTGAGAAAAGGAATGATTTTATGAAAAAAAATATTTTAGTTGTTGATGACTCTGCACTCATGAGAAGGGTAATTTGTGATATAATTAACTCAGATAGTACATTTCAGGCAACGGATGTTTGTAGAGACGGTCTTGAGGCATATCAAAAATTAAAAACCACAACTTATGATGTTGTGATTCTTGATGTAAATATGCCTCGTATGGATGGACTGGAATTACTGGAAAAGTTACAACAAGATAAGATCAAGGCAACGATTATCATGGTCAGCACACTGACTACCAAAGATGCAGATGTAACGATTCGCGCTATGGAATTAGGTGCTATTGATTTTGTCACCAAGCCATGTAATATGATAGAAGCCAAAGGGGAAGATTTTAAGGGAAGGCTCCTGCGGATGTTGAGAGCGGTGGTGCGTTCTGATGCTGCCAGAAGTCTTATCAATTCGAATGCAAGACCTGTGGAGCCAGTAAATGTTCCCGTAAAAATACCCAAGACTGTGGAGCGCACTGTAGGGGGCAACAAGAATAAACTGGTTGCCCTTGCATGTTCCACAGGAGGACCGAAAGCATTGCAGAGTGTAATCCCTTATTTACCAGCAGACATGAATGCACCTATGGTGTTGGTACAGCATATGCCAGTTGGTTTTACAAAATCTATGGCGGATCGTTTGGATGAGATTAGTAAGATTCGTGTCAAGGAAGCACAGGAGGGTGATGTCCTGAAAAAAGGATGGGTCTATGTTGCTCCTGGCGGTAAGCATATGGAAATTCAAAAAAAGGCAGATGGAAGCCATGTCGTGCGCTTAAATGATCAGCCAGCGATTGGCGGATTGCGTCCATGTGCAAATGTGACTTACGAATCTCTTCGTTCAAGCGGTTATGATGAGATTGTCTGTGTAGTTCTTACCGGAATGGGTTCAGATGGTACAGGGGGAATTCTCTCTTTGAAGCAGAGAAAAAAATTGCATGTAATTTCACAGGATGCCAAGAGCTGTGTGGTATATGGGATGCCAAAGGCGATTGTTGAGGCTGGTGTTGTAGATGAAGTAGTTCCACTGACTGAAGTTGCGCACACAATAATAAAGAATGTGGGGGTACAGTGATATGGATGTAAGCCAATATCTTGAGATTTTTATTGATGAGACAAATGAGCATTTGCAGAATCTGTCAGACTGCATCATGAGCCTTGAAAAAGAACCGGAGAATATGGATACAATCAATGAAATTTTCCGGGCGGCCCATTCCCTGAAGGGAATGGCAGGAACAATGGGTTTTAAACGTATGCAGCGCTTGACACATGATATGGAGAATGTGTTCCAGGAAGTGCGCAGCGGCAATATGAGTGTTACCAGTGGATTGGTAGATGTGTTATTCCAATGTCTGGACGCGATTGAAGCCTATTTGGAAAATATAAAAGAAAGCTCCGATGAGGGTACTGATGATAATGAAGCCATTATTCAGGAATTAAATGATATTCTGGCGGCTGGGACCGGAAATGTTCCAGAAGAAAAAAAGGCGCCAGTAGAGAAGCCCAAGGAGAAACAGGAGGATGGAAAACATTCAAAGAAATACCTGGATATCGAATTTTCCGAGAAAGAAAAAGAGGAGTTAAAGGACGCTGAAAGCAAGGGATTAAATATTTATGGATTTACGGTATATATTCAAGAGGAATGTTTGCTGAAAGCGGCTCGTGCATTTCTGGTATTTAAGGCAGTAGAGGATTATGGAAATATTGTGGCATATAATCCTAGCTCTCAGGATATTGAGGACGAGAAATTTGGTTGTGATTTTAGTTTCTATCTGGTAAGCGAAACGGAATTAGAAAAATTTCTTGAGGTTTCTAAGGCTGTTTCTGAGATTGCAGAAGTAGTCGGTGAGAAAATAGAGTACAGTCAGTTGACGGCGGCTGAGGAGAAAAAGGAAGCGGCTGAGGCCAAAGAAGCGGTAGAGATTGCTAAGAAGGAAGAGAAAAATGAAAAACCTGCAGCAAGTTCAGAGGCAGCAGGGGCAGCAAAATCTGCCCCCGCAGCGGCGAAGAAATCATCACCAGGAAAGCCTGTCACTAGTCGTACTGTTCGTGTGGACATTGAAAAATTGGATGCCTTGATGAATCAGGTCAGCGAGTTGATTATCGCCAAAAATTCATTGGTTTCCATTGGTTCCACCTCAGACGGAGGTGTGGTGGGGGTTAATTCCCAAGCCTTTCATGAGCAAATTGAATATTTGGAACGTATTACTACTGGGCTTCATGAATCTGTGATGAAGGTTCGAATGGTTCCGATTGAAAGTGTAGTACAGAAATTTCCACGGATGATTCGTGATCTTTCCAAGAAATTGAATAAGAAAATGGAATTATATATGACAGGTGAAGATACCGAGCTGGACCGGACAGTAGTGGATCAGATCGGAGATCCTTTGCAGCATTTGCTTCGTAATTCTGCCGATCATGGTCTTGAGAATGCAGAGATCCGCAAGAAGAGGGGAAAGCCCGAAACTGGCAGTATTCATTTGAATGCATTCCAGGAAGGAAATAATGTCATTATTGAAGTTAGTGACGATGGA
>Ga0137306_103959_pt1 | contig 10534 bp, 9 predicted proteins | sample Inofroosms_March_FD_97187 | JGI IMG/M metagenome (GOLD analysis project Ga0137306, IMG submission 97187) | Mouse cecal microbial communities from Vienna, Austria - N-Acetylneuraminic and N-Acetylglucosamine D2O microcosms_March | ecosystem: Host-associated > Mammals > Digestive system > Large... | reverse complement strand
TTAAATAGTTAACACCTGAAAGGCATTCGGATACTTTCAAGTGTTAATTTTTTTTAAGGAGGTATTCCAATGAATATCAGCAAAACAAAGAAACTCACAACAATCAGCATGCTGTGTGCACTCGCCTATGCCGCGGCGGCGGTCGGGCGCATTCCGCTCGTATTATTTTTGAAGTATGATCCCAAAGATGTTATCATAGCAATCGGCGGATTGCTTTTTGGACCGATTACTTCGCTTGCTGTAACGGTGATTGTTTCTGTCGTGGAAATGTTTACGATCAGCGAAACGGGAGTTTTCGGTTGTATTATGAACATCATTTCAAGCTGTTCCTTCGCGTGTACTGTTGCATCTGTCTACAGGAAGAAACCGGAATTGTCAGGTGCTGCTTCGGGGCTTCTGTGCGGTTGGGGCTGTCAGGTTGCAGTAATGATGCTTTGGAATTATTTGATTGCTCCGCTTTATATGGGGTATCCGCGGGAAGCTGTTGTGGAATTGCTGCTTTCGGCATTTTTACCCTTCAATTTAATTAAGGGAGGATTGAACGCAGTAATAACAATGCTTCTATACAAACCTGTTGTCACTGCTTTGCGGCATTCACATTTAGTGGAATCCAGGCAGGGTTCAGATAAAGTGCATGGGAAGCGGTAAAGAAATGATTGAAAAAAGTTATATAAACTTATATAATAAATAAAAAGTTATATAAACTTATATATAATGCAACAAGTTATATAGACTTATATATGAAACGGAAAGCTATATATCAAACAAAATATATATTATTATAGAGAGAAGACATGTGTCATGAATAATCCTTTTACGCTTTCCTTCGGGAAAAAACCGCTGCAATATGTATCCCGCATTTCCCAGACGAATACGATCATTGAAAGCTTCAGTGCAGAAGAGCCGTCAAATCAGATTTACCTGATCACGGGTGTGCGAGGTTCCGGCAAGACCGTCATGATGACCAGCATTGCCAATGATATGAGGAAAAAGGAAGAATGGATCGTTGTGGAGCTGAATCCGGTCAGAGACCTTCTGCAGAGCCTTGCAGCCAAGCTGTACAGTCTGCCGGCAATGCATACACATTTTATACAGGCGAAGCTTGATTTTTCGATATTGGGACTGGGTGTTTCAGTGGAAAATGCTGCTCCTGTGACAGATATTGAAAGTGCAATTGAATTGATGCTGGCTGAGATTCATGGCAGGAATAAAAGACTGCTGATCACGGTCGATGAAGTTACGAACTGTGAGTATGTCAGGGTATTTGCCAGCTCTTTTCAGATTTTTCTGAGACAGGAATATCCGGTCTTTCTACTGATGACGGGCTTGTATGATAATGTTTATAATCTTCAGAATGAGGATGCCCTTACCTTTTTATACAGAGCGCCTAAGATGATATTGGAGCCGTTAAATTATACTGCGGTCAGAAAGAAGTATATGGATATCTTCGGCCTGGATATGGAAGCAGCGGGAGAGATGACCGGATTGACCAAAGGGTATCCCTTTGCGTTTCAGGTATTGGGATACCTTTGTTGGGAAAACAGAGACAGTAAAACGCTGGAAGAGATTCTGCCGGAGTATGGCCAGTATCTTGAAGAATATGTATATGATAAGATCTGGTCTGAACTCTCTGATCTGGACCGGAAGATACTGGTTGAAATGTCTGAGAGCGGGGAGACCAGAGTGAAAAAGATCAGAGAAAAGACAAAGATGACATCAGAATTGTTTTCCGTATATCGGGAGCGGCTGAAGCGAAAAGGCGTTCTGGATACAAGTAAGTATGGAGAGGTGTCCTTTATTCTGCCGCGGTTTGCGGAGTTTGTTATGACCCGGATGATTTGAGTACAATAAGTGCCGGACAATCGGTATGTCCGGATACAATACGAAGTATAAGGAGGAAGCAGCATGCCAGGGATTCGGGATGTCGCGGCATATGCCGGAGTGGGAATTGGAACTGTATCAAGAGCGCTGAATAAAACGGGCTATGTTTCAAAAGAGACCAGGGAAAAAATAGAAGAAGCAGTGAGGGTTCTGGGGTATCAGCCGAATGAACTGGCAAGAAATCTGTACCGGAATAAAAGCGGGATGATCGGAGTGGTGGTGCCTGATCTGGAAAATCCTTTTTTTGCCAAATTTCTGAAATGTACGGAAATTGAATTGTATAAATATGGGTATAAGGCCGTAGTGTGTAATACGGTAGAGATAAGCGACCGGGTGAAGGAGCTGATCGGGCTGATGAACCAGAATGTTCTGGATGGGCTTATTGTAGGGGTTGATCCCCCGGATGATGTGGAGCTTAATCAGATCAGGAAGCCGGTAGTCAGTCTGGACCGGAATTGGGGGGATGGCATTCCTGTTGTGACTTCCGATAACGAGAAAGGAGGCAGGTTGGTTGCGGAACAGATTGTAGAATCTGGTTGTAAAAGCGTTCTGATGTTTGAAGGACGAACATATATCAGGCAGCCGTTTGATAATCGGGGGAGAGAAGTGAGAAGGATTTTGGAGGAAAATAATATTTCTATCATCAGGGCGGAAATTGAATGGAATTTGCTCAGCTACGAGTATTACATGGAAACGGTGGAGAAGTATCTTTCCATTTTTGACAAGGTGGATGCGGTATATGCAGGCGATTTGATTGCAGCTGCTTGTCTTGTTGTTGCCGAAAGAAAGAAGATCAAGGTGCCTGAAGAATTAAAAATTATCGGATATGACGGGTTGGATATTGCAAAATTAACTTCGCCTATGCTGACAACGGTGAGGCAGGATATTCAATTAATGTCAAGATACTGCGTGGAAACCTTGATGAAATTATTGGATGGAAATGAGAGTATTCCGTCTCTGCAGATATGTGATGTGATGCTCTGGAAAGGTGGAACAATGTAAAGCGTTCCATAAAAAACAAATTATATGATCGAATTGTGCATAACATATATAAAGAGAAATTGTATGTTATGCACAATTTTTTTGTGTTTTAAAGTTTTGTATTGACAGAAAATGCGAATAATTATATTGTATAGATATGGAACGGGTTTCATAATAGATGAGGAGAAAATAAGATGATTGTTTTTAGTGGAAAATATAGAAAAATAGAGTTATTCATCAAGGCACAGGAGAAAGGAGAAAGTCTCCTTCGATTGTTTGAAGGGGAGTGTGAAATTTTCAGGTTTTATCCGAAAACAAGCGATTATCAGCGTGTTGCAATTCCGTTGAAGACAGAGGAAGAGTATCGGATTTGCATTGAGCATGCCACAGTTAGCCAGATGTATTTGTGCGGTAATGACGATATTCTGGAAACGGGAATCAAATACTTGATGATTAACGGAGAGAATATGGAAATGTTCCATGTTGATGGAGTTATGGATACACCGATTCGGGAGCAGTATCATTTTACGCCCTTCGTAAACTGGAGCAATGATCCAAACGGATTATGCTGGTATAAGGGATATTATCACCTTTTCTATCAGTCAAACCCGCATGAACAGAAATGGGGCAGGATGTATTGGGGGCACGCAGCCAGCAGAGACTTGATCCACTGGAAACATTTACCGTTTGCCTTAGACCCCCAAAAAGAGGTATTGGAGTCGGAGCTGTTGACGGGCGGCGCCTTCTCCGGGTCGTCAATATCGATGGAGGACGGAATCCGGCTATTCTTTACAAGAGATGTGGAACAGATTGGGGATTCCGGCAGCATCAGACAGTCTCAGGCTACTGCCTGGAGCCGGGATGGCGTTAGCTTTGGAGAAGAACAAGAAATACTGCCGGCTCTTTCTTTGCAGGGGACGGATGTAAATTTCCGGGATCCGAAAGTTTTTTTGTTGGATGGTAAATGGTATATGGCACTTGCTGCCAATTATTGCGGAAAGGCGGCGGCGCTTCTGTATTCTTCGGGAGATCTGCGGCAATGGACATTTACCGGTCCGTTGCTGCAGTTGGAGGATCCTGATATCCCCAGTCTGGAATGCCCGGATTTCTTCCCTCTGGGAGATGATTATGTCCTGCTTGTATCGGTTATGGACGTGAAGGTGCAGTATGGAGCCAAACAGCCGGTGAATTATTATGTTGGGGAATGGAAAGGTGAAAAGTTCCGGGCGTCGTGCGAAGGGGTATGCGACTTCGGTGAAAACTTCTATGCTGCACAAACGTTTGAACATGCCGGCAGAAGAATACTATTCGGCTGGATCTGTGATTGGCAGAAGGAACATGAGATTGAAAAGCATGGAGCCTATGGAAGCATGACGATCCCGCGGGTACTGTCGACGAAAGAACACCGCCTTTATCAGACGCCGGCCAGTGAGGTTTATAATCTTTTGGGAGAGATTCTTGTTGAGAAGGAGCAGTGCGCAAGAGTGGAATTGGAGATTCCTGGGAACAGCTATTATAGCAGTATTTCATTTTCGGAGGAAACTTCTTTTGAGATTTTGCTGGCGGAGGATGGGGAGGATTTCCTGAAGCTTGTGGGATGTGACGGCGTGTTGGAACTCATATCTACAAGAACGGGAAACAGACCGGTCAAATTTGTTGCGAAGACAAAGAGAATTAGAAAAATAGAAATTTTTATGGACCGCAGGGTTGTCGAAATCTATGTAAATGACGGCGAGGCGGTTGGAACAAAACTGTTTGTCAACCATTCGAAAAGGGGAATTTTTGAGGCGTCGTTTGCCGATGCCCTGAATGTGACTCAGGTACTTGTAAGACAGATGGAGGCAATATGGAAAAACATGTTATGTGCTCAAAAAGACTGAGGAAAGGGATACAGCATAATTGGAGACTCTATATTCTGATGCTTCCGGCATTGCTGTGGCTGGTGGTATTTGCCTATTATCCGATGTATGGGCTTCTGATTGCCTTTAAGGATTTTAAAGCTGTGGCAGGTATTCTGGGTTCTCCCTGGGCGGATCCTGTATGGAAACACTTTGCGGATTTCTTCAGCACAAGCGTAGCCAGAATGGTCATTTCGAATACTCTTGTATTAAGTCTGCTGACAATCTTGATTTCCTTTCCTGTTCCGATTATTTTCGCTCTTTTGCTGAATCAGGTTAAAGGAAAAGGAACACGGAAATTTATCCAGACGGTTTCCTACGCACCATATTTTATTTCCAATGTGGTGGTGGTCAGTATAATGAACGTTATATGCGCACCGGGTGGTTTCGTAAATACGATCATTAAAAGTCTGACGGGACATCCGCTGCTTCTCATGTCATCCGCCGAATATTTTCGGACAATGTATATTGTATCCAATATATGGCAGACAATGGGATTTTCGGCGATTGTCTATATTGCAGCGTTGGCCGGAATCAATCCCGATTATTACGAAGCGGCTATTATGGACGGGGCAGGCAAGTTCAAAAGAATATTATATATTGATATTCCTCTGATCATGCCGACGGTGATCGTCATGTTGATTCTGGCAGTAGGGAATGTCATGACAGTTGGCTATGAAAAGGTCTATTTGATGCAGGCGGGCACTAATACACAGGTCAGCGAGATTATTTCTACTTATGTATATAAGGTTGGCCTGCAGAATGCCCAGTATAGTTTTGCGACAGCAGTGGGACTGTTCAATTCAGTCGTGAATTTTGTCATTCTTGTAATTGCCAATAAAATAGCCAGAAAGATGGCAGATATCAGTATCTTTTAGCCGGGATAAATTATGGGATAGATGATATGGGAAAGACAGGAGGTAAAGATGATCAGAAAGAAATCGGGCGGTGACAGAGTATTTGATGTAATCAATGCGTTGGTCATGGCGGCTGTGTGTATAGTAATTGCATATCCGCTGTATTATGTCTTTATGGCATCCTTCACGGATCCGGCAATTGTTAATTCGGGAAAACTACTGCTTTATCCGGAACATGTTTTTACCGGAGGATATCAGAAAATATTTGCCTATAAGCCGATATGGACAGGATACTGGAATACGATCAAATATACTATAACAGGAACTCTGGTGGCAGTCGCGGTGACGATTCCGTGTGCTTATGCTTTGTCAAGGAAGGATCTGGCGGGAAGGAGAATCTGGAATTTCCTTTTCACCTTCACGATGTTTTTTAACGGAGGGATTATTCCGTTGTATCTGGTTATCAATAAGTTGGGAATCTATAACAGTATTTTTGCGATGATCTTGCCCGGAGCGGTCAGTGCATATAATCTGATCGTATGCAGATCCTTCTATGATTCGAGCATTCCGGATGAACTGGTAGAGGCTTCCAGACTGGACGGCTGTACGGATTTTAATATTTTTTTCCAAATTGTAATACCGGTCTCTTCGACCATCATTGCGGTTATGGTGTTGTTCTATGCAACATCTATCTGGAATTCGTTTATGAATGCTTTGATGTTTATGGGTGACCAGAGTAAGATGCCTCTGCAGGTTATCCTGCGTAACCTGATACTATCGAATCAGGCGTCTTCGGTGCTTTCGGGTGGGACGGAGATGATCGAGAGGCAGAAGCTGGCAGAACAGCTGAAATATGGCGTAATAGTAGTATCTGCGCTTCCGCTGCTCGTGTTATATCCTTTCGTACAGAAATATTTTGCGAAAGGCGTGATGATTGGTGCGGTCAAAGGGTGAAGGCGGTTATGCAAGTCTTGAACCAGACAATAGAAAACAAAGGAGGTTTTATGTATGAGGAAAAAGTTTTTGGCAGCCTTGCTGTCTGTAGTCACAACTGTCGGGGCGCTTTCGGGATGTCAAAGCGGCGCTTCTTCAGGTGAAGTAGCAACAGAGCCGGAGGAGGTACAACAGGATGGGGTGCCGGAAGAGGCGGCTTCTGACGGGGAAATGGAGAGCGGTAACTTCAATTTGGATGGTACACTTCCGATCGTGAAAGATGCAGGCGAGATGGAACCAATCAAGATCGCTATTGTATTGCCGCCGGAGAGGACGGTAGCTACGGATGAGATGCCAATGGTCAAGAAAATAGTGGAAGATACAGGAATTCCGATTGAATGGATTGAAATTCCGTCAGACGGATCTGCGGAAAAGATCAATCTTATGTTGAACGGCGGCGACTATCCGGACGTGTTCTGGAACGGTATCTCATCAGAAATGGCAGTACAGTACAGTGACCAGGATCTGTTTGTTCCGACAGAAGAACTGATCGAAGAGTATTGTCCCAGACTTATGGAGATTTTTGGGCAGCATCCGGAGTATAAAGGCGGATCTACCGCGCCGAACGGACATAGCTATGGGTTCCCGTATGTAGAGGAAATGTACGGACTTGTTCTGACTCCCGGGCCATTCCTGATCAATAAGAACTGGTTGGACAAGGTCGGAAAAGATGTGCCGGAGACTGTGGAGGAATGGGTAGACTGCCTGAAAGCCTTCCGGGATGGCGGCGATTTAAACGGAAATGGTGTGGCGGATGAGGTTCCTTATTCCTTTGGAATGGGATGCGATGGTTTATTTAATTCCTATGATACCTTCTATTATTTTACCGGAGCGTTCGGATCGGCAGATTCTGTGTGTTCCGGGAACCCGCAGGCAAATCATCTGAGGATTGTGGATGGAAAAGTACATTTTACAGCGACTGATGATGCGTTTAAGAAGACGGCGGAATTTTTCAATATGCTGTATCAGGAGAATTTGATCGATATGGATTCTTTTTCTCCTGGACCGAATGAGGATACGCCTCTGTATATCAGTAAAATGGCCGGAAGCGAGGCGGTGATCGGATGCCTGGGAACCTGGGCGCCAGTGAATGAGATTGTTGATCCGGCAGTGAGAGAGCAGTATATAGCTCTGCCAAGACTGGAAGGCGACGCAGGCAAGGGCGGTGTGGAGGTCAATTATTCAGAGATGGCGGAGACATCCATGGTAGCCATCACAAATAAGTGTAAATATCCGGAAGTAATTGCCGCTTTGGTGGATTATTGTATGGATCCTGAAATATCCATTACCTTGAACTGGGGACCGGAAGGTTATACTTATGTGAGAGGTGATGACGGAATACTCCACTTCAATCTGGACGATAGCGACAATGTTATTCTGCAGGAGGGGTACCAGTCCTTTACGGAGCAGAGGGCAAACACTACACCCGGACGTGGTTCACTGATCGTTCTCAGTGATTATTACGGAACAGTTGCGGATTATACTTGGGATGCAATCGATCTGTTGGAAGGTCAGCGGCAGAACGGTAAAGAAGAAATTATGGCGGAAATTGATGCGGTGCCAAAGATGATGCTTACGTTGGATGAACAGAAGCGGATTGCGCAGATTTACCCTCAGATTGCCAATATTGTAGATGCTTTTCAGATGAATGCCATTATGCAGGGAAATGTGGATGCCCTGTGGGATAAATATAAGCAGGATTTGCTGGATGCCGGAGTGGAAGAACTTGTAAGCACGTATCAGACAGCATATGAGCGCTTCAGCAGTTCCGCAAATTAATTAGATCGAAGCTGTGGATGCTTCACAGCATACGGAAGCTGATGTTTCCAGAAGGTGAAAATAAATTTGAAGTCCGATAAGAGGCGGTTTCTAATCGGACTTCATAACCTTCTTTTTAAACATGATATAGTAGCAATTCAACTCGAAATCACTGTGTGTTTTTCCTTCTGAGGCAAACATGCCAGCAGGTTTTCTTTTACAACAGGATCAAGAAGTTCTGTGCGGAGCGTATTCTTAATTCCGTTTATATCCAGAAAAACGCGGACTTCTTTTATTGCGGTTTCCAACTTTCGCTTTTCTACAAGAAAATCCATATCATAGCACGTTTCGGCTTCCCATTCGCTGAGCATTTCTGAGTGGTCATCAATCCAGGAGGTCAGAGCAATATTGGCGCCGTGATCGGAAATCATTTTTTGTGTACCTTATTTTAACACGACAATCACTGGCACTGTTACATTTCGTATTCCTCTGACGGGATACCTAAAGAGGCCAGTTTATTTTTACGACTTTCAGCTGATATGCCAATTCGGGATTGTTGCCTGTATCCGCCTTTTTGATACGCTGTAAATTTACATAATAATCAATGGTAACCTGTTTTAATTCTTCCAAGGCCATATTGTCAGTCATCCTTTCACCGCCTTCTGATTGGTCGTAATGTTCCGATACCATTATTATAGTGAAATCATGATAAAGAGTAAAGTCTCTTCATACATACCCAGTAATTCTTCTCGCTGGTGTACCTTGCACTTTGGATTCTGGCATTGAGCTCATCCTTTGTCAGCGTCCAGTCTGATCTGACACATCCCAGATGCAGGCATCGGGTCACTTCCTTCAGCAGTTCCGGATTCGTATCGTATTCCATTTCCGCCAGCAATGCGGCAGCTTTGACATCATAGACGGGATTGTCAAACTGCTTAAGCTGGTCATTATAAGCCAGTTCAAACAGGCGGTGCTCTTCTGAATCAGGCAGGTAACAGGAATCTTCGGAGGTGTCCGCAATATGCAGATAGTACAGTGCGGCTCTGTCTTTGGAAGATTGCTTACGGATGATCCGGCCAAGACGCTGGATGCGCTGTCTTTGCGTGGAGGTTCCCGAGAGAATGATCCCGATGGAGGCATCGGGGACATCTAGCCCTTCGTCGATTGCTTTGCAGGCTATCAGAATCCGTATACTTCCTGTCCGAAAACGCTCCAGTGCATTACGGTTTGCCTGATTTCCCATTTTGGAATGGTAACGCCCCACTCTCTCAGGATAATCTGCCTGCAGGAGACGGTACAGTTCGTCCGCCTGGCTGATCCGCTCGCCGAAGATGATGATTTTCTCTTTGGTGTCCAGGCGTTTTAACAGGTCGCATGCGCAGGTAATTCTGGCCTCCGCCAGACAGACCAGCCTCTTACGCATGAAAGTGAGACCCATATAGGAAGAAGCTGCCTTGGCAATTTTTCGGTTTTTGCTGCCTGCGAGACTGCGCAGGGCTTCGAAACGTTCTTTCTGGGTGAGTGATTTTAGGGAGGGATATACCTTAAGCAGTGTAGCATAAAGAATAGTCATCTGTTCGGTCAGTTCCTCATATTCATCCCGCTCGTCAGCGTGGAGAGACAGGCTGATGTGGTAGACGTCGTAGGGACATATGGTATTCCCGTCTGATGCCTCTTTCATCCCATAGTGATATATTTTCCTGCCAAGGACAGAGGTGAGGTATCGCCGCGCCTGCCCGGAAGGAAGCGTGGCGGTAAGTCCGAGGGAAAAGAATTGCCCATCGCATTCTTTGATATAAGGAAGAAACTCGAAAATCAGCTGATTCTGTTCGCTTTCGTAATGGTGGCATTCATCTGCAATCAGCAGGACATTTTCTCCGCGCCTTAATTCTGTCAAAATCTGCCGTGCCAGTTCATAGCGGGCTGAATTGATTACATAAATCATATATTTATGATCCGGGGAGGCCTTGGAGCCGCCGCCGCGCAGGCCGATCATGTTCCGGACAGGATCTGTATGCAAAGAAGCGGCATAATCATTTCCGGCCGGTGGGAGGTTCTGACAGGAAACGGAGAGATAGTCCAGCAGGGACTGTTTCCATTGCCGCATCAGGGCACTGGTAGGCACAACGATCTTGATATGCAGAGATCTGTTCAATTTCTGGTCCA
>Ga0137306_103958_pt1 | contig 10534 bp, 10 predicted proteins | sample Inofroosms_March_FD_97187 | JGI IMG/M metagenome (GOLD analysis project Ga0137306, IMG submission 97187) | Mouse cecal microbial communities from Vienna, Austria - N-Acetylneuraminic and N-Acetylglucosamine D2O microcosms_March | ecosystem: Host-associated > Mammals > Digestive system > Large... | reverse complement strand
CTTATCCATAATCGTCCTTCTTTCAGAGGAACTCTGTGCTTTCTGTTTTTCCATTTTATGTTTCGATCTCTTGTTTTTTCAAAATAAAATTCTTTAAACCCTGCAGCAACCGCCAATCGTCCCAACCATTCATCCACAGGAACATACACTCCATATGGTGCAGAATCCCCGATTACAAAACAGACAGTACCCCCTTCTTTACAAACATATCTTAAATGCTGCCATACTTTCGCTAAATCCAAGAAATATAAGGCAATCATAGTATGATAGTTTTTCTTACCGCCATGATTTTCTTTTTCCAAATCTAACTTTGTACACACCTCTAAAATTTCATTATATATTGGTTGAAGAAGAGGATCTTGTAAATAATGAAAAGTATCTTTTCTCTGTTTTGAAACCATCTGCGTACAGGACCGCACCAATCCTGGCCTGATCTTACTCTGTAATTCTCCCCAGGAATTTATCTCTCCCAATACTGATAATTCCAATCTTGTTGCATCTGCATAATCATAATTATTTGCGTAAGGCGGTGATGTTACTACAAGATCAATACTATTTCTTTCTATTGGTGATTGTTCTCTAGCATCATGTTTTATCAATTTAGAGCCGGGCTTTGCTTCACTTTCCTGATATATTTTCAAATCTTCATACATCATAGCAACTTGCCTGGAAAATGCATCAAATGCAGTCAATACTTTTGCTTTTTTCTTATTAGGTAAGATATATTGCCATGTTGCAGTTCCAGCATGAGAAGAAGCTCGTAACATGGAAACAAAAGCCAACCACGACAATTGATAACCTGGTGAGAAACTATCGCCATAAGAAATTAATGCTCTTTTTAAACGATCAATCTCTGCCAAATTTTTTTCATCATAACATTTTAAAACAATATTAGGATATTCATCACTTTTCATATGATCATTTTGGGCAAGCATCAAAACCTGATTAGCAATTTCTAAAAATTCATCTGCATCTGTTGACCAAAGTAATTTTCTCTCCGCAATTTTATATACAAGTGGATGTGACTCATAACCATAAGACTTAACACCTAGCTTATCACAGGATAACAATGTTGTACCCGAACCAGCAAAAGGATCCAGAACTTTTATTGTATTATTTTTCGACGACTGGGATTGATAAGTTAGAATAGTCTCTTCTACCCACTGGGCGGAGAAACCAGCCGAATATCGAAACCATCTGTGAATTGGCAACGACATATTATCTACAAATGTAGAACTGTTATCCGTTTGTAAAAACATATCCATATAATAAATTTCCCTTCTATAAACACCTTAATTTGCTTAATGTTCTAACAATTTTTGAAAAGTTCGAGAGCTTCTATTATATTATACTTTACCCAACATTACAATTTGAAAATTTTTAAATTTTTTATTTTACAATTATTATCCCATAACCTAATACTTATGTTATAATTTATGATAAAGTTTCTGCCATTACATGGCTTGTACAAATAATGGTTATTGGGGGATTATCTGTGAAAAAAATTGTTGCAATAGGAAATACCATTTTTATCTATTTGATTGCTATATTGCCAGTGATGCTGATTGCCAGCGACAAAAGTAAATTCATTACATGGATATGGAAATATCTCTTTCACAATTCTGTGTTTGTTCCACTGATTTTGTTGTTGTTATTTGGTGCAGTCATGTATATCTTAAATATCATTTTTATGATTCAGGCCAGAAATGGCTGTTTTCATGCCACAGATCTTGCCCGCGCCAATACGATTGTAAAACTCATTCAAATACCAGCGTATATCTTTATCTTTATGATTGGAATACTGTGTATGGTTATGATATTCACAATCGGCATCTCTTTCGTGTTACTGCTGCTGGATGCTTTGAGTATTGGTCTTACTGGCTTATTTGCCATTGCAGCTTTTCAGAACTTAAACCGTGAGGGAATGATAACGAGAAAAGCCCAATTCATCTATTCCATAGCTTCTTTTCTATTTTGTGTTGACGTTATTATTGCTGTCATCGGATATCGCAAAAGCTTGTCTGTTACCACTTTATCCTAATTTATATTGTTTCAAAGCCTCAAACCCAAAATCACATGATACGAAGTTACCACTCCGTATATACACGATTGAGCGTAAAGGACATAATGGCAAGAATATTGGCGCGAATGGTGCTGTCTGGCCAGGTGGCATAAATCTCACTGGATGCAACATTTTTGATATAATCTTTATATCTTACATAATAATCTCCTGCTGTGGAATCTCCTGGCGTCCCATCATGTACCACCACATATTCTGGCACCACAACCCGGCTTAAGACAATCTCTCCACTCTCATCTACAGGCTTAATCTCTGCCTCCGCAATCTTGGGCGGAAAATTTCCAAACAAAGTATTTGCCGGAATCACAATATTCTTCAGCTCTTCTGACACCTCCAGAGGTTCCATCCGCACATTCTGCAGAGAAAGCTCACCAGAAAATACATCTACTCCCTCAATATTTACTGGGCGATAGCCCTCTGCCTCCACCTCCACCGTATACTCTGCATATGGCTGTGACTGTTCCGGCTCCATACTGTATTCGAGTGGCGGCGCTGCCAATTCCACTGTCTCTGTCTGTCCTTCTGTATTGGTATTGAGCTGCTCTAAAGTATTCTGAGGATCTCCAGTATAAGAAATGGTAATTCTTGCATTTTCTACCGGAATCATTCCTACCGTGGAAGTTACCTCAACTTTCAAAGTTCCTTGATCTACATGATTCACCTGTGCTGCCCGTAATTTCTGATTCTGCATAAACACCTCTAAATTTCTACACTTATTGATAGTTTATGCCACAGCACCTCAAAGGGTGCTGTCATTTTAGTATCTAACAGAACAGATTCCATTTCCTTCCAAAAGATCAATGACCTAAAAAAATCCCGCTTCCGCGGGATTTGTCTTACCTATGCCAACGCCTCTGTGTGAATGCTGTGATCCTCATACTGGCTAATATATTTTTGATCCATCTGCAATTTTCTTGCACACAGTGCGCCGCTGATACAGATTGCCAACACTGCTATGGCCAGTACAATCATATTGCTACGACTTTTCTCTCCGTTGACACATGCAAATTTATCTCTCTTTTTCCTCATAGACCTCACTCTTTTCTTATCATTAATTTTCCTGTGCAAACAACAGGTCATTTCAATCTTATGTCTTTCACAAACATATATTAACATTAGTTTTTGAAATAATCTTTAATTTCATTCTACTTCTTTCTTAAAAATTTATAAAAAATCCGTAGAATTTTCCTAAATAATTAAAAAAGACTAACTGCACCAAATTAATCATTGATGCAGCAGTCCTTTTCAATTTATTACTTTAATATTAACCCATCGTAACTATTCAAAACCCGAAGCCACAAACAAGCCAGCCAAACTGTCATACGTCTCTGCCAAGGCTTTCGTATCTATTTTACTTCTCTAGTCCAACCATACTTATCTTCTACGCTTCCCCACTGAATCCCTGTCAGATAATCATATAACTTCTGTGTCAGTTCTCCAATCTTAAAATCATTTACTGTCACAACATCATCTTTGTATCTAAATTCTCCCACTGGGGAAATGACTGCTGCTGTTCCGGTTCCAAAGGCTTCCTCTAAAGTCCCGTCATGTCCAGCCTTCATCAAATCATCTACAGATAAATGTGTCTCATTTACCTGATAGCCCCAGTCTTTCAAGATATGGATAATGGAATCTCTGGTAACGCCTGGAAGTACCGTTCCCTCTGTGGGCGCGGTATAGATCTCACCATTGATTTTAAACATAATATTCATGGTGCCAACCTCTTCCACATACTTTCTGTGGACGCCATCCAGCCACAACACCTGTGTACAGCCCTTCTCTTCTGCTCTTACTTGTCCCAAGATAGAGGCTGCATAGTTGCCGCCGCACTTGGTATCTCCTGTTCCTCCCTTTACGGCACGCACCAATTCATCCTCAACTAAAATCTTTACTGGATTGATACCCTCTGGATAATATGCGCCTACCGGACAACAGATGATCATAAATTTATAGGAAATTGCCATATGTACACCTAGGGCAGATTCTGTTGCGAACACAAAGGGACGAATATAAAGAGAAGTTCCCGGCTCTGAGGGAATCCAATCTCTCTCCACCTTTACCAGTTCTTCGATCGCTTCCACAAACATATCTTCTGGAAATCCTGGCATACATAGTCTAGTGTTAGAATTAATCATTCTTTTAGCGTTCATATCTGGACGGAACAATAAAATCCTATCTTCCTCGGTGCGATATGCCTTCAATCCCTCAAATGTTTCCTGGGCATAATGTAGTGTCACACAGGAAGGGCTGATTTCTACTGGTCCGTATGGCTCAATCCTCGCATCATGCCAGCCAATCCCCTTGTCCCAATCCATCACAAACATATAGTCCGTCATATACTTACCGAATCCTAGATTTTTCTGATCTGGTTTGTCTTTTAATTGATCTCTTTTTACAAATTTGATTTCCATAATGTCTCCTCCATCCTAATTTTCCTGCAGTCCCACTCCATCACTTTCAAAGCTGCCTGCCTCTTCTCAAAATACTTTTTATCAATTATTATACTTTTTTCCAAACCTGTCAAGATTATTCTTAAGACTTATACTTTCCATAACCTTATTTTATATGGGAGGAGAAAACATTTCTCACTTATAAGTAAACTGCAACGATTCATTTGTTTTTTCATATTTCTGTAGGCAAAATTCATAAAATGATGTATACTAATACTATATAATTATTCAGTAAAGGAGAGATATTATGCATCAATTTCAGCCATACCCAATAGAATTGTTAGAACTTAATCCGTTTACCAAGATTTCCAGTGAGTGGATGCTGATTGCCGCAGGTGATCAGGAAAAAACAAATGCCATGACTGCAAGCTGGGGCGGATTAGGTGTTCTGTGGGGGAAAAATGTTGCCTTTATTTTTGTACGCGAAAACCGATATACCAAGGAATTTATAGATAAAGAGGAGTATTTTTCCTGCAATTTTTTTGAAAAAAAATATTTAAACGACTTGAAATATTTTGGAGTGGTGTCTGGCAGACAGGAAGATAAATTTAAAACTTCCGGTCTTAATGTCGATTACAAAGGCAATATTCCCTATGTGGATGAGAGCAACTTTATCTTCCTCTGTAAGAAAATGGCGGCCGTCCCCATCACAGAAGCACATTTCTTACTTCCTGAGATTAAAGAAAAATGGTATTCTGGTAAGGATGACGGTAACTTACATACGCTCTATGTAGGAGAAATCACAGACGTCCTTGCAAGATAATTTTCCCTGTCCATAATATTTTTTCTAACAGGATTGGGATGTCAAAGGCGCCAATCCTATTAGAAAAACTCAGAAATTCTTTCTATACTTTTAAAAATACCTCCAACAGATTATAGGGACACAGATTGGCCTTACATGCCTTTTCTGTATCTCTGTAATCCGCCGAAGGCTTTTCTCTCATACTTCTGATATAATTTTATTGGCTGCCGTTTGCAAAAACGCAGAGCACCTCTGATCTTTATATAAAATACCCTCTTAAGCAATCTCAATCTGACACATTTCCATCGTCAGCAATGCGGCTTGATGGGACTCTGGCGTCACTCCAGCACAACACAATGGATCTACCCGAATCGATATTTCTGGCATCGCCGCCTTAAACAGCATCGCATTGGAAACCACACAGATATCGGTGCACAGTCCCACCAGCTCAATTTCCAACGGCTCCTTTTCGTTCTCCTGCCGCAGCAATTCCATCAATTCCAGGGAACCAAAGGTTGGCTTATCCAAGATATGGGAAGGCCCTGTGAGAGCTTCAACCTCTGGATGAAGCTGCCAGCCCTTTGTCCCACGGACACAATGGACTACTGGAAGTTTCTTCCCCTCAGCGGTTTCCAGATAATTTTCACTGTGTGTATCACGAGTGACATAGATATCTGGTCTGTCATAGCATTTCATTTTTTCGATAACAGGCTTTACAATCTTTTGTGCCTCTACTGTTCCCAGAGCGCCATCAATAAAATCTTTCTGCATATCCACAACAACTAAAATTTTCCGCATACCTACCACCTTTCCATTTGCTATTGGGGCAAATAACCCATCTCCAATCACTTTCGTCTCCACTGAAATCATCGTGTACATACGATTCTGCACATCTTGACACGGAATAAAAACACTGTCATATTATTTCCGAAAATACTCTGCCCTTCCACCGCAGGAAGTACTGATGGATTCAATTGCTACCGCTCCTCCCCGCACAATTTCAATATGTTTGAACTTACTCCGCAAAAGATCAATCAACTCATTGTTGCGCCGTTCCGTCATCTTACATTCTAAAAGTACACTGTCCTTGCCGATATCAGATACCTCCACATGGAATACCTGGGCGATCTGAAAAAGTTCTGCCTTATCAGCAACAGTACAGTCTTTCACTTTTGCAAATAGAATTTCTTTCATATGAATGGGCACATCGGTAAGGTCAATCACCTTAATTACCTCCACCATACGATTTAACTGCTTTTTGATCTGCTCAAAAGTAATATCATCACTAGTAACACAGATCGTCATACGGGACACAGTCTCATCTTCTGTGGTTCCCACCGTAAGGCTCTGCAGATTATAAGCTTTTCCAGAAAATAGACCTGAAACTTTGGCTAAGACACCTACCTGATTTTCCACATACAATGCAATCCATCTGTTTTTCATCTCTGTTCCTGCCTCCTCTCCCTATTTTAAAATCATTTCCGTCATTGGATTGCCGCCCTTAACCATTGGAAGCACAATCTCCTCTGTGGCAATCATAAATTCAATCAATACAGGCGTCTTGCACTGTTTCGCCTTTTCCAAAGCAGGGACAATCTCTTCTTCTTTGGTAACACGGATTCCACAGGCTCCATAGCTCTCTGCCAGCTTAACAAAATCTGGTTCATATGGAGGACAGGCAGTTCCAGGCCCTTTACAGTCCTTGGCGCAGCCTTTTCTTCTCCTCAGGCAAGTAGCCTCATAACGCTTCCCATAGAAAAGCTGCTGCATCTGACGCACCATTCCCAAATAATAATTATTAAAAATACAGACGATCACATTGGCCTCCTGCGCCATCGCCGTGGCCAGCTCCTGGATATTCATCTGCATACCGCCATCTCCGCTGATACAGATTACCGACTGATCTGGACATCCAATTTTGGCTCCGATCGCCGCTGGAAATCCAAAGCCCATTGTTCCTAAGCCACCAGAAGTGATAAACTGTTTGTCTGCGTTCAGCTCTATGTACTGAGTGGCCCACATCTGATGCTGTCCAACATCAGTGACAATAATTCCTTCTGAAAACTGCTGATTGATCTGTTCTAAGATCATTTGCGGCGTCATACCCTTGTCTCTGCGCATCTCCAACGGATTTTTCTGATTCCACTCCTGAATCTGCTCCAGCCATTCTTCTGTCTTTTGGGGTTCCGCCCACTCCAACAGCTTATCCAACGCCAAATTTGCATCAGCCACAATCGGTACATCCACCACCACATTTCTTGATATGGAAGCGGTATCTATATCGACATGGATAATCTGTGCATTCGGCGCAAACTCATTCAGATCTCCAGTGATACGGTCGTTAAACCTTGTCCCAATGGAAAACAGCACATCACATTGTCCTACGGCTATATTTGCCGCATAACGGCCATGCATACCACTGTTTCCAATATAATAAGGGTTGTCATCAGGAATAGCACCTTTTCCCATCACAGTTGTGACTACAGGAATCTTTGTTTTTTCCACTAATTGCAACAATTTATCATTCGCTTTGGCAATATTGACGCCGCCGCCAACTAAAAATAATGGTTTCTTTGCTGATTTCAATAACTTATAACCTTTCTTCAACTGTCCGATATGAACACTCTCATTTGGTTTATAACCCCGAATGGAAACAGATTGTGGATATTCTCCCGGCCCTGTTGAGGTCTGGATATCCTTTGGCAAATCAATCAGTACGGGGCCTGGTCTTCCTGTTCTGGCAATATGAAATGCCATTTTTAAGATCTTGCCAAGGTCTTTGCGGTCTTGAACCGTAACGCCATACTTGGTAATACTTCTGGTCATGCCCACAATGTCAACTTCCTGGAAGGCATCATTGCCAATCAGATTTAAGGGCACCTGTCCTGTAATACATACCAGCGGAATACTGTCATAATGAGCATCCGCAAGTCCTGTTATGATATTTGTAGCGCCTGGACCGCTGGTGACAATACAGACTCCCACCTTCCCAGTGGCGCGGGAATAACCTTCTGCCTCATGAATTAGCCCTTGCTCATGCCGCGGCAGGACGAGCTCTATCTCCTCATGTTTATATAATTCATCTAAGATATCTGTCACCATACCGCCTGGATAGGCAAATACAGTGTCCACATGCTCCTCTAACAATGCTTTTACAAATAATTTTCTTCCTGTCATATCCATTGCCATTATTTTTCACCTCTTACTTTTCCATCTGTCTCAATGGTTTTCCTGTTATTGTAACAGATAACCTTCATTTGGGAAAGTACTTTTTTATGATACCATGAATTGCTGCGCAATGACATGGTTGTCTATGCGCACTCCGGCGCGTATAATATCTAGCGATATGATACCATGAATTGCTGCGCAATGACATGGTTGTCTATGCGCACTCCGGCGCGTATAATATCTAGCGATATTATACCATAAAAGTTCTCTGACCTTTTTTATTTAGATCAATCCCACGGTCTTTAACAGAAAAATCCACCCTGTCAAGGTAAAGGAAGCCAACAATGTCGTCATCACCACAATACTTGCTGTCAACGTCCCATCATTTTTCATGTTTTTTGCCATAATATAACAGCTCGGCGTTGTCGGCGAGGCCAGCATAATTAAAATGCCTATCATTTTTTCCCCAGTAAATCCCAGCAACGCTGCCACTGGAAGCAAAAAAGCTGGCTGTAAAACCAGTTTAATCAAAGAAGCAGCCAGTGTGGGCTTTATTTTTGCCAATGCCTTTCTGCCCTCATAGCCAGCTCCCAGCGTCACCAGCGCTAACGGCGTTGCGATCTGTGCGATGCTGTCCACCGTTTTATCCATCAGCACTGGAAAATCCAGGCCGCACAGAGAGACCGCAAGTCCCAGAAAAATACTGATGATAATGGGATTCTTCAAAATATTTATAAATGCCTCACGAATCTTGCCTGACTGTTCAGTGTCTGTCTGCCCCTGCCCTTCAAAGGTCAACACAATCACAGAATAAATGTTATAGAGGGGCACAGCTCCAACAATCATTAACGGCCCCATCGCCGATTTGCCATAAAGATTCTCAATAAATGCAAGTCCCATCACAGCCGCACTGCTGCGAAAAGACGCCTGCACAAAGGCTCCTCTCATATACTGATCTTTTAAAAACAGTTTTGTGCCGCCCCAGATCGCCCAAAAACACACAGTACTTGCCAGTGCGCAGAACATTACATAATTCAGATCGAACACTGCTTTGATATCCACAGAAGAAATATTGCGAAACAGCATAACCGGCAGCGTCACCTCAAAATTAAATTTATTTGCTGTGGTCACAAAATTGTCATTCAATATGCCAATCTGCTTTAATCCCCAGCCAATCACCATCACTAGAAAAATCGGTACCGTCACATTGATGCTAAAAATAAAATTTTCCATAGCTTCCACTTCTTTTCTTAATTCATAACTATTTAGAACCCTGAAAAATAGCTCTTTAGACCTTTCAAATAAATTTGAATGATCTAAATTTATCTTTCCATAGGGTTCTAAATCGTTCCCTGATATTTTAAAAAGTAATATTCCAAGTCAAAATATGTCTGCTCCTCACTCTTTGCGGTAATCTCCCACTGCGGTAATTCGTCTAAATTTGGAAACCAGGCATCCGCCTGATATTGATAATCAATCTTTGTAATATATGCAGTCTCACACTGGTCTAGTAACTGACGATAAATACTTTCTCCGCCAATCACAAAGACATCCTCAGATTGGTACTGCTGCAGGTTATGAAAGAGTTCTTCCAGACTGTGTACTACTACAGCATTCTTCTTCTGATAATTTTGATCTGTTGTCAGCACAATATTGGTTCGGTTACTCAAGGGCTGTCCGCCTGGAAAACTCTCCAAAGTTTTTCTGCCCATGACCACTACTTTGCCAGTAGTCATTTGACGAAAATACTTCATATCTTCCGGGATGCGTACCAGCAACTGATTCTTTAATCCTATTCCCCAATTTTGATCTACTGCTGCAATTAAATTCATCATCGTCCCTCCTATTTTCTACACCGCCACGGGAATATCTTTGATCTGCGGCCCTGTCACATAATTTTCTAATCTTACATCCTCCGTTGTAAATGCATAGAAATCCTTTATCTCTGGATTAAGCCAGAATACTGGGGCCGGATGTGTCTCTCTTTGAATCAGCTCTTCCACCAATGGAATATGACGATCATAAATATGGGCGTCAGCAATCACATGTACTAACTCTCCCACCTCCATATCACAGACTTGCGCTAACATATGC
>Ga0137306_100662_pt2 | contig 10535 bp, 8 predicted proteins | sample Inofroosms_March_FD_97187 | JGI IMG/M metagenome (GOLD analysis project Ga0137306, IMG submission 97187) | Mouse cecal microbial communities from Vienna, Austria - N-Acetylneuraminic and N-Acetylglucosamine D2O microcosms_March | ecosystem: Host-associated > Mammals > Digestive system > Large... | reverse complement strand
CGCCAGCCCGGCCACCAGACACAATGCCGGATGAAGGGTAAGAAACTGACCGCAGCACACCCCTGCGATGATGCCGAGAACAATGCTGTCAAAGAGAATGATATGGCCGAGAAAAAGTCCCACTACCATAAAAATAAAACAAATGATAAGGCTGAGTATGAGTTCAATACCCATGGCCGCAAGATACCCCATGCCGTACCTCCTTTTTCGCTGAATGTATGTGTCGGATTTTCCGGCCTCTGCCGTATGCCGGCTTTATACAAATGGATTCCGTTTTTTATCATGTAATTCCGTGCCCCATCCGCAGTTCTTCCAACTGGCCCCTGTCCACGATGATATAACTGGATTTTTCCTCCCGTTTTAAAATGCCCATGGAGCAAAAGGCGTGGAGTGTCCGCAGCAGGTGCCGGTAGCTGGTTTCCACCAGGTCTGCGCACAGAGTCAGATTGTACCGGAATGCGCCGTCCTGTTCCGTTTCCAGAATAAAGGCTGCCAGCCGGGTTTCCAGCGGTTCAAAATGGGCGGCGCTCTGCCGGATGTGGCTGGCCATATATTCGGCCGCGTAACGCAGGAATTTGACGTCGTTTAACAGGATGGGCCGGTAAACTTCCGCAGGGAAGCACAGGCAGATACAGGGGGTCAGCGCCTTGATGTCATTGATGGCCGGTTTGTTCCAGAGGGTTCCCACCATTCCCATAAAATGCATGTCCTTGTAGTGGCATTCGCAGTGGAATTTATCCGAGCGGGTAATCATATAGGCGATGCATTCGCCGCTGACCAGAATGGAAAAGGTGTTGACCACTTTGCCCGCCAGACTCAGAATTTCATTGGCGTCATAGCGTACCAGGACGGCGGCGCTTTGCAGGTCAAAGGAAAAGTAATCCTGAAGGTGATATTTGTCGATGTAATGCTGCATCAAAGCCGGGTCATTCAACTGCTGCATAATCTACCTCCTGTTTCTGATTTGTGTCCGTGTTAAGCGGGCGCTATCTGTCAGATATTCTCCGGTAACTGTCTGTTATGTTCCGGGTATCTTCCGGATGATTCTCTTAATCATAGCAAATTCTAAAAAAAATGTAAAGTTTTCTGACTGTATGTGACTTATGTCATTTACAACCAATGCAGTATGCATGTATATTTATACAAAATTAGAAAGGGAAGCAAAAGGAACCTTCCTATATCAGATCAAAAGATAACATAAATTCCCATGGACAGCAACGATGCGTTCTAATACCATTAAAGAGAACGCTTTTTCTTTTACTATACTGCTTTAACAATGTAATCCGTAAAAGATTTAGGGATTGACAACAAAATGGGACAGGAGCGAATATATGGCGACAATCGTAGAATTTAAAAATTACAGTATGGGGTTTCGGGATGACGACGGAACCGTTTATAACCTGCTGGACCGGATCAGCTTCCGTGTGGAGGAGGGAAAGGCGCTGGGCGTGGTGGGAGAGTCCGGATGCGGAAAAAGCATGACCAGTCTTTCCATGATGCGTCTGCTGCCTGACGGTGCGGTAGTTCAGGGCGGTGAGATTCTTATGGAAGGAAAAAATATTCTGGATATGTCCGGACAGGAGATGCAGGCACTGCGGGGAAATAAGCTTTCCATGATCTTCCAGGAGCCGATGACCGCTTTAAATCCGGTTCTGACCATCGGTCAGCAGATCGGCGAGATTTTGACACTGCATCATCCGGAACTGAAAAAACAGGAGGTGCGCAGCAGGGTTCTGGAAGCGCTGGAGGAAGTGGGCATCGCACATCCGGAAACCCGGATCGACCAGTATCCCCATGAATTTTCCGGGGGAATGCGGCAGCGGGTTATGATTGCCATGGCCGTGATCAATCATCCGGCGCTGCTGATTGCGGACGAACCGACGACGGCTCTTGACGTGACCATTCAGGCACAGATACTGGACGTGATGCGGCGGCTGAAAAAAGCATCCGGCGGTCTGATGGTAATCACCCATAACCTGGGCGTGGTGGCGGAAATCTGCGAGGAAGTGGTGGTGATGTATGCGGGACAGGCCATTGAGCGGGGCACGCTGAAAGCGATTTTTGACAATCCCATTCATCCCTACACCCAGGGGCTGATGGCTTCCGTGCCAACAATCCGCAGCGAGAAAAAGCCGCTGTACACCATTCCCGGCACTGTTCCCACCGTATATGACTTTGTACCCGGATGCCGGTTTGCGGACCGGTGCCAACACTGCAGTGAAAGATGCATGAAAGAGGTTCCGCCCATGAGGCAGGCAGGCGAAGATCACCTGGTACAGTGCTGGCGTTCAGACGACAGGTAAACCGGGCAAGGAGGAAAGGAAGATGGAACCAATTTTAAAGGTGGAAGGCTTGACCAAGCTGTTTCCGGTTAAAAAACAGAAATTATTGGAGGAAAGGCGTTTTGTCCACGCGGTTGAGGATGTCAGCTTTGAGGTGTATCAGGGCGGGACGCTGGGCATCGTGGGGGAATCGGGATCCGGCAAATCCACGCTTGCCAGGGCGATTCTGGCTCTGACGCCGGTGACGTCCGGCTCCGTGTTCTATCAGGGAGAGGATATTACCAACTTCCGGGTGGGGGCGGCAGGGAAACGCCGTCTGAGAAGCGAGCTGCAGATGGTATTTCAGGACCCCTACGCCAGCCTGAATCCCCGGATGAAGATCGGCGAGGCCATCGTGGAGCCCATGCTGATAAACGGGCAGGCAAAGACCAGGGCCGAGGCCAGGGAAAAAGCCTGTCATCTGCTGGAGACGGTGGGGCTGCGGCCGGAAGTGTATGATCGTTTTCCCTATGAGTTTTCCGGCGGACAGCGGCAGAGAATCGGTATTGTCCGGGCGCTGTCGGTGAATCCGAAGCTGCTGTTCTGCGACGAATCGGTTTCGGCCTTGGATGTGTCTGTTCAGGCCCAGATTCTGAATCTGTTCAATGAATTGAAGGAGCGGTTTCATCTGACCTATGTGTTTATCGGCCATGATCTGGCTGTGATCCGGTATATCAGCGATCAGATTCTGGTGATGTATCTGGGAAAGATTATGGAGATTGCGCCCTATGACCAATTGTTCGGCGAACATACCCACCCTTACACCCAGGCGCTGGTATCTGCGGTGCCCGAACCGTCCACGGCGGGGAGAAGCCAGCGGATTCTGCTGGAAGGCGATATTCCAAGCCCTGTGAATCCGCCCAGAGGGTGCAGGTTCTGTAACCGCTGCTTCCAGGCTGAGGAGATATGCAGGCAGGAAGAACCGCAGATGATAAAGACCGGCGAGCGGCACTGGATTCGCTGTCATTTTGCGAAGCCAGCGCACTGAGCCCATGATATCCGGCAGGAAAAGGATATGGGCGGTCAGGGATTTTGCCGCATTGCTGCAAGACAATAAGGGCGGACGTTCTAAAATCCGACGGTCTGGTGTCCGTGTCCCGGAAAAAGGCGGGGACCGGGATCCGATAACCGCGGGAGGCAGGACGGCTGTCACACTGTAAATGGAGATGATACGATGTTACGTTTTCTGCTGCGCCGTCTTGGACGGGGCGTACTTACCATATTTGTATCCGTTACACTGGTGTTTTTTATCGTCCGGGCCATGCCCTCCGATCCGGTGGCGCTGATGATCAGCCCTCAGATGACGGAGGAAGCCCAGCAGGCTCTGATTCAGGCTTACGGGCTGGACAAGCCGATTTCCGTCCAGTACATATTGTATATGAAGGAGCTGCTTCACGGGAATCTGGGAACAAGCTTTGCGAAGCGGATTCCCGTGACGGAATATCTGGCCCAGAAGCTGCCCTGGACGCTGCTTTTGCTGGCTGCGGTCATGGTGATCGTGATACTGATCGGCATTCCCACAGGCCTTCTGGCCGCCGCCCATAAGGGCAGGCTGGCGGACCGGGTGATCAGTGTGATTGTCACGATGGGAATTTCGGTTTTTATACCGTTTATGGCATTTTTGCTGCTCTTTATATTTTCCTTCCGGCTGGGGGTAAGCCCTACCGGCGGCGCCTATACGCCGCCAAAAGCCCAGGGGATGGCCTATTATCTGGATGTGGCCAGACATCTGGTGCTGCCGGCGGTTACGCTGTCCATCACCAACCTGGCAAATGCGGTTCTGTACACAAGAAACAGCATGATCGACGTGCTGCGGGAGGATTATATCCGCACTGCCTATTCAAAAGGAAACAGCAGGGGACGGGTGCTCAGGGTTCACGCGCTGAAAAATGCGCTGATTCCCACGGTGACGGTAATCGGCATGCAGATCGGATTTATGGTAGGCGGCGCCACGGTGACGGAGACGATTTTTTCCTGGCCCGGCGTCGGGCGGCTGGTGTATGACTCGGTCAATGCCCTGGATTACCCTTCCCTGCAAGGTGCGTTCCTGCTGATGGCCGTTGCGATAGTGGTGATGAGCTTTCTGACCGACATTGTGGTGGCCTGGCTCGATCCGAGAATTAAACTGGGGGAATAAGCCATGAAAAAACGCAAAGGATTTCTCTATTATTTTGTCCGAAACAAAAACGGCATGATCGGGTTTGCCGGCGTGCTGCTGATCGTGGTAATCGGGATGGCGGGAACGCTGGTCATCCCGAAACCGGAGGGGTATACCAATGATATTCTGATGGCTCCCAGCGCCCTTCACTGGCTGGGAACCGATAATCTGGGGCTGGATATTTTTGCGGAGCTGGTCTGGGGGGCGCAGACATCCCTTTACGTATCCATTCTGGCCATGCTGATCGCAGGGGTGATCGGCATTCCGCTGGGGCTGGTGTGCGGCTATGCAAACGGATGGGTCAGAGAGTGCATCGACGGCATGATTGACATTTTTATGACGCTGCCCATGCTGCCGCTGATGATTATCGTAGCGGCTATTATGGGAACTTCCATAACGAACGTGGCGCTGATTCTGGGCGTGTTCTCCTGGCCTCAGTTAGCCAGAGTGACGAAAAACAGCACGCTGAAAATCCGGGAGATGCAGTATATCGAAGCGGCCACCTGCCTGGGCATTCCGCCGGGACGGATTCTGTACCGCCATGTGCTGATTAACGCTTCCGGCCCCGTGCTGGTAAACATGACCCTGGTCATGGCCTCCGCCGTCCTGACAGAAGCCAGTTTAAGCTTTCTGGGTCTGGGGGACCCTACCACCTGGAGCTGGGGAACCATTTTGAAACAGGCATGGAGCCAGAACGCCGTCATCAGCAGCCCCAATCCCTGGTGGTGGTGGCTGATCCCAAGCCTGTGCATCGTGGTATACGTGGTCTGCTTTAATCTGTTCGGAACAGCGCTGAATGACTGCCTGAATCCGAAAGGGAGAGAGTAAATAAAAAAGGAGTTGCGGAACTCTAATAAGGAGTGAGAAGTATGTATGATTTTTTGATTCGAAACGGCATGGTAATCGACGGAACCGGGAAGCCGGCCGTGAAAGCGGATGTGGCCGTGAAGGGGGACCGGGTTGTCCGTATCGGGCCGGAGCTTGCCGGGGAGGCGAAGGAGGTTTATGATGCGGCGGGAAAATATGTGATTCCCGGCCTGATCGACCCTCATGTTCATGAAGAATGGTACTGTTTTGACGACGGGCGTTACGAGTCCTATATCCGTCAGGGCGTGACTACGCTGGTCAACGGCAATTGCAGCCACAGCATTGTGCCGGGCCATAAGAAAGAGATACTGGATTATTATCTGGGCAACGGCCTGGTGGGCTTAAAGCAGTACAGGCGTTATCTGGAGGAATGGCCGGACTGGCATGATTTTGCCGGTTACTGCCAAGCGGTGGCCGGTGCCGGCACAAACTGCAATTTCGTCACCCTGCTGGGCCACGGCAGCATCCGGCAGTATGTGATGCACGGCGCTTACAACAGAAAGCCGGATGAGCTGGAACAGGCCCAGATTGAAACGATCATCCGCCATAACATGGATCAGGGCGCCTTTGGAATATCCTTTGGCCTGGACTATGTGCCCAGCCGCTATGCTTCCATGGACGAGCTGTGCGACGTGGTTCGCCAGATCAAGCGGTATGACGGAGTTGCGGCGGCACATCTGCGCCACCAGATCGGTATTCCGGAATCCACTGCGGAGTTCTGCGAGGTGGGACGGCGCACCGGCGCGAAGATTCAGATTTCTCATCTGGCCTCCGCCGTGCCGGAAGCCTATGACATCGCATTAAAGGCCATTGAGGAAGAAGGGGTCAGAGCCCGGATTGACGTGATTCCCGACAGCGTGGGCCACTGCACCGGAAAGGAGCGGATGCTGCTGTTTACCATGGCTTTAAGCGACGAGCTGTTCAGCCAGGGCATCGAAGGCGTGAAGCGGGCCCTTCACACCCCGGAAGGCCGGGAAATGATTAAGAAAGACAACTATACGATGGAAGGCCCGAAGGATAAAATATACATCGTCAATTCCGAGGACCCTCATCTGGAAAACCGCTCTGTCAGAGATATCGCCAAAGAAAGAGGCATTGACGAGGATGACTGTATGCTGGATCTGATGGCGGACGATAAAAATTATGTGTTCTGGCTGAATGCGCCTGCGGCAAAGGTGCCGAGCAAATTTATTGACCACTGTGAATCCATTGTGAACAATCCCTATGTGTCCGTGGGCAGCGACACCATTATGGGCGATCCTGAGGACCCTTACGACTGGTACGAGATCCGGCGCCGGGGCGGGTTTGCCATTTTCACCCAGATGTATCTGAAAAAAGGCGTGCCCTACGAGGAAATTGTCAGACGAAACACAAGCATGGTGGCGGATCATTTCGGCATTTATCACAGAGGGCGGCTGCAGGAGGGCTGTTATGCGGACGTGGCGGTGATCGACCTGCCCAATTACCGGTATCCGGAAATGGACCAGATGCATTATAAAACGCCCCAGATGAACGCTACGGGCTGCGACCTGGTGCTCTGCAACGGAAAGGTGGAATTAAAGGACGGGCAGCTTTTGAAAACCTTTGCGGGGCGGGCGCTGAAAAAGAACGAACAGGGGTAATCCGGGAAACGCAAAAAGGAATCCGGAAGGGGAAGAATCTGTTTGAATCAGGTAAAAACAGGACGGGGCGGAGCCGTTTTGCCCGCTGTTTTTCATATGATGCGGTATCCGGCAAAATGGACCGGTGATGCGGTTTGCCGGAATGGACGATCACAATCTAACCATGAAAACAGCAGCGGACCGGACTACAAAATAGTAAGCGGCTAAAAGACACCCGCTAACAATTTTGTATGCATCGCACGTAAGCCCCTAAAAGACAGAGGCTAAGTGCTCATAGCAAGCCCCGGGAGGGATTTACAGACACTTTAGTGGCTGGAAATTCTCCCAGTTTAAGGGGACTTGGGAGGGGAGCTGCGGAACTGGAAAGGAGAGACTAGGATGAAAAAATTACTTTCTTTGACGCTTGCCCTTATGCTTGTGCTGTCTCTGACAGCCTGCGGCGGAAGCGAAGACAAGCCGGCACAGACCGGCGCAGCCGGCGGCACGGCGGCCGGCGGTGAGACGGAAGCGAAGGATGGCACGGAGTCTCAGGGCGAGGCGGGAACCCCCAAAAAGGGAGGCACCATTAACGTGGGCTTAAATTCCGCCCCGATCAGCGAAAACGTATGGTGCCAGAATGACTTGAATTCCGCCACCATTATGGAGCTGGTTTGTCCTCATTTTGTGGCCATGGATGAAAACGGCGTCAAATATGACTATCTGAATGAGCCGGTTCAGGTCAATGAGGACTGTACCGTATGGACCATTACCATGAAAGAGGGGCTCTGCTGGAATGACGGAACCCCGGTAAGCGCCGACGATCTGCTGTTTACTGCCGAATACGGCACCTCCCATCACATCGGTTTTTTTGACAGCTATTTTGCGCTGGTGGATTTTGAGGCGTCAAAAGTGGTGGATGAGCGTACCGTTGAGTTCCATCTGACCTCCGGAAATGTGAATTTCTGGAACGGAGCCGGCTACTGGATTCCGATTATGAGAAAAAGCGAGTGGGAATCCGTTGAGGACCCTACCACCTATGATTACAGCGGCGCAGGCTACGGCCCTTATTATGTCAGCGAGTGGGTGGACGGCGAGTATGTGGTATTAAGCCGCAATCCGTATTTTACGCTGGAAAATGACGGCCAGGGCGCATTGCTGGATGAGATTGTATTCCGGGTATACACCGATGAAAATGCCATGATTCTGGCGCTGCAAAACGGCGAGGTGGATGTATGCGCCAACTTTTTAAGCGCATCTTCCGTGACGCAGTTACAGAACAATCCCGAATATTTAATTGAGTCCGTTCCTTCTCTGGGTTATGCCTTTATCAGTTTTTCTCAGACCAATGATCTGCTGACAGAGGTGAAAATCCGCCAGGCCATCGCTATGTGCGTGAACCGGGACGCCCTGGTGAACGTGGCGTTTGCAGGAGCCGCCACCGCAATGGAGACGCCGATCAGCCCGGTATATACGGAGTTTGTCAAATCGAATATTACCCAGCCTGCCTATGACACGGCGGCAGCAGGAACGCTTCTGGAAGAAGCCGGCTACAAGGATACGGACGGAGACGGCATCCGTGAAACCGCCGACGGAAAGAAGCTGAGCTTTACCATTATGTACAAGAGTACGCTGGCGAACGTGGACGGCGTCATGTCCATCCTGCAGGCAGGAATGAAGGAAGCAGGCATTGAGCTGGTACTGCAGCCCGTGGACTCCGCAACTTTCTCCGCAAATGTTACCCAGGGCCATAAATATGATATCAGCTATTCCAGTTGGGGAACCATTGACGACGTGGACACCACACTGCTGACCTGCTTTGGCATCGGCCAGACCCTGAACTTTATGGAATTTAACAGTCAGGAGCAGGAAGACCTGCTGCTGGCCATGCAGGGCGAGACTGATTATGAGAAGCGGGTGGAGATGCTGGATCAGTGGCAGACCTGGTTTGTAGAAAACCTGCCTACCTGCCATCTGCTGGTGCCCAATAATACATATGTGACAAACACCACGAAATTTGGCGGATGGGCGATCTGTCCCGGCAATTATGGTTACATGGACTGCCCTAATTTCGTAAACGTGTACGCAAAATAACAGAACGGTTGAACAGGGCCGGCGCATGGACTGCCCGGTAAAAACGGGACGTCCGCTGCGCCGGCTTTATGAAAAAATATGGACAAAAAGCAGGAGGAAATCTGAACATGGAACTGACCAAAAAACCGGCATACAAAGGTTACAAATCTTATTCTTATCTGGAAGCCGGAAAAGATTATAAAGAATTTGAGTGGGAGGACTGGGACTGGTCCGGACATCATATCGTGGAGCTCTCCGGGGAGCAGGAAGCCATGGCAAAGGAGATTTTTGAAAAATATCCCTATTTAAGCCTTCATGACCATCCCACCTTTTATCCCAAAGATATGAGCAGCATTGATCATATTTATGATTCCATGCGGCAGGGACGGGCAGTGACCGGCTATGAAGCGCTGGCCTACTCCAACATCGACTGTGTATTTGACAATATGCTGGACGGCGTGAATATTATTTCCAGCCCCGGCGGATGGAAATGGATCGATATCATTCATGACCTGGGTATGCGTCTGTGCGATATCGCCCACCAGGATTTTCTGATTCACTGCAGAACGGTGGAGGATATCTTCGAGGCCAAGAAAGCGGGAAAGATCGCGTGGGTGGCGGCCGTCGAGGGAGCCGCATGCATTGAGAACGAGGTGGACCGGATCGACATTCTGTACGGCCTGGGCGTGCGCCAGTTGGGCGTGACCTACTCGGAGAGCAATGCCCTGGGCAACGGCATGAAAGAGGATTTCGACGGCGGCCTGACCAAGTTCGGCCAGCGCTGCGTGGAGCGGATGAATAAGGTGGGAATGCTGCTGGATGTGTCCCACTGCGGTCAGAAGACGGGGTATGACGCGGTGATGTATTCCAAAAAACCCATTATTATGAGCCATGTGGGTGCAAAAGGCGTCTGGGACATTAAGCGGATGGCCGGGGACGAGCTGCTGAAAGCGGTGGGCGCACAGGGCGGCGTCGTGGGCATTGAGTCCGCACCGCACACCACTATGTCCGGAACCAAAATGACCCACGATCTGGACAGCGTGATGGAACATTTTGAGTATGTGAAAAATCTGGTGGGCATTGATCACGTAGGTTTTGGCGTAGACTGCCTGTACGGCGACCATGTGGGGGTACATCATGCCTTTGCGGCGGCGCTGTCCACCGGAGAGACGGCAAAGAGCCAGAATTCCTATGAGGAAGTTCCTTTCGTATGGGGACTGGAAAATCCCACCGAGGCCAGTTGGAATATCGTTCGCTGGCTGATTAAGCATGATTATAAAGAAGAAGAGATCGCCAAGGTGATCGGCGGAAACGCAATCCGGGTGCTGCGGGAAGTCTGGGCGAATTAGAACAGGCGGCAATACGGATCGGAAAGGGGGAGGCTTCGGAAAGAACCCTGGAGAGGAATTTCGGGCAGGGCTTCGGACGAAGACTCCGGACGGGAGGGCAGGATGAATCATTGTCAGAAAAAAGGGTATAAACCCTACGAAGCATATCAGTATCTGGAGCCGGGAAAAG
>Ga0137306_103957_pt1 | contig 10538 bp, 8 predicted proteins | sample Inofroosms_March_FD_97187 | JGI IMG/M metagenome (GOLD analysis project Ga0137306, IMG submission 97187) | Mouse cecal microbial communities from Vienna, Austria - N-Acetylneuraminic and N-Acetylglucosamine D2O microcosms_March | ecosystem: Host-associated > Mammals > Digestive system > Large... | reverse complement strand
ATCCGCCGCATGATATACTGATTACAACAAAAGGGAACAGAAAACCAGAAAGGTTAAAATCCCTTGCTCCCCGAAAGCCACAGCTTGTATCCAGTCAGGGAATGCACTTGGATACAACAGCGGCAAGTGGGAATCCACCCCCATCAAAAAACGGATATAAAAATTTCCCCGGAACGCCGCAGATGTAACCGATATGTACCTACCACATGGTATACTGGTTACAGTGCAAAGCAAAAACGGAAGCAAACCGGAATGGCAAAAAAACAAACCGGTGATAAAAAACTTCCCGAAACCGAAAAAAATGTAACCCGGATGTATCCGATATATGATATAATGGATACAACAACAGGGAACAGCAGGCCGAAAAAAGCGGATACACAAAATTCCCTGAAACCCCGCAAATGTAACCGATATGTATCCACTGTATGATATACTGGTTACAACGAAAACAAGTAACACACACAGTTGAGAATAAACCAAAATGACGATGACTTGAGAGGAGATACTACCATGAAAAGAAAAGCTGCTTTATTCCTTGCTTTGGCTATGATGTTTACAATCAACGCTTACGCTTCCGAAGGCGAATCATCTGGCGGCGCTTCTGAAAGCTCCAGCGTTTCCACTACCACAAGTTCCGCACCGGCTGCATCTTCCAGCAGCTCCAGCGAATCCAGTTCTTCCAGTGAAAGCTCCAGCTCCTCCAGCGAGTCCAGTTCTTCCAGCGAAGGTTCTGGTTCTTCTTCCAGCAGCTCCAGTGAATCCGCTTCTGGCAGCGCAGGTTCTGATTCTGGTTCCAGCGAATCCACAGGTTCTTCCAGCGAAAGCGGCAGTGCATCTGAAAGCACTTCTTCCAGCGACAGCGCTTCCAGCGAAGGTTCTTCCGAAAGCAGCAGCGATGCAGCTTCCAGCGAAAGCTCTTCCGAAAGCAGCAGCACAGACGCTTCCGCATCTGAAAGCGGCGCTTCTGATGCAGTCGTAGACAGCACCCCAGCTGCACCATCTGAAGACAAGGGTTCTGACGATGCCAGCACAGACGAAACCGCAGATCATACCGACGCTTCCGGCGCAGATGAAGGCGACAAGGCTGACGACGCTGCACCAAGCGAAGAAGACAACACCGCAGACGACGCACAGGATGCGGCTGATACAGAAGACGCTGACCAGGCGGATGATGCACAGCAGGACGAAACCGGCGAACAGGCTGGCGACGATGCTGGTGAGGTTGAAGAAGACGCAGCACCCGCAGAAGGCGGCGCAGCAGGCGCGGTTGTTGAAGAACAGCCAGTAGAAGAAGTAATTATCGAAGAAGAAGAAATCCCGTTGGCAACTTTGGAAGAAGTTGAAGAAGCAGCGGAAGTAGACGTCAATATTGTCGGCCGTGTATATGATGGCAGCAACGTTGTTTATGAAGCTTCTTACAGCACTTCGATTGCAGTAGGCGAAAGCGTAGACCTCAGCCGTTTCATCTGGACAGATGTTGAAGGCATTGAACTCACCAGCGGTGCAGACGTTGTCACAGTTGATGAGAACAGCAATGAATTTGAACTCAGCTACAAGCTGCTTGACGGCTGGATGGTTGTTGAATAATTTAGAGGATCAAGGCAAAATCCAAAATAGAGATAAAAGGGAAACCGGTCAGCGGGGAAAAAGCTGACCGGCTTTTCTTTATGCCTGGCATAAGCAGGGAATCAAGCTTGATAAAATGCCTGTATGCCAAGATAAGCGCTGTATAAGTCAATTTTAGAAATCACTTCAAATGGCGCGTGCATGGAAAGCACTGGGACGCCTGCATCCACAGTATCAATGTTTCGGTTTGCCAGGTACATCGCAACGGTGCCGCCGCCGCCCTGGTCAACGCGTCCAAGCTGGGCGGTTTGCCAGGCAACATTTGCCCCATCTAAAATCAGCCGTACCCGTGCCATCACTTCGGCAGAAGCGTCACTGGTACCGGATTTGCCCCGTGAACCGCTGTATTTCATAATGGCAAAGCCACAGCCCATCCGAGCATCATTGCGGGATTCAGATACATCGGCATAATTCGGGTCATAGGCATTGCATACGTCGGTGGAAAGACAGATGGAATTTTCATAGCAGATTTCCGGATAAACATCTTGTGTACGGCACAAATCTGCCATAAACGTATCAAAGAACCGGCTTTGCATACCGGTGACGCCTTCAGAACCGATTTCTTCTTTATCCACCAGCAGGCAGACAGCGGTATTTTCCGGCACATCCTGCAAAGCGAATAACGCGGTTGCGGCAGGGTAAGAACAAACACGGTCATCATGCCCATAAGCGCCGACCATGGTGCGGTCAAACCCGATATCGCACGCATCAAACGCAGGGACACAGGATAATTCAGCGGATAAGAAATCAGCTTCTGTCATACCATATTTATGATTCAGATATTCCATTACCGCAAGTTTGACTTTATCTTTACAACCTTTTTCGCTGTCAGATGGTTTGGTGCCGATGAGGATATTCATATTTTCCGCTTTAATGCCATCCGCCATTTTCTCCTGCATCTGCTTGCTTGCCAAATGCGGCAGCAAATCGGTGATGACAAATTTCGGATCATCAGGCGCGGCGCCGATGGAAATACGCAGTTTCACCATTTTCCCATCCCGGCAGACGCAGACGGTACCACGCAGCTCCAGCGGGATTGCCGTCCATTGGTATTTTTTGATGCCGCCATAATAATGGGTTTTGAAATATGCCATATTTTCCTGTTCATAAAGCGGCACCGTGCGGATATCAATCCGTGGGGCATCCAAATGCGCAGCCGTCAGGCGGATGCCTTCGGCAAGGCTTTTTTGCCCAATAACAGCCAGTGCAATGCCTTTTTCACGGTTGACACGGTAAATCCGGTCGCCGGGCTGCAATGCCATGCCGCGCTGATAGGGGGAAAATCCTGCGTTGCGCGCCAGATTGACCATAGCGGTCACCGCTTCGCGTTCGGTTTTGCCGATGTCCAAAAAGGCTTTATACCCTTCGGCATAGTCGGATGCCTGGTCGAAATCCACCCGGTCAAAGGCAGGTTTTTTGCTGTAAAAGAGTTCTTCAGAAGTCATTGTGGTGATTCTCCTTTTTTGATAATTTGCGCCCAGACGGTTTGCGCCTGTGCTTCTAATGCTGGGATAGACCCGTCATTTTCAATGAGGTAATGGCAATGCGCTTGATAAAATGCTTGATCTGGTTGTGCGTCAATCCGGGCAGCCGCTGCTGCTTGGGATAGCCCATCCCGCGCCATAATGCGCGCAATCCGTGTTTCACGTGAAGCAATCACGCCAATGACAGATTCGCAGAGGCTGTCCGCACCGGTTTGGAATAAAGTCGGTGCGTCATACAGGATAACAGCATGCCCATTTGCAGATAATTCTATCATTTGGGACAGGGAAGCCGCACGGATATAAGGGAAAGTAAGCGCGTTTAACTCATTTAATTTTGCCGGGTCAGCAAAGACAGCGGCAGCTAATTTGGGGCGGTCAAGTTGTCCCATGGGGGTTAAGATGTTGCCGAACGCTGTGCAAAGGGCATCCAGCATTGGCTGGCAGCTGCTGCACAGGGTGCGGTAAACGGCGTCTGCATTGACACTGCCAGCGCCAAACCGCTGGAAACAGTTTGAAACAGCAGTTTTCCCCGCACCGGAACCGCCGGTTAATCCAATAATTCTCATATCCAAGCCTGCTTTCGGGTTTTGCCTTTAATACTATGATACACCTGCTGCGATAAGATTTCCAGCCCTATCTTGGGGGGCAGGGATTCCGGATTAGGGCAAGGACTTTATTTTCGGATAAATGCCGCATCAGATTGAGCAGAATCCGTTTCATCGGATGTATAGCGTTCAACAGTCATATGCAGGTCATATTTTTCCCGCAGGGCAATAATTTTTGCCATCATGGGGGAGTGATGGTGGGCATTAAGGGCATCTTGATTTTCCCAGCTATCAATCAGGAGCAGTGTTTCGGTATCATTTATGGGGAAAAAGTAATCATAGCGCAGGTTGCCATTTTGCTGGCGGATATGATGGACAATGCCGCTGGAAAGCATTTCTTCTGCAAATTTTGCAGCATTCCCATTTATTCCGTGATAATAGATATTGATTGTAATTGCCATTTCTATTCCTCCAAAAATTTTAACAAGGTGGTTTTATTGTAACACAAGGATGGATTCTTTTCAATTTGCCGTGGAGATAACTAGAAAATACAGCTTGCCAGCATAGGATGGGGTATAGTAAAATGGGGATAATAGATTCGGACAGGAGGCTGCACCATATGAAAAAAGTGATTGCAATTGGCGAACTGCTGATTGATTTTGTACCCCATCAAAAGGGGTGTGGGTTAAGTGAAGTGACAGATTTTGAGCGTGTCGCAGGCGGAGCGCCTGCGAATGTTGTGGCAGCGGCGGTAAGCCTTGGCGCGCCGGGGTGCATGGTATCACAAGTTGGGCAGGATGCGTTTGGGGATTATATTATCCACACATTGCAGCAAAAGGGTGTTGACACACAATATGTTTTCCGGCATCCGCAGGCAAAAACGGCATTGGCATTTGTTTCGCTGGATGCGTCAGGCAACCGGGAATTTTCATTTTACCGCAACCCATCCGCGGATTTATATTTAGAGGAAAGCCAAATCACGCCGGAAATGTTTGCGGATGCAGGGGCATTGCATTTTTGTTCTGTTGACCTGGTGCCATACCCGGTAAAAGAAGCGCACCGGAAAGCGATACAGCTTGCGCGGCAGGCAGGGGCATTGATTTCATTCGACCCGAATGTACGGTTAGCATTATGGGAAAGTGAAACCGCGTGCCAGCAGGCGATACGAGAATTTTTACCGGAAGCAGATTTGGTAAAGCTCAGTGACAACGAAATAGAGTTTATCACAGGCTGCAAAGCGGAACGGCAGGCAGCAGAAAAGTTATTTGCGTTGGGCAGTAAAATCGTATTGATTACCAAAGGCGGCGACGGGTCGGCGGTATACACGCAAACAGAGCAGGCATTTGCGCAGGCGTGCCCAACAGAGGTTGTCGACACCACTGGGGCAGGGGATAGTTTTGCGGGGGCATTTTTATATCAGCTCATGCGGGATGGTATTACAGCGGATATCTTGCATATACTGCGTGCGGAAAAGCTACAGGAGTATTTAGAATATGCCTCCAAATGCTCCGCATATACTTGCGCCCACAAAGGCGCGGTAATGCCAACAGCGTCAGAGGCATTATTTTACAAATAATCGGGCGTGATAAAATATCATACGCAAGAATCAGAAAAAATTTTTGTACAGGCTTGACAAAAGACCAAAGAACATGGAAAATAAATATGTGAGAGTTTTTCTTGCCCATCAGAAAACAGAGGGCATTTTTGGGAGATCGTGAGAGCGTGGAAACCATATCAACTGCTGTATATGTGTGCAAACACCGCAGCAACAGAGGAAGGATGGAACACATTGATTACGATTCAAGCATTAGGTGTATCCGAAGGGCTGGTAAAGGCGAAAGCATTTGTTTTGCGTGAGCCAGACCTCAGCGTCACCAAGCAAAAGGTGGAAGACATTGCGGCAGAACAGGCGCGGGTCGATGAAGCTGTGCAAACAGCGAAAGCACAAATTCAAAGCATCATTGAAGAAGCTGGCGAAACCCTTGGCGATAAGGCAGAAATTTTTGAAGCACATTTAATGATGTTGGAAGATGAAGATTATATCGATGGTATGAAAGAAATCATCGCAGGGGAAAGCGTATGCGCGGAATATGCGTGCAAAATCAACTGTGATAATTTCCAGGATATGTTCCGGGCAATGGATGACGAATATATGCAGGCACGTGCCGCAGATGTTGGCGACATTTCCATGCGCATTTTGAAAGTGCTGAAAGGTGTTGCAGACAATATGCTGGACACCATTATTGAGCCATGTATTATTGTGGCAAACGACCTGACGCCGTCAGACACCGCAAAAGTGGGCACAAAGCCGGTTGAAGGGTTTATCACACAAATTGGGGGACGTACCAGCCATTCAGCGATTATGGCGCGTTCCATGGGTTTGCCAGCGGCAGCTGGCGCAGGCGAACAGGCACGTATTATTGAAAACGGGGACTATATCCTGTTAGACGGCTGTTCAGGTGAAATTGTTGTCAACCCGGAAAAAGAGGTTGAAGAAGAATTTGACCGCAAAAAAGCGACATTTGACGAACAGCGCCGTATGCTGGAAACCTATCGCAATCAGCAGGGTGCAACCTCAGACGGGCATCGTGTGATTATTGAAGGCAATATTGGCACACCAGCTGATGCCGTCCGTGTGGATGAAATGGGCGGCGAAGGGGTTGGCTTATTCCGTTCAGAGTTTCTGTTTATGGATCGTCCAGACCTGCCAAGTGAGGATGAACAATTTGAAGCATATAAACAGGCGGCAGAAACCATGTCAAACCGTCCTGTCATTATCCGCACTTTGGACATTGGCGGCGACAAGGAAGTGCCAGCGTTAGCGCTGGAAAAAGAACAGAATCCATTTTTGGGTTATCGTGCAATCCGTATCTGCCTTGACCGTGAAGAATTATTCATGACTCAGTTACGTGCATTGCTGCGTGCTTCCGCTTATGGGGATATCCGTATTATGTTCCCCATGATTTCATCTTATGAAGAAGTCATGAGTGCAAAAGCGATGGTTGCCAAAGCAAAAGAAGCATTGCAATCAGAAGGCATGGCATATAATGATAATATCAAACTGGGCATTATGATTGAAATCCCAGTTGCGGCGATTTGCGCGGATATTCTGGCAAAAGAAGTGGATTTCTTCTCCATTGGCACAAATGATTTAATTCAGTATTCATGTGCGGTTGACCGTATCAATGACAAGATTTCGTCATTATACCGTCCATTGCATCCAGGGGTATTGCGTCTGATTAAAATGGCGGCAGATGCTGCCAAAGCGAACAATATTGAATGCGGTGTCTGTGGTGAAATGGCAGGCTCCCGCGGCATGGCAAGCGTATTATGTGGCTTAGGCGTCACCAACCTGTCCATGTCAGCGTCATCCATTTTGGCAGCGAAATCCGACTTAGCGCACCACACATATGAAGAATGTGTTACCTTAGCAAACAGCCTGCTTGGCGGGCAGTCCGCGACAGCAAATGAAAGCAGCTTTGGATAATCCGAGGCAATAAAGCGGGCATAAAAACAAACAACAACAAATTTTCTCGATAAAACAAACAACAAACACAAATGCGCCGCATCAGCAAAGCGGCGCATTTTGTGTTTGGATAAAAATTACAAACGGATTGGAGTCAGTTTGCAGTAATCTTCAATGGTGCCATTATTGCGGAAGCAGTCAATAATCTGCTTGCCCAACGGGTCGAGGTCATCGGTATAGAACTTATCAAGTTCTTTTGCAAAGAAATCGGTCAGGATTTTTGCGCCAGCGTCATAACCATCCTCACCCATACGGTCTTGGGTTTCGGTGCGGAGGAATTTCGCACGAATCGTCTGGCCTTCCATAATCATTTCTTTCATTGCATAGCCAAGCAGTGGGCAGCGTGCGGGCACAACTTTATCCCGACGGATATGACCGTTATGACGGCTAAGCCATTCACGGCTAATCCATTCAGCAGCAAAGCCAACATGATAAATGCCGATATGCTGGTTTGGAATGAGTACATAGCGGGTATTCGGATTATCAACAATCTGATGCAGCAGCAAATTTGCCTGTTTTACGCGCTGACCGGTTGCGAATGGCCAATAGGAGCCAACGCCTTCACTTTTCAGCTCACCGCCGCCAACGATAGACGGGTTTTTGAATCCACGCGGTGCAACAAGGCGCCACATCCAGGCAAGTGAAGGCGGGATAAAATGCAGCATACCCATAATGCCATAGTTAGGATTTTCACGGGTAGAAGGGGGCATACGGGTGCCGAAAGAGCGCACATCAACTTCTACAGGTTCACTGAGAATATGCGGCACTTTTTCACGCGGGACGATAGCGCGTGGATTCGGGCAGGGCTTGCCGTTAGAATCCAGCGTATGTTCCCAAATCAGGCTGGTCGCGCCGACCATGCCTTGGATATTGAAGAAACAAAGCGGTTCATCTGGTTCGGTGCAAATGCGTTCATAAATGGGGTCACAGCCATAATGGGTAACGCCATCCATGCGCAGGAACCAGCCAGCTTCACCATCCACCAGCACAAGTTTGCCGCTGTCATTTTGGAGTTTGGGATAGCAAGTCGCCATATCGTCACAAATCGGTTCAATTGCGGAAGTCTGCCCGAGGTTCAGTACTGTTTCTTCACCGGTTGCGGTGTTGACAGACAGCAGTACACGTCCATCTTCACGGCGGGAAATGTCCTGTAACATTTCGCTTTTGCCGCCGCCGGAAGCGCCTTCATGCATAATGACAAGTTCATTATCATATTGCGTTGTCATACGGGCAGCGGAAGCGTGAGCAGTCACCCAGCCTTCCTGTTCACCGATATCGAGCAGGACGGAATAAACGCCTTTTTTCGCGGACGGGCCAGGATAAAGGTTATAAGAAAATACCTCATGGCACTCATCCAAACGGTTATGAACAACAACCTGTTTGCCTTTAAAGTGGGTATGGCGGAAAGGCGGCGCGACATAAACAATTGCGCGTGGGGCAAAACCTTCACATTCTTCAGCCGAGATAAAGCCCTGAAGGTTTGCCATAGCAAACGCAAAGAATGCGGCATTGCGGGGGCAAATCAGCATTGAGCCATAGCCATAGGTATTACCGCCTGAATTAAAGGGCATAAAGATGAGTTCCTGTGTTTTAAGCCATTCCAAGGTTTCGTCCCGCATTTTTGAGAATGGGTAACCATAGACATCAGCAAAGCGGGGTTTATCGGTAGGCTTATCATCGCCGATGCGCATACAATCAGGGTCACGGCGGCGCATATAATCTTCAACGTAGTTGACAACAACGCCGTTTTTTGCGCGGATGACAGTTGCTTCAGACACCTGCCCTTGGCCAGGCACATCATAAACGACGTCATACTTGCCAGACCGTCCAGTACCAAAAACCATGTCATATAGTTCATGTTTGCTGACGGGGATCAGAATGGCTTTACAGTTTTCGATCACGTCAATGATTTCCGGGGGAAAGGTGAATTTTCTTAGCAGTCGGTTCATAAAAGCTAGCTCCTCCTTCCAGCGGGCAACCAGGGTTTTGCAGGCCCTGGCGTCGCTATATGTCATCCCGATATTTGGTGGGGATGATCACACAATTTATCTCTTATTATACTATACTACGAAATCACCCTTGCGTCAATGCGGATCTTGCGAGATTTGCAAGATTGGGGATAACATCCTGCAATCATTTTCTATCAACTGTAAGTAAAAAGATTATTTGCTAATTTGGTAATTGGTTTTGATCTGGTTCAGGTGGAGCTGTGCGGAGCGGTAACTTTGGTCAGAAGTCGGGGTACCGGCAGCAACACCGAGGATAGAAGCATCTTCAGGCAGTACATAGCCATAAGTTTTCCAACGTCCAAGGGCACGTTCGTAAGCAGCTTTTTCATTTGCAGATTGCAGGCTGGCTTGAGAATTGGCGAGGGAAGCAGCTTGCTGCTGTGCGAATTTTTCTTTTTGCCAGGCATTTTGCCAAGCGATTTGGGCCTGCTGCTGGTTATTTTCGGTTTGCCATTGGTTGTTGGCGCTGAGCATCTGCTGATAAGCAAGCGTGGGGATGCCATTGAGGAAGCCAGTCAGCCCAGCGAGTGAAATGGAATAATCGCGGTCAGCCTGATATTGACTTAACTGCATTTGAGCTTGTGCCTGCGCCTGCTGGAGGGCAGCGGAAGATTCGGATTGCTGGAAGCCCATTGAAAGATTTGTTTCGCGGTCAGCGGCGGCTTGTGCCGCGCTGCTGCGGGCAGCGAGGCGGGCTTGTGCAAGCCCATTGAGGTCGCCGCGATAAGCGTTATCAACCGCAATACGGCTAGTTTCGGTATATCCGGAGGTAGGCGCGGCATATGCGCTGCCAGAAGAAAGCCCAAGCGCGGCAAGCTTTTCGGCATTGCCAAGCGCCGACCGGCGGGCGTTGACATCGATTTGAGTCATACCCTGTTGATAAGCAGCGTCAATATCGGTATATTGGGTTTGAAGTTGCTGTGCAATTTGCTGTTTTGCGGTTTCAAAGGCTTGCAGCCGTGCTTTAGCGGCAGCGTCATACAGCCCAGTGATATCAATCCGCGGGGCGGTAGGGATTTGCTGCACCTGGTTTTCGGGTGTTTTTGAAGAAGCAACCTGATAAGGGCGGTAATCGCCGAGCCAGGTTGCCACAGCATCATTGCTGCCGACCTTGCCTTCCAGCCCAAGGGCGTCAATTTTGGCTTGCCGTGCGGCAAGCAGGCGGGCGCGTTCGGCGGCGTCAGTTGTGTTGGCAATCGCGTTTGCGTAATCGAAATCCTTATCAAATGCAGCAGTGTTTTTCTGGCTGGACGAAGAACTGGACGAAGAACGGGAACCAGAGCTGATATTTTTTTTCAGGTTCGCAGTCGCGGCGGTTTGGGCAGCTTTGGCGGCGGCAGCGACCATC